>Ga0134099_1003067_pt1 | contig 12783 bp, 10 predicted proteins | sample 10_taG_2_FD_105482 | JGI IMG/M metagenome (GOLD analysis project Ga0134099, IMG submission 105482) | Switchgrass degrading microbial communities from high solid loading bioreactors in New Hampshire, USA - 10_41_5_180_A2 metaG | ecosystem: Engineered > Bioreactor > Semi-continuous > Anaerobic >...
ATTTTAGTCAAGAGAAATTACTTACCGGCAAAAACCTCCCGAAGCTGAGCCCAAAGGATACAGGCAAGGAAAAACAAGCCGATAAAGCCCATAACCGGATAGATAGTGCTTATTACTTTGGCAGAACCCATTCTGGCTGCCAAAAGGGCCCCGATGGATGCTACTGCCGCCCAGAAAAATCTTTTCAGGTTGTTGTGGTAGCAGATCCTGGCTACAAAACCATACAAAATACTGACAGCGGTTGTATAAATCTCGAGCAGAAGTATAAAGCCATAGCAGTAAGCAAGTACGGGATTGATATGGGAAGCCAGGAAGGCCATCGGCACTTGGAAAGCCAAAACTTGAGGGACCTTGCTCACAATGGCCAAGTTAATGGCCAAGATGCCAAGACCTAAGCCGGCCGCTCCTAAAAGGCTTCCCCGGAGCATATCTGTTTTAGCGCGGGCCTCAACGCCCAAAGTGGACAATATTGCCACGGCCAAGATAACATTGTAAGAAACATAGAGAACGGCCGATAGGGACCAATTGTAACTCAAAGGCGGGTCCAGAGCTTGCAGCACTGCGAATTTTTGTCCGCTTAGCGGATCGCTTAGAACGGAGTAAATCGCCACGCCTAAAACAGCAATGAGCATTAGAGGAACAACGAAGCCTATGGCTCTGATAATATTATGTATGCCGGATATTACCGTGATAAAAGCCAAAAGAATGAGGGCAAGACTTCCGCGCAGCGGCGACAGATTAAGTTGTTCCTCGGCAATTGCCCCTGCGCCTGCAGCCATAACGACCAGAACTCCCAAAAAACTGACGGTGATAAACCAATCCAGTAACGTACCGATGCCCGGTCCGGCCATATAAGTGACCAGGTCTTTGTGAGAGTCTGCTTTAAGGTCTCTGGCCATACTCATAATGGTGAAGCCGAAGTAAAAGAACAGGAAAACAGCAATACCGACGCCTATAATTCCTTTTAAGCCATAAAACGTGAAAAACTGGAGAATTTCCTGGCCGGTGGCAAATCCGGCGCCAACCACCGTGCCAATAAAAGCGGCGGCAATCGGGATAGCACTTAACTGTTTTCTACGCGTCATTTTAATCCCCAACTTTCCAACTGATATAATTTTCAGTTTACATGAATTAAGCCAAATTTAATTTGCTGAAGGAATTAAAAAGAGCCAAGTTAACCGCAATGTTCTTCTAACAAATAAGTATTCAAGTTGGGGACAGAAATGAACCATTGACGATGCATATTTTAAAGTTATAGTGTAGAATGGTACTAAATAAAAAAACGTTATGGTTAAAGCCGGACTATGGAGGGAGAAAAATGCGCTCGGACAGAAAAAAGATTTTCGTTATTTCCGTAATTATTCTTTTTTGTTTTCTGATAGTAATGGGGCTTGGCAATTATCGGGCGGAACAATTGGCTGTAAACTTGACCGGGGAAACGGTCACCCGGGCAGTTAATATAGCTAAAGAGGGTTTAAATGTTCAACAATTGCAAGAACTAATCGCAACCCTTGATCCGAGTCATCCTTACTACAAGGAACTGCAGCAACAACTGACCAAAATAAAAACGGAACATAATCTGGAAGATATCTTTATAATTTATAAAGATATGAAGGAAGTGAACTGGGTACATATAATTGATACCCGCGATTCAACTGACCCCAAACATAGGGAGCTTGGAGAAAGGCTGAAAAGCGGATCGGTCGGAGCGGAAAGAGCAATCAGAGGGAAAGCGGCCGATGGCCTGTATCAGGGAAATTATGTTTCAAGCTATCAAGGGATTAAAAATCCGGCCGGAGAAATCATCGCTGTCATAGCCGGGGATTATAACGCTCAAAGCATGACGGAATTTCTTTACACAACCAGATACGTCCAGTATGGTGTTATGGCTGTCTCTATACTGCTTTTAGTTTTGACCCTGTTTGTTTTCAGCAGGAAGAAGACAAATTAGTTTTTACACTTTAATTACAATTGATTACTTTGTAAATTATTCTTATAGATTATTCTTTTAGAAAGCAGACTTTGCATAAGTCTGTTTTCTGTTTATTTCAATTTTTTGGTTATAAAGAATAAGATAATCCCTACCCGGAAATATTAGGAAATACCAGGCATATATTTCAGGGGAGGGATTTTTAATGGAAGCATATTATGTGGATGTGGCTACGGCAAGCTATCGAGATGCGCTCAACAGAAGTCTGCAAAACTTACGCACCCAAGAAGGTCTCCCTATTGAAGTATATGAGTTGGACAACGGAACAAATTATTTGGTCCGCTGTGTGTACGCGAATCTCAAAAAGAAGGAACAGGACTATTTGCTGGTCAGGATATATAATTATTACTTTGCCTCAGCCCTTGCCGAGATAATTTTACAAACCTGGGAAGAGGCTTACGTAAAAAAAGTGCTGCTCAAAGAATATAAAATGGCTAAAAAGGATGTAGAAAAGCTTCTGGATCAATTCTGGTTCCGACTGAATAGCAAAGGAGACACCTATTTGCCCGAGACCCGTAAACACCTTTTGGTTAAAGCCATTTTAGAATTTTTGGATTCGCACAATCGATTGAATATAGAAGGCTTTTTAAATTTCCGGGCAAATTTGTACAAGTGTGAGCTAAAAAAACAAATTGCCCAAGCTGTGAATGATTTTTTGCTGGACCAAGAGCATGAAGAGTTTATTTGCCTGCTTAGAAAGTTTTTGCTTAGCCAGCGAACCAAATACGACATTTTGCACCTGGTTATCTATAAAAACGGCGAAGTAGTTTTTTATGACGACAGTGGGCGAAATTTGAATAAAGACTGTCTTGATGACGAATGGACCCAACTGGAAATGCCCGAAGACTTTTTAATTGGTTCGATTCTAAAATGCGCTCCGCATAGCCTGGTTATTCATAGACAGGCCGACTTCTATACGGGCACGGTAAAAATTATGGGTGAGGTTTTCGAAGACAGGGTGAGCTATTGCCAGGGCTGTCATCTATGTTCGTTGACCAATTGACAATTTTAGATCAATTGATATATTATTGGTATGACAATTATATTAAAGCAAAAGCCAATACGATGAAGGGGAAAGTACTCAGATAACGAACCGTACAGAGAGAAATGCCTTAGGCTGGAAGCATTTCCGGAGTATCTGAAGGAAGACCGCCCCTGAGTGCCTTGCCGAACTTTAGTAAGCAGGCCGTTTGTCCGCGTTAAGGATTTTGAGGGGAATTGTCAAGCCGGATTTTTGCTCGGCGATTCCCGAATTTGGGTGGAACCACGAGCCTTTACACTCGTCCCATAGCGGGTCGAGTTTTTTATTTCTCGTTAAGAATTCTTAATCTTAATCCCTAAGTTTGACTATTTGAATTAAAATCGACTGATTTCAACATTGATAGAAGGAGTGAATAAAAATGGTTAACATAACTCTGAAAGACGGTTCTGTGAAACAGGTTGCCGAAGGGACAACCATTTATGAACTTGCTGCATCCATATCTCAAGGTTTGGCCAGGGCAGCTGTTGTCGGCAAGGTCAACGGAGAGCTTAAAGATTTGGACTATGCGTTGGCCGAGGATGCGACAGTGGAGATCTTGACTTTGGAAGATGAAGAAGCTTTGGAGGTCATGCGGCATTCCACATCCCATTTAATGGCTCAGGCAGTACAAAATCTTTTCCCCGGAACTTTACTTGGTATAGGTCCGGCCATTGCCAACGGTTTTTACTATGATTTCGATTCGGAGCACACCTTTACGCCGGAAGACCTGGAAAAGATTGAAGCGGAAATGAAAAGACTGGCTAAAGAAGACAATAAATTCCAACGCCAGGTGGTTTCCAGGGAAGAGGCCATTAAGTTTTTCGAGGAAAGAGGGGAAAAGTATAAAGTTGAACTCATCGAGGATTTGCCGGAGGACGCGCAAATATCACTGTATACCCATGGCAACTTTATTGACCTCTGTGCCGGCCCCCATGTGCCTTCTACCAAAATGCTGAAAGTGTTCAAATTGCAAAACGTAGCCGGTGCCTATTGGCGGGGCAGCGAAAAGAACAAGATGCTGCAGAGAATCTATGGTCTGGCCTTTGCCAAAGCTTCCGATTTGGAAGACTATCTGTTCAAGTTGGAAGAAGCCAAAAGGCGGGATCACCGCAAACTAGGCATGGAACTGGATCTTTTCAGTTTGCACGATGAAGGACCGGGCTTCCCGTTTTTCCACCCGAAGGGTATGGTCTTGAGAAATATACTTGAAGATTTCTGGCGCAAGGAGCATCTGAAAAGGGGCTATGTGGAGATCAAGACTCCGATCATTTTGAGCAGATCTCTTTGGGAACAGTCCGGACACTGGGATCATTATAAAGAAAACATGTACTTTACCAAGATTGACGATCAGGACTACGCCATAAAACCGATGAACTGTCCCGGTGGTATGATTTTTTACAAGACCAAACTCCGAAGTTACAGGGATTTACCGATTCGCTGCGGAGAGCTTGGGTTGGTCCACAGACATGAGCTGTCCGGCGTGTTGCACGGCTTGTTAAGAGTAAGAAACTTCACCCAGGACGACGCCCATATCTTCATGCTGCCTTCCCAAATCAAAGACGAAATCATCGGAGTAATTGAATTGGTAGATTATTTCTACAAAATATTTGGTTTTGAATATCACGTGGAATTGTCCACCCGTCCCGAAAAATCGATGGGTTCCGACGAGGACTGGGAAATGGCTACCAGAGCCCTTGAAGAAGCCTTGCAGGAAAAAGGTTTGGACTATAAGATCAATCCCGGGGACGGCGCTTTCTACGGCCCCAAAATCGACTTTCATCTAAAAGACTGTTTGGACAGAACCTGGCAGTGCGGAACCATTCAGTTGGATTTTCAAATGCCGGAAAAATTTGATCTAACCTATATCGGCGAAGACGGGGAGAAGCATCGCCCGGTTGTGATTCACAGGGTGGTTTACGGCAGTATTGAACGCTTTATTGCCCTTTTAATTGAACACTACGCCGGCGCTTTTCCTACCTGGCTCGCTCCGGTGCAGGTCCGGGTGCTACCGATCAGCGACAGGCATAACGATTATGCCCAAAAAGTCCTGGATATCTTAAAAGAGCAGGATATCCGGGCCGAGCTTGATACACGGCGGGAGAAAATAAATTATAAGATTAGAGAAGCCCAAACCGAAAAAATCCCGTTTGCCCTGGTAGTAGGTGACAAGGAAGCTGAACAAGGAACCGTAGCCGTGCGCCGTTACGGCCAAAAAGATACCAGTATAATAAGTATAGAAGATTTCCTGGCATTGATTTTGGATGAGATAAAAACCAAGAAAGCATTAAATTAAATATGTTTTGACTAAATTTTTAAAACGAAAGCCCGTTGGTGACAGCGGGCTTTTTTATACAAAAAAGCTTGTTGGAATAAAATGTAAAAATGATTTTTAGAAATTTTTGTAATAGGACCTTTTAAAATAGTATGACTTTTTATATAATTAAGAAAGCGAGTCTTTTAATTTCAATATGTGAAAGAGTTAATTATCTTTAATATTTCAATATTATAAATAATAATTAGGGAGTGAAGGGGATAACAGTATTAAGAAAAGTGAGGGAGAGCTAGAATGAGAATACGGGACTTTTTTGAGGCTTACAAAAACAAAGAAGTCAGTACGTCGGTATTTGAAAAAATTAGAGACCAGTGGAAATACTTTTTAGAAGGCAGAGAGGTAGATGACCGGATCGTACCTCAGGAAGTGATAGCTGCCTGGCAAAGAAGCAAGAAAAACGGCATTGATCCCTATAATCTGGAATCCCACCCGGTGGACCCTTCGAAAAAGGAGTATCAGGATTTTAAGCAGCTTTTGGAAAAATATAAATTTTTTTTCACCAGAGTTGCCGAACTTGTCAAAGAAGACGGATTCTCATTTTCCCTCCATACTGCCCCAGGTTTATCCCAGATTATTTCCAATAAAATAGGTCTTTCATTTCCAGGTTTCATCGGCAACTGTTCGGAAAAAACCGTTGGTGTCACGGCCAATACACTTGCTAAACGGCTGAATGAAACTGTTGTTGTTTTTAATCCCTTTTTCTATCGGCAGGATTATTTCCGTAATGTCCATTCGGCTTCCGCACCAATTCATAACGAGAAAAAAGAGATAATTGGTTGTCTGGGTGTAAGTTTCTTTTATCCGGAACAGGCCGTTCAGGCTTATGGTTTGGTTTCTTTGTTCAGCCGAATATTTGACAGCCTTTATCTGCCTTTGGTTAACGGCTATGACGAATATGTGCGTCAGTTGCTGGATTGCCTGCCTCAAGGAATTGTCTATGCGAGCAATAAAAATAGAATCGAGTTTTACAACAGTAAAGCTTTGGAAATTTTAAATATAAACAAAAATGTGGAAGCTGCTACCGAACTGAGCAAACTTCTGGCCAAATACGGAATAGGCTTGGACTTTAAGAACAAAGCGAAACGTGGCAGTGACACTGAAGGAGCTGATTTTAACCTAAGATGTGACGAACTGAAAAACGAAATAACGGATTCCAGTTATAAACTGATACTAATAGAAAAAAATACACAGGATGCTCCAAATATTAAGACGAATACCCAAAAACGCGGCAGTGAAGGATTGTTCACCTTTGACCAAATAATTGGCGAAAATCTTCTGATTAAGGAAGCTAAACGAATTGCTCTAAAGGTCGCCAAAACTTCAGTGCCGGTACTGATCCATGGGGAAACCGGCACCGGCAAAGAAATGTTTGCCCAAGCGATCCATATGGCCAGCCCACGTTGGCAGGGACCGTTTATCGCGATCAACTGCGGTGCGCTGCCCGGGGAATTGGTAGAAAGTGAATTGTTCGGTTATGAAGAGGGTTCATTTACCGGCGCGCTGAAAGGCGGCAAAATCGGTAAAATTGAGGCGGCTTCCGGAGGGACTCTGTTTCTCGATGAAATTGAAAGCATGCCGTTAAAGGACCAGATAAAGCTTCTGAGAGTTCTGTCGACTCGGAAGGTCCAAAAGATCGGAAGTACGAAGGAAATTACGGTAGATATCCGTTTGATAGCCGCAACAAAAACCGATTTACTGCAGTTGGCGGAAGAGGGCAAATTCCGGGAAGACCTGTTTTATCGTATCAGCACGTTTATTATCGAGCTTCCGCCGTTGCGGAACAGAGGGGAAGATATTCTGGAATTGGCCCGCTGCTTTGTTGAGAAATTCGGCCAAAAATACGGTCTTGAGGGCATCGAGATGGATGAAGAATTCAGCAAAGCCCTGGAGTGTTATCCTTGGCGTGGGAATGTCAGAGAATTGGAACATGCCATCGAACGGGCGGTTATTATGCTCGGGGAGGATAAAAAACTGCGCTTGGAACATTTGGCGGATAGAATTCAAGAATCTTACAAAGTACAGGTAGCCAAGAAAATTGTCCAACAGGCAGTCGATAAGTGCGCCAATAAACAGGGTCTGTTAGCTTTGGCTGAAAGAATGGTAATTGAGCACGTGCTGGAGTCGGTCAACGGCAACATAAGTGCTGCTGCAGAGCAACTGGGAATTAATCGACGAACCATCTATAATAAATTACAGGATAAATTGCAAGAGAAAAACATATTAAAGGCAATCCGCTAGTTTTTTCCACGTTGAAATCAGTGGAAACAGCTTATAACACGGAGCATTGTCCATGCTCCTTATTGTTTAATTTTTAAGTTTTTATTTTTTTATAATTGAGAGCTTATCCCTTTAAGGTTAAAATAAGCTTCCAAGGTTAGAATAAAATCTCGGTTGGCGCTGAAAGTAAAATTCGGATCCAGTGAGAAAAAAGTACCTAAATAAACAGATTGTGCAAAAAAATTTCGTAAGGGTTTTAAAGGAAAAAATTGTTTTGAACCTTCCAAAATGTTGATAAAATGAGGGACATTTATAATGTTGACAACGAAATAAAAAACTGGCATGATAATTGCATAATCAATGGAATAGGCCTATGACAATAATAAATTTTAATAGCACAATAGAGCTATAAGTTTTATTATGTAGTCGTAGGATAGTATATAAACTCTTTAAAATTAATTCTAAATTTAAGGAGGAGAGTTGCGACTTAATATGAGAAAACAAGAGCAAATTCGTACAACGCTAGTTTTTTTGGCTTTAGTCATGGTATTTGCCGTTGGAATGTTCCTGAGCACACCGAATGATGTTATAGGTTTTCCGGAGTTAAGCCAAGATGGAACATGTACCGAATGTCACCCTGATTTTGAGTCTCCGGAGCCTGCTGAACCGGCCGAACCTGCTCAACCCGCTGAACCTGCTCAGCCGGCCGAACCTGCTGAACCAGCGGAACCAGCTGAACCTGCTGAACCTGCTCAGCCGGCCGAACCTGCTGAACCAGCGGAACCAGCTGAACCTGCTGAACCCGCTCAGCCTGCAGAACCCATACAACCGGCACAACCTGCCGAACCCACTGAGCCCCAAGAAGCTGTTGAAGAGGGAGGCAGCAATGCTTTACTGGTTGCAGGTTTAGTTGTGGCAGTAGTGGTGATTGCCGGAGCTGTTTATTTGGACAGAAAGAAAAAGAATAAATAACGTATTATAGTTTTTAAACCGAATATAAATAAGAAACAGATATAAGATGAACCCGATATAATATAAACCTTTTCTGATATACTTTTTGCTGTGGTTGTCTTACATAGTAAGTGCTTGAGATAATAAGTAGTAAATTACTTAAATCAGCACTTACTATTAGATATTTTTTAACTGTTTATATTTTAGCAAAAACGCCAAAAGGGCGTTGAACAAGTGAGGTGGGAAAAGTGGCAGTTTTTGGAATGATAACCCCTACCGTAGCAGTGATACTTTTAGTAATTGCATTAATTATTTTCGGACCCGGAAAAATTCCGCAATTAGGCAAGGCCCTTGGCAGAGGCATAAAAGACTTCAAGTCCGAAGTAAATTTTGAATCCGAAAGCGCTACAGTAGCAAGCGATGCTGACGCCAAGGAACTAAAAGCTTAATTGGGTTGAAAGGTTTTAAACAAAATTATTTAATTGTTTAACAAAATTTTTAATATATTGTCTTACAATATTCTATATGAAAGGAGTGGCTGACGGTGAATAACGCAAAAAAAGTAACGATTAGCCGGCGCAGTGTCTTAAAAGCAGGAGCCGTGGCTACCTTAGCTTTAGCGGCAGGAATAACTCCTACAATAGCCAAGGCTGATACAGCGCAAGATACACCTAAAAATCCAAATCAAATTGGGTTTATATATGACCAAAACAAGTGTATCAACTGCAAGTTGTGTGCTGCGGCTTGTAAAGAAGCTAATAACTGGGAAGAAGGCACCGAATGGCGTCGGGTTTTAGTAGGCGGTAAAGATAACAAACATTATCTGTCTTATAGCTGCAATCACTGCGAAAAACCTGCCTGCGCTGCGGTATGTCCCGTATTGGCTTATAAAAAACGGGATAAAGACGGTATCGTGATTCACAATCGTGAGGTATGTGTAGGTTGTAAATACTGCATGTATGCCTGTCCGTATCATGTACCGGATTTCAGTACCGCTACCGGTAGAATTAATAAATGCCATTTCTGTTATCAGCGGCAAGATAACGGGGAAAAGCCTGCCTGTGTTTCTAAGTGCCCGACAGGGGCTTTAAGTTACGGACTTCTTTCCGAACTTAGGAAAACTCCCGGAGCTACCGCTCAGTTAGAAGGAATGCCCGATCCTGATATAACTAAACCGTCTTGGGTAATAATACCAAAAGCATAGGGGGTTTAACAAATGCATCATTGGCATTGGTTGATTGTTATATATTTGTTCCTAGGCGGCCTTGGAGCAGGAGCTTATTTAACTTCCTTTGCGGCTGAAAAGGGTTGGCTTGGACCGAACTCCCGTCTAAGCCGGGTAGGGTATTATATTGCCGCGCCGGTAGTCGCAGTCGGTACTGCTCTGTTGGTGCTTGACCTTGGCCAGGGTCTTTACAAACCATGGTTGCTTGTTAGACTGGTGCTCAATGTAGGCTCAGTAATGACTTGGGGCGTATATATCTTATCATTGTTTATAATAGTCGGACTTATAAAAGGTTATCTTGTATTAAAAAGCAAAACCGCACCCAATTGGCTGACTTGGGCAGGGGCAGTTTTAGCCTTGGCAACCGCCGCTTATACCGGTCTATTAATTGCGGTGGTCAAAGCAATACCGTTCTGGAACACCTTTATCATGCCTTTCCTGTTTGTGGCATCCGCTTTATCCACCGGTTTGTCGGTTACTGCTTTGGGAGCTCATTTTCTGGAGAAACAAGCCCATGGCAATGCCACTGAAGGCAAAGTGCATTTATGGTTAGTTATAGTTGAACTCATTATCGTTATTATCTTCTTTGGCATGATGGCAGGCGGAGCTAAGGGGCCGGTTGGAGCTGAATCGGCTTCTATGGTGATGTTTGGCAAGTATGCGATTGTATTCTGGGGTTACTTCATCGCTCTCGGACTCTTGTTGCCGCTGGTAGTATTCGGCCTTGAGTATATGCGGGCGAAACAATCAGGGGTCCAAGTGGCGACTGAGCCGGCTTCGACGAACTCGGGAACGGTTGCTGCAGTAGAAAGCGGCCACGAATCTTCTTATCTGGTGCTCGTTACCGATTTAGCGGTACTGGTTGGAGGATTTGCGTTACGGGCCTTGGTAATTTTTGCAGCGCTTCCTATTTGGGATGGCAAGCTTCTGTAAATGCGTAGTATTGGTAAACGTTCCGCCGACTGTCTTCCATGCGCTTAGGTCTTATCCTGCTGATATTGCTAGTTGAAACCAAAGCATTTCCTTTGTTACTCCTTTTGCTGTTAGTCAATATGACTTTGTGTGCCCTGCATCAACTGCAGGGTTTTTTCTGGGATTGTTTTTAGTTTTATATGCATTTTACGGCTCAAGCATTGAGCCGTTTTTTTCTGCAGCCTGGCCGAAATATCTTTCTATTTGCCGCAAATTCGGTTACAATATAGGTTGTTGGTAAAGGTTCTTACATTTTTATGGTCAGTATTGGTGGAATTGAAATGGAAAGAAAAAGGTTAAGCGATCTCAAGGTAGGAGAATCTTTTATTGCTTTTTTTTTGATACGTAAAGTTGAATGCAAGGTTACCACCGGCGGTAGCAAATATTTGGATATTGTCTTAGGGGATTCCAGCGGCGAGTTGGAAGCCAGGCTCTGGGACTGTAAGCCGGAAGATGAAGCCCAGTATTCGAAAAATATGCTGGTAAAGGTTCAAGGCAGCGTGGCGGAATGGCAGGGTAAGAAACAGATTAAAATTGACAGGATTCGTCCGGCGGAGCAAAGGGATGGAGTGCGGATTGAGGACTTTGTGCCGGTGGCTCCGTTTACCGCAGAGGAACTGTACGCCGAGTTGGAAGGATATATCCAAAAAATTTCTTATCCGGAGCTTCGCAAAACCGTGCAGCTGATTATTTCCGACGCCGGGATAAAGTTACTAACTCATCCCGCTGCCGTTCAAAATCATCATTCCGTAAGATCGGGGTTGCTTTATCATACTGTGACCATGCTTAAAGCGGCGGAAAAGTTGTTGGAGATATATTCTTTTTTGGACAGGGATTTGCTTTTCGCGGGAATAATCCTGCACGACATGGCCAAATTGGAGGAATTCGAGGCCAATGAACTTGGTCTGGCCGAAGAATATACTTTTGAAGGACAAATGCTTGGCCATATTGTCCAAGGGGTCAAAAGAATAGCGAAAGCTGCGGCCACGGTGGGTTTGGATCAGGAAACGAGCATTTTATTGGAACATATGATCCTGGCTCATCATTATGAACCTGAGTTTGGCAGCCCCAAAAGGCCGATGATACCTGAGGCCGAAATGTTGCATTATCTGGATATTCTGGACGCCAGAATGTTTGATATGCAAAAAGCGTTAAATAAGGTGTCCGAAGGCGAATTTACAGATAGGATATGGATTTTGAACAATAGAAAGCTTTATAGAGCAAAACGCTGTCAGCAGGATTAAGAGACGGCAGGATGAATTGCGGACAAGGGACGAGGTGAAAATGGTAGTGAGTAGGGAGTACAGTAACAGTATTTGGTATAAAGTAATCATCGCAGTAACGATCATGGCTTTACTGCTTGCCGGCTGCGGTTTGGGCAGAGGGAAGATACAGGGAGAAACTCCGAGCGAAACAGGACAGGATTTGTTAAAAGTCGGCTTGATCGTAGGTGAGGGGGGAATCTCCGATCCTTATTACCAAAAAGTTTGGGAAGGCCTGCAAAAAGCTGAACGGGAATTAAACATCGGGGTAGGTTATATGGAAGCCAAAACCGAGAAAGATTACCGTTCCTGTTTGGCCGAATTTAAAAAGCAAAATTACAATGTAATTATTACAATTGGCCAGAATGCCGTTTCTGCCGTGCTGGAAGCAGCAAAGGATAACCCCAAAATAAAATATATTTGTTTGGACAGCGGCAGCGTAGACAGTTCGCTTCCCGGCAATGTTTTAACCGTGACCTATAAAGTTGAGGAAGCGGCGTTTTTGGTTGGTTATCTCGCAGGCAAAATGACCAAATCCTACGTCGTGGGATTTGTTTCCGGCGATAATAAAGAAACCGCTCAACGCTATTATTATGGGTTTAAAGCAGGAATAAAGGCTTCAAATAGCAGCGTTGAGACAATGAAAGGCCTGGCCGGGACTTTTACCAAAAAAAGCAGGCTTAAAGAAATAGCCGAAAGGATGATTGCGTCCAAAGCCGATGTGCTGTTTCATGTTGCCGGACCGGCCGGTGAAGGCCTGATAGAAGTTGCCGCCCGGGAAGGAAAATATATTATAGGGTCCGGGACGGACCA
>Ga0134099_1003068_pt1 | contig 12780 bp, 10 predicted proteins | sample 10_taG_2_FD_105482 | JGI IMG/M metagenome (GOLD analysis project Ga0134099, IMG submission 105482) | Switchgrass degrading microbial communities from high solid loading bioreactors in New Hampshire, USA - 10_41_5_180_A2 metaG | ecosystem: Engineered > Bioreactor > Semi-continuous > Anaerobic >...
AGTTCTTCGTTAAAATCCAAACGATAAGTGGCTTCCATTGTCATTCCCTCCCGAGCTTCCAAATCTTGCCCGGATTCATAATGCCTTTCGGGTCAATGGCTTTCTTGATTGCCCACATTACGTCCAAAGCTTTACCGTGTTCTTCCTCCATGTACTCGGCTCGCGAAAAACCAACCCCGTGTTCGCCGGTGGTGGTGCCGCCCATTTCCAGGGCCAGGCGATGAATAGCATCGGCTATCTTCACTGTTTTTTCGACTTCTACCGGATTAAGAGGATCCATAATCGGCGCGGTATGCATATTGCCATCCCCGATATGCCCGTAAATCACAACAGGTATATCAAACTCTTTGCTTAACATTTTGATCCTTCTTAAGGCTTCAGGCACTTTAGAGATTGGGAAACAAACATCTTCGCCGGCAAATACTCTGGTCTTGCCCGGCATGTATCTGGCCGAAGCCGAACCGATCACCTGCCGTCCTTGCCAAAGCTGGGTCATTCGCTCAGGGTCGGTAGCCCATTCCACACTGCGGCAGCGCCTTTCGACTATAGCTTTAATTTCAGCCCCTTCGGCTTCTACCGCCGCTTTACTGCCGTTTATCTCAAAGAATAGAGCCGCCTCAACTTCCGGAATTTTTAACTCGGGTTTAAAGGTGTTCGCGCAGCGGATAGCGCCGTCATCCAGGATTTCAATTCCCGATGGAATAAGGCCTGCTTTGAAGACGTCCAGAACGGTATAAGCGCTATCCTCCAGTTTATCAAACAGAGCCAGCATAATTCCGCGGTACGGAGCTATAGGCTGAACTTTCAGTCTTATTTGCGTGATTACGCCCAGCGTCCCTTCCGAACCGCAGTACAAACGGGTCAGATCTATTCCGGAAACGCTCTTTAACGCCTTCGACTTAACTCCGCCTGTTTTGATGACTTCGCCGTTCGGAAGCACCACTTCCAGCCCGAGCACATACTGGAAAGTGGCTCCGTATTTTACAGCTCTTAGACCGCTGGCGTTATTGCCGACCATCCCGCCTATCGTGGCCATAGCTGAACTGCCCGGATCCGGCGGGAAAAACAGGTTGTACGGAGCCAGAATCTTATTTAACTCGGCGTGGACTACCCCCGGCCTGACTATAACCTGCATATTGGCATCGTCTACTTCCACATCCTTCCAGGTCGAAAGATCCAGCACAATGCCTCCTATTAGCGGGACGCTTCCACCGGTCTGACCGCTGCCGGCCCCGCGCGGAGTAACCGGCACTTCGTGCTCGTAAGCGTATTTCATAAGCCTGGAGACGCTTTCGGTACTGTTCAGGCATACTACCACGTCGGGCAGGTATTCCTTTTGCTGGGATACGAAAGAGCTGTCATAGGTGTAAGTCAATCTTTCCAGATCTGTCTTCAACACCCTTTCGCGCCCAAACATGTCCTCCATGTCTCTAATAAGCTGTTCCTTGGAAACATTCATGATGTTCTCCTTCCTCCTCTCAGGTCTTGTTATACTTTGGGCAGAATACCGTTGTTATAGAAACAAAATTGAAACAGAACTTTAAACAAAAAGATTCAAAGAAGTTTAAATCAAAAAAATTATGTAAAACTTGAGAACCCAACGTTCGGATTATCTAAAATATAATTCCTGGTTAGTCATAATAATCTTAATAGTGAGTCTTAAGGGGCTGGGAATAATGAGAAATTCTCATTATTCCCAAATAGTTATTAGGACCTGGATTTTTTAACGGTCGTTATCTCGCCGTTTAGAGCCGCTAAAGCAACAGTTAGCGGAGAAGCCAGATAAATCTGAGCTTTTGCGGACCCTATTCTACCAGGGGTATTGCGGATTGTGGTGGTGATTGCAACGTCATCGTCAGCCAACAACCCAAAATGCCTGCCCGGACAAGGACCGCAACCCGGGGGCATCAGCACCGCGCCCGCCTCGCGCAGCACCTGAGTGAACCCCAAATTCTCCATTTCCGTCAATACTTTCTGGGAGGCCGGAGTAACGATAAAGGTTATTTCGGGGTGGACCTTCCGCCCTCGCAACACATCGGAAAGGACTTTCATGTCTTCGACACGTCCCGCAGAACACCCACCGGCTATTGCCACGCTGATCTTCGTTCCTTCCACTTCTTTGACTGTTTTAATAAAGTTCGGAGCCGGCGGGACGGCTATCAGAGGTTCCAAATCTGCAGCCTGCAAGTAATAATCCACTTGATCTTTTTCCCCTTCCGGAAGAATAAATGCCGTTTTAGTCCCTGCTTCCGGTAGGAAATTGCAAATACTCATCTTTCCTGCCAGTGATAACCGATCAAATAAGGAACCCGTTAAAGCCACTGCTTTATCTTTGATTTCTTGCGCAAACTTTCCGGCAATGGCCAAAGCAACATCCCGAGGCAAAACGTCTTGAGGTAGAATTCCTTCGACGGCTATAGTGATCTGTTCGGGTATCCGTAGGACGTACTGACCGTTTTCCAGAACAGGAATCAGATTACGGGCGTCAACCGAAAATGCTAGGGCTCCGAAAGCTCCGGCAGTAGCCACATGTCCGTCCGCTCCGATTATCAACATGCCGGGCCAAATGGGCTTTTCTTCGGCAACTACTTGGTGCAGCACTCCTTCGCCGTTCTGATACAGTCGGATGGAATACTTTTGGCAGAATTTCCGGAATGCTTTCTGGAACTCCCTGTCTTGGACCGTAGGCGCCGGAAAAGCATGGTCAATGGTAAATAACACATCCCGGCAAACAAATTGTTTCCTCTCCTGTCGAGCCCAGTTTTCCAGCAGGGCAGGACCGCTGCCGTCGTGGGCCAAAGCCAAGTCCACTTTCAGCGTAACCTCCTGCCCCGGAATAACCGGACCCACACCGGCGGCTTTAGCCAATTGTCTATAGAGAAATTTGTCCATTACTTACTGCCCTATATTAAACCTATAAGCCACATAATATAAACTGCAATCATGGAAAATACTCCACCCACAAAGGTCACACCGCCGTAAGAAATGAGCGCAGATCTGAGTTCCATTCTGGAAAGAGAAGTACATACCCAGAAGTAGCTTGAATTCACATACTTGATAATAACGGAACCTGCCGCTCCGGCCAACATGGCGGCTTCAGCGCTTAAACCCAGAGTGCCGAGCATCGGAGCGGTGAGGGAAGCGGCTGTGATAACGCCTACAGTGGTTGAACCGGTAATCATATTACCGACTACACCCAGAACGAACGGCAGGAAAATGGAAGGAATACCGGAAGCGGCGACTGAAGCGGCAATGGTGTCAACAGCCGGGGTTCCTTTCAGGATCTCACTGAGGGAGCCGCCAAGACCGGTAACAACTATAATCATAGCGGAAGTGCGCAGGGCATCTTCAATCCAGGGATTGAAAAACTTTTTCTTGGTTTCCTCGTCTTTTACGTTCAAATAACAGAGAGCCACCCCGATAAGCATCGCGACTACCGGCCAACCGATATAAGCGAAAATAGTGTTCAGAACATGCTCCGGAGCCAGAGTATTCTTAAAGACACTTTGCAACGCAATTAAAATCAACGGTACCAGAATCGGAGCGTAAGCCCGAGGAGTGGACGGCAACTCCCGCCCGGTTTCCACAAAGGAAGTTCCCAAAAATTCTTTAGACGGCGGGGAAGGTACTTTCGGCCCTACGATTTTGGAGTAGATATAACCGGCTATAGAACCGACGAAAGTGGCTATACACCCGTAAACAATGATTGTGCCGATGTCGGCGCCCACAACGGCCGCTGCCGCCAGCGGACCCGGTGTCGGCGGAACCATTGCGTGGGTAAGCTGCATCGCCCCTACCAGACCCGTTGCCATTACGCTCATATTTGTTCCGGCTGCGATAGCGGCACCATGAACCAGCGGGTTAAGTATAACGTAACCGATGTCGGAGAAAATGGCTATACCGATTACGAATCCGGACAATGTCAGAGCCAACGGCATTCTCTTTTCGCCAACCCATTGAATCATGGTCAAAGTGATTTTCTCTACGCCACCCGTATGTTTCAACGCCTCAGCGATAATTGAACCAAGAACAATGACAATTGCAATTCCCTGAACCGTCTTACCAAAGCCGGTCTCAAAAGCTTTAATGAATAACTCCAGATTTACTCCCGGAACCAACCCAAAAAGCAAGATCGGGACCAATAAAGCAAGAAATACGTGCCACTTGGTTTTAGCAATCAGCCAAAATAACAATACTATTACAGCTGCAAAGGCGATAAGGGTTACGGCCGGATTTTGTAAAATCGCATTTTCCAACTCTTTTCACCTCTCCGATTTCTTTATCCCGATTATCCGTTTACTTATTTCAAAAAATTCCGAATATTTTATAAATTTTATTTTTTATTTATCATTTATTTTCAGTTTTTAGAGTTGTTTTTTTCGGTAACTTAAGTTACATTTTATTTAGGCGAGAGTCTAAGCGGTCTTGTGCTATCCTGAACAACCTCGGCACAAGCCCTTATGACTCTTTTTTTAACCGGAAACATACCACCTCCCGTATTTTTTTTGGAACTCGTCCCCTTTTTTGAAGAGTTATCCCACCTCCCTATCGTGATATCCGCATTTGCTATGCTGCCCTATGCTAGCGGCTTAGATCTTATTATCAAGGAATGAGATTGATTTGTTTAAATGCCTGTAGCAATTCCAGCTCCAGAGGAGCCTCTTTGCGGATAAAGGGATCCAGTTTTATAAATTTCAACTCTGCCTCTTTTTCTTTTAAAACATCCGGATCCACTCCGCTGGCCAACACTATGCCGTTTGTCTTCAGACCTTTAGTGACATCGATAATCTCGAAAAGACTGTTATCCAATACGATCACAACATCCGGAAATGTTTCGTTGGCCGAACGTTCCACGATATCCTGCGCCGAAACTCTCAAGACCGAATACGTCGGAGCATCCGTACGAAAAGCGCCAAAACTGTCAAACACCTGAACATGCTTGCCCTCTGCTATTAATTTTTGAGCGAGGGCCCTGGTAATTTTACCGACAGGTTGGCCATACCTTCCATAAAATCTAAACTCTACCACGCTTGGTCACTCCCCTCTCCCGTAGTAGGCATCGACAGCCTTTTGATAGTCGGCAAGCTGTTCAGCGGTCAGATTTCTGAATCTGCCCTGGGCTTTTAAGTAATCCGCAACCGGAATGAAGCTCGGTTCGTAGGTACGAGTTCTTTTGCCCTGATCAACTTCGTACAGTTCCCAAAGTCCACATTCCGTGGCTTTGCGCGCTACCTCAATCGTTTCTTCCGGTTTGATGCCCCAACCGCGGTGACAGGGAGCCAGAATATGGATATAGGAGAAACCTTGTTTTGACGCCGCCTTTTTGAATTTATTCATCAGGTCTTCGGGATAAGCTATGTTTGCGCTGGCAACATAGTCAATACAATGAGCTTCCATTATCGCAAGCATATTTTTTTTGCGCACCTGTTTTCCTAAAAAACTGTTGCTGGTTGCCGCATATAACGGTGTTTGGCTTCCGGTTTGACCCCCGGTATTCATATACATTTCGTTGTCGTAAAGTACATGTATTATGTGCTCTTGCCGTTCCGCAGCCCCTGTCAGGGACTGGAAACCTATATCGGCACTTCCGGCGTCTCCGGCCCAGGAAACCACATTTACATCTTTAACCCCTTGAATGTCCAAAGCAGCTCTGATTCCGGAGGCTACGGCCGGTGCACATTCAAAAAGAGCATGGTAAAACGGAATTTTCCAAGCCGTTCTTGTGTTATTGCCGCCAAGGGTTGCCATACAGGAAGCAGGAATGGTAATTATGGTTCTCTGTCCAAGGGCCTTCATGGCCTGCCTGCCGGCGATTGCCGCTCCACAGCCTTTGCAGCCGACATGGCCTTGACCGAAGAGTTCTTCTTGCGGCAAATTCTTATAATCCAGCATCTTTTAATTCCCTCCTTTTACAACGCGATCCATGCGGATCTGTTCTTCTCCGTTTCGTCACTCTCGGTAAGCTTTACAGCCTGATCCAACTGTTCAAGACCGCATTTGCCGCCGCCCAGACCCAAGATTACTCCGTTTATGACCATGTCATTCGTTCCGTAAAACGCCGCTTTGAGGTCAGCAGCCAAGGCCCCGCCGACTCCGTAAACGATGTTTTTATCCAGAACCGTAATGAAACGAACATTTTGCAGATGTTTCCTCAAAGCTTCAACCGGGAATGGCCTCCAGACTTTGAGTTTTAGCAGACCGATCTTTTTGCCCTGTTTTCTGAACTCGTCCACATACCGCCGCGCTGTACCCACAATTGAGCCCATTGCCACCAACGCATGTTCGGCATCTTCCATTTTGTAGGCTTCCAGCAACCCGCAGGAATTGGCTCCGAATTGTTTATTGTAAGCTTCCGCGACCTCAGGCACGAGCTTTAAAGCTTCGAGCATGGCTTCGTTTTGTTTGTATTTGTAGGTCGGATAAAATTCAGGGCCGGTTACCGTGTTCACCCCTTTGGGATTGGTTAGGTCCAGAGCCGGTTGCCGTTTTAAAGGAAGAAAAGCGTCCACTTTTTCCTGCTCCGGGACAGAGACCTCTTCCAGGGTGTGGGATTGCAGATAGCCCTCATAATTTACCATGACCGGAGTTCTCAGCTGTTCCGCTATCCGGAAAGCTTGAATTGTGTTGTCCAGAATATCCTGGTTGTTTTCGCAAAATAGCTGAATCCAGCCGCTGCCGGCTTGGGACACCACGTCGCCGTGTTCCGGAAAACGACTGTGCGGAGCGGAAAGTGCTCTGTTGACAACGCCCATTACAATGGGCTGGCGTAAACCGGCGACATGGTAAACCACCTCGGTCATCAACAGTAACCCTTGGGAATTGGTCAGGGTGTAACAGCGTGCACCGGCCAGCGTTCCCCCAAGCACCGCCGCCAGCGCGCTGTGGTCCGATTCCACGCGAATAAATCTACAATTCAGTTCCCCGTCTTCTATGTATTTGCTTAACCTTTCCATAGCCGGAAAAGCGGGAGTAATAGGGTAATAAGCAAGCACTTCAATTCGGGCCAGCTTAGCCCCCAGAGCTGCGGCTTCATTTCCTGTAATAAGTACTTTGGACATACCATAAGCCTCCCTTACTAAAATATTCCAGCGGGACCGGTATATTCCGGAACCATAGTAATTCCCCGACTTTCTTTGGCACAAATACCGCAGCCTTTACACAGCTTGTAGCTTATAATAAATCCTGACTCGCTCCGGGAAATCGCCCCCTCCGGACAGAAAAGCAAAACTACAGGATCGATTTGGCTCTGATCCGTTATTTCCGGCCGATTAATCCTTTGTACTCTGCTGTTTGCTATTTCGGCTAAGGCTCCCGGCTCACCCGAAGGCACAACCGGTGTATTTTGTAATGCCACTTTTTTCACCACCTCTGGCTGTTTATTTTTATAAAATTCCTAATTTTCTTAATTAAGAACACAGCAACTTTGATGCCAAAGCAAACACTGCCAAATCCGACAAGCCTTTGCTTCGGACAAGCGCTGCCTTAGGCCTTTGCAGCTTTGGCTTGTAATAATCAGCTCTAAAAGTAGTAATTGGTTATTTATTTCACTTTTCTAGCGGGCTCTTTTTCTAAAGAAAAACGCCAGGTATGTTGCACTATTGCAACATCTGGCGTTTCTAATTTAAACAGTATCCGTTCACTGTTACATTTCTGTTGTGTCTTCTCGAAAAGATTAATTACGCAATTTGCGCCAAAGGGTGGTCCGGCTAATGCCTAGACGGCGCGCGGCTTCTGTTCTGTTTCCACCGGTTTCGGCCAGCACCTGGCGGATAAATTGTTTTTCAAGATCATCAATTCGCTTGCCGCCGGTATCCTGAGGGACTTCAACCTTCTGTTCAAAACCGGCTTTCTGTTCGGTATCCGTATCCCACCCCTCGTCCAACAGCAGTACGCTGCTAATATCCGCTGCTTCAATATATTTTTTGTACTGTCTCATGGCCAGCCTTTCCATCGCATTGCGCAGTTCCCGCAAATTGCCGGGCCAGGGATACTGCAAAAGAATTTGCTGAGCCTCGGCCGTTAATTTCCCGACGGGTTTTCTTCTTTTTGCGCAAAACTCATTCAAGAATTTATAGGCTATTTGGATTATATCCTGGCCTCGCTGTTTCAGCGGCGGAATTTTTATTGTCAACACATTCAAACGATAATACAGATCTTCGCGGAACTGACCCGTTTCAACCATTTTTCTTAAATTTCTGTGGGTAGCCGCAATCAGGCGCACATCTACCGGAATAATGCTGTTATCCCCAAGGCGCATGACTTCCCCGTGTTCTATCACTCGAAGCAGGCGGGCCTGAAGCATCGGCGACATCTCTCCGACTTCATCCAAAAATAAAGTGCCTTTATGGGCAATTTCAAACACCCCGGCTTTTCCTTCTTTCCGAGCTCCGGTAAAAGCTCCTTCCACATAGCCGAATAATTCACTTTCCAGCAAGCTTTCAGGCAGCGCCGCACAGTTTACTGCCACAAAAGGTTCGTTCTTTCTTTTGCTGGCGTTATGAATCGCATGGGCAAACATTTCCTTGCCTGCTCCGGTCTGCCCTTGGATTAAAACGGTGGAATCGACTCCGGCGTACTCCTTAGCCAGCTCAATGGCATTTTTTATGGCCGGACTTTCGCCAACTATATCGCTAAAAGTATATTTGGCCACAAGACCCCTGTCCGCCAGTTGTCTTCGCAATTTTCCCTCGAGTCTTTGAAGGCGCTCCAGTTGCTGAAAAGTAGTCACAACCCCTTCAACTTTTTCATCGACAATTATCGGCACCCGGTTGGCTATAACCTTGGAGTCGCCAATTTCCAAAATCTCGCCAATTTCCGCTTTGCCGGTTTCCAAAACTTTATGACAATGGGCTTTCGGAATTACCGTAGTAATATATTTGCCCAACGCTCTTTCTGCCGGACAATCCGCAATCTTTTCCGCAGTCTTGTTAAAGACGGTTATCCTACCCTCTTTATCCAACGCTATAATCCCGTCATAGGAAAAATCCAGGATGGCTTTTAACTGCTCCGCCTTTCTCATTTCCTGCTTGCGGATCAAGTTGACTCTACGGGCTTCATCCACAGCCCTGCGGACCGAATCAGGACCGGAGGAAATCACCACCGCTTTCAGACCCTGTCGTCGAGCCTCATTCGCCATGGCCACTTTCCCAATAACCACATCAACCCCGCATTCCTTTAAAAAACTTACTCCTTTGCTGATATCCTCCAAGTCATTATTGCATGTATATTTATAGATCAGATCATTTACAGCCTCACTAAAGGAATCGATGTTGCTTATCACTTCCTCAACATCAACTATCCCAACGGTCGTGCCTATCCGTTTGGCCAGAAAATAGGCCCGGACAATGTCGTAACCGCCGATAGTCACATCGATTACCGGAAGTTGGACTCCGGAATTGCGAATCTTCCAACTGGTAACACCTCGACTGATCAACACATGATAACCGTTTTGTTCGGCCTTTTTGGCCCGCAACACGGCCTCATCCATTCTGGCCACTTCTATGGTCACATCATTTGTTCCTTGACAAACTTTTTGCGCTACCTCAGCAATTTCCGGGTAAGGCGCCAAAAAAAGGATTTCTGCCAAAGGACTCCTCTCCCGTTACCAGTTTTTTGTGCTCCTCCAAAACTCCGGTTGAACCAGGATCAGTAAAGCCATAAGCTCCAGACGGCCCAGCAACATGCAGGCAATAAGCACAATTTTCCCAAAAGGTACAATTGAAGCGTAATTAGCGGTCGGCCCAATTACACCAAATCCCGGGCCCGCGTTCCCCAAAGCGGCAATAGCGGCCGCCAAGGCTTCAAAAGGCTCTAAACCGGTGGCCGCCAAGGCCAACGAAGCGCAGGCAAAAATGAACATGAACAGGATAAAAAATCTGACCACATTTTTAACGATCAGAGGATCAACTACTTTATCGCCCAAAACCACGTTAGTAACCAAATGCGGATGAACTGCCTGTTTTATGTAATTCCGGCACAGCCGAGTCAAAATGACTATCCTGTTTACTTTGAGACCGCCGGAAGTGGATGCCCCACAGCCGCCTATAAACATCAAGAAAAACAGCAGCATTTGCGGTAGGCCGGGCCAAAGTTCGTAGTCGGCAACCACAAATCCTGTAGTGGTGCTCACCGAGACGGTCTGAAAAGCCGCCTGACGTAAAGCCGACCAAAATTGATAGCCCCCCTGAACCACCAACGAAAAGGTTATAACAACGACGGTCGCAAGAATAATGGCTACATAAGCTTTGAATTCAGTGTTTTTCCGGAGGCTTACCGTCCCTTTGCGCCAAGTATGGATATAAATGGTAAAATTGACCCCGGCCAAAAACATGAACAGCATGATTATCACTTCTATGAGCGGAGAATTGAAGGCTCCGATGCTGTTATTTTTCGTCGAAAACCCTCCTGTGGCCACACAGGAAAAAGCGTGATTGACGGCGTCAAAAAAGCTCATTCCGGCCAACTTCAGCAGGATAAAAGCCAAAAGGGTCAAAGCGCTGTAGATACTCCAGAGAAGCAGCGCTGTATCTCGGATGCGCGGTGAAACTCGTTCCTTATCCGGACCGGTCACTTCGGCATTAAAAAGGTGAACCGCTCCATAACCTACTCGCGGAAGCAATATGATAAAAAACAAAATAATTCCCATTCCGCCGAGCCAATGGGACATACTTCTCCAAAGCAAAAGACTGCGCGGTAAAGATTCAATGTCGGTCAAAACAGTGGCACCGGTGGCGGTAAAACCTGAAGTAGCCTCAAACAGCGCGTCCAAATAGGAAGGAATATGGCCGGACAAGTAAAACGGGAAAGCGCCGACCAGCGAAAAAACCAGCCAAATCCCGGCAACGGCAACAAATCCTTCCTTAAGGCCCATACGTCCTTCCAGTTTCCCCAGGCGCCAGAAAACAAGACCCACTGCAACTGTCACTGCAGAGGTTATAGCAAAGGCTTTGGCCGAAGCATCTCCGTCATAAAGGGCCACCAGCAGCGGTATAAGCATTATCCCGCCGTAAAAAGTTAACAATCTGCCTTGTAAACCCTTTAATATTGCGATTTTCAATTACCCTTCCTCCAATAATTCCAAACACTTTTATTTAAAAGATATCTTCTACTTTGCGGATCGCAGTCGCCAGAGCGAAAACGATGGCTCGGTCTCCGCTCCTGAGGACGCTGTCCCCGTTAGGTACGAAGACATTGCCGTCGCGCACAACTGCCCCTACTATACAGTCCTTAGGGAAGTTAGCATGTTTTAATTTTTGATCTTTTATTATGGTCTCATCGGAGACAATCACTTCCATAGCCTGAGCCTTGGCGCCTTGCAACAAAGATATGGAAACAAACTTGCCGCGGCGCACCTGGCTTAAAATAGCCCCTGCAGTTATCAGCCGCGGTGAAACAACCACATCTATGCCCACTTTCTCTAAAAGCGGAATGTATTCGGTTCGGCCCACCCGAACAATCGTTTTTTTGCAGCCCAAGTCCTTGGCCAACAAAGCCAACAGCAGGTTCAACTTGTCATCGTCGGTCAGGCAAACTACAACGTCAGCCTCACCGGCTCCTTCTTCTTCCAATAAACTTAGATCAGTGCCTTCACCGCAAAAGACCTGGCCCCTTTTGAGCATGTTGGCCAACAACTGGCAGCGCTCCTCGTCCTTATCGATTACTTTGACGGAAAGTCCGTTGTTTTCCAAAGCAAGAGCCAAATGCCGGCCTATCCGTCCGGCCCCGATAATAAGCACCCTTTCAACTTTTTTGACCGCTTCGGCATAGCCGCTTTCAATCTGTTTTAAAGCTGAAGGTTCGCCGATAAAAAATACATTGTCATAAGGCTTTAATTGGTCGTTACCGCCGGGGATTATCATAATATTGTTTCTTAAAATCCCTACCACCAGCACGTTCGGCGGAAAATTCAGTTTAGCTAACGGTTTGTTAACAAACGGAGAATCCTGGCTTAACTTAACCTCAAGCAATCTAACTTTTCCGCCGGCAAAGTCTTCCACTTCCATAGCGGCCGGAATCATCAGGATTCTGCTTATTTCCACCGCTGTCGCATATTCGGGGTTTATAGTCAGGTCAATACCGAGCTTTTGGTGAAAAACAGTATCTTGCTGGTCTATATACTCAACATTGCGAATTCGGGCAATGGTCTGTTTGATGCCCACCTGTTTGGCGGCCATACAAGCTACCATATTGACTTCATCGCTGTCCGTGACGGCAATCATTAGATCTGCCGCCTGCACATCGGGATTCATCAGTACGCTCGGACTTGCACCATTGCCAAGGATGGTCATTACGTCAAGGCTGTTCTGCAGCACGTTCCGCCTGGTTTCGTCATTTTCAATTACTACTACGTCATGGTCTTCGTCTACCAGGTGCTGAGCCAAAGTATACCCCACTTTCCCAGCACCGACAATTACCACTCGCACGAATCTCGCCTCCGAAAATACATAATCAATTCGGCCATTTTTATCATTTATCTAACAATAAAGCAAAGTCAATGAAATGACAAGAGACTTGTTAATACTGATAAGCTTTAGCAATTCCTACCATATGCTGCCCTATCTTATAAAACCAATTGCCGAGTTCCAGAATGGCCTTCTGGCCTTCGGAAAGATTATCCGTCCACTGTTTATCCTCCGGTGGTTGTTCAGCCGTTGAGGCCGAGTCATTCGGCAGCTGGCAATACAGGTTTCCCTGGAACAAGTTATAGGTTCGGATAATTTTATCCTGAGTTTCGATTACCTCCTCTGCCAAATCTTTATTCTTGGTATCCAGGCAGTTTAA
>Ga0134099_1003069_pt1 | contig 12768 bp, 11 predicted proteins | sample 10_taG_2_FD_105482 | JGI IMG/M metagenome (GOLD analysis project Ga0134099, IMG submission 105482) | Switchgrass degrading microbial communities from high solid loading bioreactors in New Hampshire, USA - 10_41_5_180_A2 metaG | ecosystem: Engineered > Bioreactor > Semi-continuous > Anaerobic >...
AGATTATTAAAAGTACAAAACGATAAAAACATTACGCAGTTTTTTAGTAAAAAGTTAAAGCTTGAAATCGCATGTTTTCAACGAATTCCAAGCTTTTTTGCTCTTACAAGTGTCAAATTCAGGTATATATGATAGCATCGTTGTGAGCAGAGATACATGGATAAAGCAAAACATATGCATATAAAATTGAGCACAATATCTTAAATATATGTGCAAAATTGCTTTATTTGTTATCTAGCGATGTGTTCGATAGATACTTGGATGGCGGCATCCCAGTAATAGACCTGAACACATGACTGAAATAAAATGGATCACTATAGCCTGCCAATTCAGCAACATCTTTCAGAAGCATATCCGGATGCTCCAGCATAACGCGCTTTGCTTCCTCTATTCGGTTTAAAGTCACATATTCATTGAATGACATATTTTTATACTTTCTAAATAACCTGCTCAAATATGTCTGTGATATGCCGAATTTCGCACAAACCGACTTCAATGACAACGGCTGTGACAAGTTTTGCTTTATATAATTCTCTATGCTATAAAAGAACAGAGGGCTGTCTATTTTATTGACATTCGGTCTTACTGGCCCCATTAGCCGTTCAATTATATCAAATAAATTCAGCCTTAACTCATCGTAATCAGCAGCATAGCATATTGCCTCATCAAGCAGAAACTCTATATTGTACTCGTTGTTCTCTACAGCATTAACAGAATGTTTGTCCAACCGATAGAATATCTGGCGCAGCATTGTTTCAAGCGATATTTGGCTGCAGCATTGTTCCCGGCATTTTGTCAGCAATTTCTCCAGTTCACCTTTTAGCTCATCGTACATAGCATTTGAAGCAAAAAAATCTATTCTTTTTAAAACCGGCTCATCCAAAACCGCCAGGCTGTCAGATGCATTGGAAGGTCTATCAGTGTTATGAATCATCTGTGATTTTCCTAAAATAATACTTCGGTCTAATGTTTTATAAAGCGCCGCAATCCTTTCTTTACATGCTTTTATATCAAATGGCTCGGCAGCAAAGACAGCGGTATAATAGCCTGACTCCATTTCATTTGCTGCTTTTGTTACCATCTCTTCAAAATCCTTTACAGACAATAGTTCAGGTGTGGAAAATAAAATAACTTCAAATTCATCCCTGCCCTGAAGAGCCCATATGCTATTTCCTGTAGCTATATTTGAAAAAGCGCCTATATCATGCATATTCGCCGAACGTTCAGCCGGAAATCGCGAAGGCAGACCATTTATGCGAAGAATAGCTGCGCTATATGATTTAAATGGCAAATACTTTTGCAGCCGCCATTCCTGAATATTATTATCAGATAAAACTTGTCTTAGCAAAGCCAGCCTTCTCTCATAATAATCCTCTTCTAACCTCTTATATATTGAATCGAGCAGTATCTTTAGCTGGCTTATATTTACAGGCTTCAGCAGATAATCCACCACGCCGGACCGTATAGCACCTCTTGCGTATTCAAAGTCCTGATAGCCGCTTATAATTACGGAGTATATGAACGGCATTTCCTCTTTTAAATGTGCTGTAAGTTCGATGCCGTCCATCCCCGGCATCTTTATATCAGTTATGACAACGTCCGGTTTTAATTCCCTTGCTTCCTCCAGGGCTTCAACGCCGTTTTCGGCAGTGGCTAAGATTTCAAAGTCCTCGCATCTGCGTTCTATTATAGACTTTAAATAACGCATGGCCGAGGGCTCATCCTCAACCAGCATCACTTTCATCATTTAAATCATCCTCCTCATCGCTTTTAATAATGCCGCCTATCATAACTCTGGCACCGCCCCCTTCTGTATTGCCCACGTCGAACTTAAATTCGCCGTTATAAAACAATGCCATTCTGGCATAGGTGTTAACCAGTCCAAGCCCGCCTATTTCGCGGCCTGCATTGTATTGCGCATTGTATATGGCATCTCTTACTGTTTTAAAGTCATCGCTAAGCTTGTTCAGGACATCCTGGCTAAATCCTTCGCCATTGTCCGCAACTTCGATATACCACCAGTTATCTTGTGCATAACCCTTTATCTTTATGCGCATTGTCTTTTGCACATTTTCAAAGCCGTGATTAAGTGAATTTTCAACTATAGGCTGAAGCACAAGTTTAGGCATAGCTTGAGCCAAGATAGCTTTGTCGACGTCGATATAGAATTCCAGCTTGTGCTCAAAGCGTTTTTTCATAAGAAACAGATAATTTTTAACGTGCTCTAGTTCATCGCCTATGGTCGCCAAATGCTGTGATGTAGACGTCGAGTAGCGGAGCATAGCTGCTATGCTGTCGCATATTTCGCATATTTCCTCATCACCGTCTTCCAATCCTTTGTTTGACAGGACATTGAGGATATTGTATATAAAATGAGGATTAATCTGGGCCTGCAAGGAATCGAAATTTGCCTGCATTTGAAAAAGCCTGGATTTAATCTCATTTTCCACAGCTTCATTGAGCCTTTGGCGCAAATGTTTAAATGAGCTGTTAAGGGCCTTTATCTCATCATTTGAGCTCTCAACCGTTATGGATTTAGATAGATTTTCCAGTTCAGTTTTCTCCATTTCATATTTCAACTGTCTTATCGGTTTTGCAAATTGTTTGGAAAACAGATAAATGTAAATAAAGGAGAGAACTACTATGATCGTACCAATTATAAAAGTCATGTTTCCGGCCAACAATATAGGCCCTAATATTGCTGAGCGGTCCTGGGCTAATATAATTTTTACGCCCGTATAATTTGAAGACGACCTAGCTACGATTTCTTCTGCATGGGTCACAGGATTCTTTATTATTCCTTCCAGGCCACTATCACGCGATGCCAGTTGTGAATAATATTTCAGCAAAGAAACGCTGGAAACATTGTTGTTGTAGAATATCTCGCCTGAATCGGTAACTGCCACAACATTTATATCACTGTTTTGCGGCACGCTGAATATAGCTTCCAACTTTTCATACTTGTCTTGTATTTCTATATAGCCCATATTGCCCTTTGGGCCTTCTATGCATCGGGCAACAGAAAAAACCTTAATTCTAGCATCCGGTACCCAAGGATCAATATAAGGGATTATTAAAATCATGCGTCCTTGGGCATCATCGGCTTTATTAAGCCAGTTAATATTCTTAATCAAATTCGGCATAATGTTTTCTAAGTCATCATTCATAAAATCGCTCGACAAAAAATATCCTTTGCGGTTGAATACATTTACTTTATAAAAATTTTTGCTTATGGAATAGCCTATAAGCGTGCTCCTTATGGAGCGGTAACCATCGTTTATATAGATAAGATTATCCGGTTTTCGGTCATCCAAATATGAAAGGCTAGCCATTGAAGACATAAAATTTTCATCCGAAATCAGATAAGATGTTAAAAAATCCATGGGTTTAACAGTGCTGTCAAGCTGCTGCACCATTTTGTCAGCTAGGGCATCTATATTTGCATATGCTTCTTCTTCAACTATGCCGGCATTATAGCGGTAAAACACAATTCCTATAATGGCAACAAGCAATATAATCAATAATGAGTAGGTAATTAACAGCCTTGTCTGAAAACTCATGTCTTATTTGGCCTCATTTATACTATTTTTATATGTATTTGTGAGTATTCTATCATAAAATTATTTTTGAAGCAAATTTTGCCAAAAGCGCAATTCATGATAAAATATTCTTAAAATAGGATTGAGGTGATTTATATAATACGCGAAATCAATTCGAATGATATAGCCGATGTAGTAGAGCGTCTGTGCATAGAGGCGGCCTGCGATTTAGGAAGCGATGTCGAAAGCCTGATACGCGCCGCGGCTAATAATGAATCGCTGCCCAGGGCACGATTCATTCTAAACCAGCTCATCGAGAATATTGAGATAGCAAGAAATGAGCAGATGCCTATATGCCAAGATACCGGTATGACCGTGGTATTCGTCGAGCTTGGACAAGATGTCCACATTGTTGGCAATTATATAGAGGATGCCATAAACGAGGGCGTAAGGCGCGGTTATGAGAAGGGATATTTGCGCAAATCCGTGGTAAAAGACCCTCTTGAACGTATAAACACTGGCGATAATACGCCCGCCATCATACACATAGAAATAGTGCCTGGTTCAACCTTGTCAATAACAGTAGCGCCAAAGGGGTTTGGCAGCGAAAACATGAGCGCTCTTAAGATGTTAAAGCCAGCCGATGGCGTGGAAAGGGTAAAAAAATTCGTGCTGGATACTGTAAAAGCGGCCGGCGGCAATCCATGCCCTCCCGTTATAGTTGGCGTGGGCATTGGCGGCACAATGGAAAAGGCCGCGTATATAGCAAAAAAATCCCTTCTAAGGCCGGCCGGGCAGCCAAATAAAAACAGAGCGATGGCCGCTCTCGAAAAAGAGCTTCTCGATTCCATAAACAGCCTGGGCATTGGACCGCAGGGATTAGGAGGAGCAACTACAGCTCTGGCAGTGCACATCGAAACGTTCCCAACGCACATTGCGGGGCTTCCTGTGGCTGTCAATATGCAATGCCACGTATCACGCCACAAAACAGCCGTTCTATAGGAGGTAAATATGGAAATAAAAGATATAATGAGCCCGCTGCCGGAAAAAACCGCAGATGAGCTTCGGGCAGGCGATATGGTGAAATTATCGGGCATAATATATACGGCACGCGATGCTGCCCACAAGCGCATGATAAATCTGATTGCGCATGGAAAGCCGCTGCCCTTTGATATATCCGGCCAAACGATATATTATGCTGGCCCATGCCCTGCCAAACCGGGCAAAGCAATAGGCTCGGCCGGCCCTACAACCAGCGGCCGCGTTGACGTTTATACGCCGCCTCTGCTGGAGCTCGGCTTAAGGGCCATGATAGGCAAAGGCCCGCGGAACCGCGATGTCATAGATGCCATGATAAAGCATAAAGCGATATACCTTGCAGCCACCGGCGGTGCAGGCGCGCTGATCGCAAACTGTATAAAAAAGGCCGATATAGTGGCCTTCGAGGATCTTGGCCCCGAGGCTATATATCGGCTGTCTGTCGAAAATATGCCGCTCATAGTGGCAATTGACTGCCGCGGAGCGAATCTCTATGATCTAGCTGTTAAGCCATAACCTTGGCTTGCTCTAGCAAAGCAGCGGCCTTATCGGTCTTTTCCCATGGCAAATCAATGTCCGGGCGGCCAAAATGGCCATAAGCCGCAACTTGCCTGTATATCGGGCGGCGCAGATCGAGATTCTTTATTATAGCGGCTGGACGCAGGTCAAAATTGCGTTTGACCAGTTCCACAAGCAGGTCATCGGATATGGTACCTGTGCCGAATGTGTCTACTAATATGGACACCGGATGCGCCACGCCTATTGCATAAGCGAGCTGCACTTCGCATTTTCTAGCCAAACCGGCCGCCACTATATTTTTTGCCACGTAGCGCGCCGCATAGCTGGCCGAGCGGTCAACCTTTGTCGGGTCTTTGCCGGAGAATGAGCCGCCGCCATGCCTGCCGTAGCCGCCATATGTGTCTACTATTATTTTTCTCCCGGTCAGACCTGAATCACCCTGCGGGCCGCCCACTACAAACCTGCCTGTAGGATTTATATAACACTTAGTTTTTTCGTCTAGTAATTCTGCTGGAATTACAGCTTTTACAACGTGCTCCATTATATCCGATTCGATCACATCATAATCCATCTCCGGCCCATGCTGAGTTGATATTACTACTGTATCTACCCTTACTGGTTTATCCCCATCGTATTCGACAGTTACCTGCGACTTACCATCTGGCCTTAAGTACGGCAATATCTCGTTTTTGCGCACATATGCCAGCCTGCGCGTTAAAGCATGCGCCAACGCTATCGGCATAGGCATCAGCTCCGGCGTTTCATCGCAAGCAAAGCCGAACATCATGCCCTGGTCACCAGCCCCTATAGCTTCAAATTCGTCAGTTGCAATCCCTTTTTTTACTTCCAATGCTTGGTTTACACCAAGAGCTATGTCTGGAGACTGTTCATCTATAGATGTCAACACTGCACATGTATCACCATCAAAGCCATATTTTGCCCTTGTATAACCAATTTCTTTTATAGTATTGCGCGCTATCTTGGGTATGTCTACGTAGCAATTTGTAGATATTTCTCCTAACACTAAAACCATACCAGTAGTGACCGCAACCTCACATGCAACTCTGCCCATTGGATCTTTTGACATTATATCATCTAGTATGGCATCAGCTATTTGATCGCATATCTTATCCGGATGTCCTTCTGTAACTGATTCTGATGTAAAAAGTTTCCTGCTCATATTTGAATATTTATCCTTTCTTTAATGAATCTTTACTTCAAAGCCTTTATGTATAAGCGACAAAAAACCTCTTCTGAAAGAAGAGGTTTTTTTCTGGTCTATACCCTCATCTTTCAGAAGGAAATACCTTCTGCAGGAATTAGCACCACAGCTTATTCAGCCGGTTGCTGGGTTTCATCGGGCCCGTCCCTCCACCTCTCTGGATAAAGGCTTTTCGGTATTCAATTGTATGAAATAATCTTAGCACAATAAATAATCTACGTCAATAGTGACCTATTTGGCCGGCTCACCATTTTGTTCCAGCCTTGATAAACGACCAGTGTTTTCAATTTCGGTTATCATATCAATACGCACTTGATGACGCTCACCTTCATATTCCGCTGCCAACCATTCATCAATGATCATTTTCGCCATTTCTATACCAATTACTCTAGAGCCAAAAGCAATTATATTGGTATTATTGTGTTGCTTAGATAAACGCGCAGAATACGGTTCGCTGCAAACACAAGCCCGGATGCCTTTAACTTTATTTGCAGCTAGAGATATACCAACACCAGTTCCGCAAATTAAAATGCCGCCATCTACTAGACCTTCTGTGATTAGTTTTGCTACTTTATAACCGCTTATAGGATAATCAAAACGATCAGTGTTATTTGTACCAACATCAATTACTTCTATATTCTTATTTTCTAAGTATTTTTTAATTTCATTCTTCATATCAACAGCTACATGATCATTACCAATTGCCAGTTTCATATACACGCTCTCCTTTTTTAATCAAAGCCTACTTATAAATAACTAGCATCCGCTATTCGTTTTCGCGCATAAATCGCAGCCCCTATAACACCGTTTGCTTGATTAGGCCGAGAATACCGTATGTCAAGTGATTTCTCAGGATATGGTTTCCGAGCATAACGATGTATAGCAGCACAAAGCATATCTTTAGGAAAATCGTCCATTTGCAATAAACCTCCCCCAAGAATTATACAATCTGGATCAAAAATATTAACTTCGATTGCTACAGTCTGACCCATTCCTTCTATAAATTCATTAATTCGGGGATTATCTTTATGCTTTTTAAATAATAATGAAATAGGTGTTTCAGGAAAATTTTCAGCTTGCACCCGCTCCAATGCTATACCAGAAACAAGAGTCTCCAAGCAACTTATATTACCACAAGTGCAACGACGTTTATTACCATATATCGGAAGATGGCCAAGCTCACCAGCAACCCCATTATGTCCTCTTAAAATTTTACCATTTAGCATAACTGCATTTCCAATACCTGTACCGAAATATATTGCCACAACGGACTCTAAATTTTCTGCTTGCAAATCCTGTAAATCAAATAATAATAAATTGTTTACATCTCGATTAATAAATATAGGAATATCCATGCTCCTATTGAGCAATTTTACAACAGGAAAATTATCAGGAATACAAGATATATTAGGCGTTTGCAAAACTATGGTGCGATCGCGATTTATTGTAGATGGAAAACCAATAGACAATCCTCCAGGGATTCCACCATTCAAATTGCTATTGCAATAGTCAAATATATACTTGGCCAATCTGTTTGTTGGTTCACAATCGTCCGTAAATATACTGCGAGTACTAACTTGTTCAAAACTTTTTATATTATTATCTATATCTACAAGCCCGACACGCATATTAGTGCCGCCAATATCAATTCCTAAGATAAGGTCAGTATTTGTATCAGATGTACCATTCACAGTTTTACACCTGTTTCTTCCTCAAAATACGATTTCATCTTAGAGAAAGCAGCTTGTACATCTTTATCTAAACTAAATAGTCCAGAAGTACCCAAAATGAACACGTCAGTACCATGATTATAAAGGCGGCCAAACGTTTTTTGATTACATGAACCATCTACCATGATTTTGTAATGCCAATTATTTTCTTCCCTTAGCTTTTTAGCCTCGGAAATTTTTTCTAACATTTCGGGAATAAAAGGCTGGCCAGCATAGCCAATATCAACGGTCATTAATGTCAAAACATCTACTCGATCTAAAAAATGCTTACAATATTGAACAGGTGTGGCCGGGTTTAAGGTAATTCCAACCTTACAACCGACATCACGTATATGATTTAATGTCCTAAAGCAGTCCGCATTTATCGTTTCTACATGAGGACTAATTAATGCTGCTCCTGCCTGCGCACATACATCTATCCAGTCGTTTGGGTCTGTTGTCATCAAATGAACATCTATAGGCTTTTTTGCTACTTGCGCACATGCGGATATAAAATCTGGACCTAACGTAATATTTTTGCAATAATGCCCATCCATAACATCGATATGGTAACCATCTATTATAGGATTTAACTTTTCAATTTGATCACCTATATTCAAAAAATCCATACACATCAAACTAACAGAAAATTCCGGCTTCATCATTATCCTCCAACAAAACAAAATTCACATACGAAACTAATAAAAAACATTTAACTTTTGCGGCTAGCTCCAAAGAAACGATCTAAAGTAACCGCTATAATTAACAAGCAACCCATTGCAAGCTGTTGATAATAACTTGAAACCCCTACCATGTTAAGTCCATTGTTAATGACTCCAATTATCAAACCGCCAATAACAGCTTTCGGGATTTCTCCAACTCCTCCAAAAAACGAAGCACCCCCAATAATAACGGCTTCAATAGCATAAGTTTCATAACCTGTACCAGCATTAGGTTCAGCCGCCGCTAATCGAGCTATATTTACCATACCCGCAAGTGCTGCACACAAACCTGAAATAGCAAATGCTATAATTGTATGCTTTTTTACTGTAATGCCCGAATACCATGCAGCTTGTGTATTTCCACCTAATGCATATAAATTGCGACCGCATTGGGTTTTTCTTGTAAAAAATGTCAAAATAATGGCTGTAATTAGCGCAACAATTATGGGCACAGGAATAATAGAAAACAATTTACCTCCCGCTACTTTTGAAAAAGAAGCCGGTAGCCCTGAAACAGCACGTGCATTTGTCATTATGTATACCAAACTTCTCATAATAGCCTGCATTCCCAAAGTTATTATAAATGGAGGCAACCCTGTTGAGGTAATAAGCAAACCATTAGTAACTCCCATTAATATTCCAAAAACTATAACTCCTAGCAAAACAGCCATTACAGGACTCATACCGGCATTTACCATAAGCTGAGCAGTTAATGCGCCAGAAAGAGCCATAATGGAGCTTACACTCAAATCAATACCGCCTAATAATATGGCAAAAAACTCACCCAACCCTAGAAGAATAGTAATTGAGCTTTGTTCTATTATTTTAATAAGATTATCGCCTTTCAAGAAACTCTCAGGTCGTAAAATCCCAAAGACAATAATCATTGCAAAAAGGATTGTTACAGTACTATATTTGTCCCAATAATCAGCAAATGTAAATTTCCTATTTTTAGTTTCTCCCATTTCGATCTTTATAAACCTCCACTATTTATATAGCTTCGCCAGTCGCCGCTTTAGCGAGTTTTTCTTCAGTCGCTTCAGAAATATCATACTCTGCAATAATTCTCCCATCAGCCATAACAATTATGCGGTCACAAATACTAAACAGTTCTGGCATTTCACTCGAAACTACAATAACGCCAATGCCTTGATCTGCTAAATTACGCATCAATTTATATATTTCACTCTTAGTACCAACATCGATACCTTTCGTAGGTTCATCAAAAATCAAAAGCTTCACGCCTGCAGCTAACCATTTCCCTAAAATCACTTTTTGTTGATTGCCACCGGATAATTTAGATGTTAACTGTTCCATAGATGCCCATTTTATTTGCAACTCTCTATGGATCTTTTCAGCAGTTTCTTTTTCTTTAGTTTCATTGACAATACCCCATATTCCATCGAAAAGAGAATTCTTTAACTGATAAGCAATTGCGATATTTCGTTGGTTGCTAAAATTAGGAAAGAAACCAGTCTCCCGACGATTTTCTGTAAGCATACCAATACCATTTCGAAGCGCCATATATGGATTATTAATCGATAATTTTTTACCATCTAGAAAAATTTCGCCACTAATTTTAGGTGCTGCGCCATAAATTGCACTCATGGTTTCACTGCGCCCTGCACCAATTAAACCGGAAAAACCCAGAATCTCACCGCGGCGCAATTGAAAAGATACATCTTTAACGCGCCCATCTTTACGAGTTAAGTTTTTGCACTCAAACATAACCTCTCCAAATTGGTAATGTTCTTCGGGAGAATGTTGATATCTGCTTTTTATCTCACGGCCCACCATTAAACGGACCATATCATCGGTGGTAAGTTCTGACACTTTATACGTTCCCATGTAGCTTCCATCTTTTAGTATAGTAATCCGATCGCCAATTTCTGCAATTTCTGAAAGCTTATGGGAAATAAAAACCACTCCTCGGTTTTCTGATCTCAACTGCCGTATAATAGCAAAAAGTCTGTCCACCTCGTCTTCTGTCAACGACGAGGTAGGTTCATCCATTATTATAATCTTAGCATCAAAGGCAATTGCTTTAGCAATTTCTACCATTTGCTTTTCACTAATACTAAGATCTCCTACCATAGTAGTAGGCCTATATCCAATTAAATTCACTCGTTGTAATAGTTCTTCGGTACGCGAATTTAAAGTTTCATAATCAACAACTTTAATACCACCAACTCTTTTTACTGGTAAGTGACCCATAAATATATTTTCACGAATATCAAGCCAATTAACAACGCTAAGTTCTTGATAAATAATGCTTATACCATTTTCAGAGGATAATCGAGGTGTTAAACTCTTATATTCTTTACCAAAGATTTCTATAGCACCTTCATCTGGTATATAAGCACCACTGAGAATCTTCATTAAAGTAGATTTACCCGCACCATTTTCTCCAAGTAAAACATGTACTTCACCGGGCAGGACATCGAAGCTCACGTTATTTAGCGCTGTTACACCAGGAAAACGTTTAGTAATATTTTTCATGCGAATAATCGGTTCCATCGCATTCTCCTTCTTAGTTATAAACAAAATAAATTGAAGGTCACATCATTTTAAAGGACGCCGTCCATCTCTGTTAAGCAATGGACGGCGGTTTGTTTTTATACTAATTAAAACTATTTAGTAAGATATTGCGCCGCATTTTCTTTTGTTATTAGGATAGCTTCAACACCATAAGTTGGAACATCTGTAGTTGGCTTCATTTCAGCATTTGTTTTAACTGCCTCTATCATTAAATCAAGGCCTTTCGCTCCTATAGCAGCAGCGTCTTGCAATACTGTAGCAGCAAGTTTGCCGTCCGCAACAGCTTGAATCGCATCAGTGTTACCGTCAGTTCCGCAAACTTTAATATCTTTACCCGAATTCAGCACCGCTTCCATTGCTCCCATAGCCATTGTATCATTGCAACAATAAATCGCTTTTAGGTTTGGATGAGCAGTTATGTAATTCGTAACAACATCATAAGCTTTAGTGCGATCCCAATCTGCTGGCTGGCTCTCTACAATTTTTATATTCGCAGCTTCAAAAGCTTCTTTTGCTCCATCGCGACGTTGCTCTCCAGAAATAGCACCAGCTTTGCCCTCGACAATTGCAACTTCACCTTGCCCACCAATTAATTCAATAAGATGTTCGGCAGCCATCTTACCGACACCTTTGTTATCGGTAGCAACATATGCATAGCATGCTCCGCCTAACTCCACAAGTGAATCCAAATCCAATTTTTCATCAATATCGACAACCTTAATTCCTTTTTTAGTCGCATCTGCTATTGCATTATTTAAATTAACATTAGAAATAGGAGCTACTCCTATAGCTTTATATCCTTTGGAAATAGCATTCTCTAATAACGCAACTTGCCCTTCAACATCATCTTCAGAATTAGCTGCATAAATATCTACTTTTACATTCTGCTTTTTTGCCTCAGCTTCTATGCCGGTTTTCATCGTTTGCCAAAATTGACTAGATAATACTTTTAGAATTACTGCATATTCAGCCTGTTGTGAAGAATTGTCTGACGTTGTTTCAGAATTCGAGGTAGATGTTGAAGTACCAGCATTAGATGTACTCGACGATGAATCTGTAGAACCACAAGCAACCATACCCAAAGTAAGTACACCTATTAATAAGATAACAATTGCTCTTTTAAAATTATTTTTCACAATAGTTCCTCCAATTTTTATATTTAAATAGATTTTTACCCAGGATAATGAGTCATGCTGTTAGTTCCACATTAATAGACAGTATATGATATTCAATGTAAACATAAAGCACGCTCTTTACAATTTCGAGATCTCGAGTTGTGCCGAGAAATGGGTAATCGTTTTCTCAACACGCCATCATTATACTATCGCCTAAAAATATTGTCAACAAAAATTTTAAATTGTGTTATTATTCTGTGATATTGTCATAGTGAAATTATTTTGCAATAATGTCAGTATGAGAAAGGAACAGTATAATATGACGGAAAGAGAAATGCAAAAGCTTGTTGTCATTAATAAAGTTAT
>Ga0134099_1003077_pt1 | contig 12740 bp, 4 predicted proteins | sample 10_taG_2_FD_105482 | JGI IMG/M metagenome (GOLD analysis project Ga0134099, IMG submission 105482) | Switchgrass degrading microbial communities from high solid loading bioreactors in New Hampshire, USA - 10_41_5_180_A2 metaG | ecosystem: Engineered > Bioreactor > Semi-continuous > Anaerobic >...
CTTTTACCTTTTTTCATTCAAATTTCAACGATTATCTGACTTTTCATCTAAACTGTCATGGGGATGATTTAGTTATTTGGATTAAATTGAGAGAGGCCGTCTCTCATTTTGAGACAGCCTCTTGGCATTTTGTTATACTATTCGATTTTGGTTGATTATTCGTTTGATGTTGGCTATTCGTTTTTGTCCACCGAGATCCGCATACCATAGAAGGAGCGGTACACGAAGAACAGGCCGACTACGAACAGTACCGCGCCGATATAAGGCGCAATGCCCTTGAAGGCGTCGGTGATGGCGATTTCCATCGTCAGCAGCCCGAAGAGCGTTGTGAACTTGATGATGGGGTTCAGGGCTACCGAAGACGTATCCTTGAACGGGTCGCCTACCGTATCTCCCACGACCGTCGCATCATGCAGGTCGGTTCCCTTCAGTTGCAGATCAACCTCGACCACCTTCTTCGCATTGTCCCAGCACCCGCCGGCGTTGGCCATAAAGACCGCCTGGAACAGGCCGAACACGGCGATTGAAATCAGGTAAGACACGAAGAAGGAAACCGGATTCTCACTCCTGGCCGGAGCTGAGAAGAAGGCAAATGCCAGAGTAAACGTAAAGATTACGATGAATATGTTCAGCATGCCTTTCTGCGCGTATTGCGTACAGATCTTGACGACTTCCTTTGATTTCTCCGTGGAGGCCTTCAGATCTGCGTTTTCATCAAGCTGGATATTCCGCTTGATATATTCTACCGCCTTGTACGCGCCTGCGCACACAGCCTGCATGGAAGCGCCCGTGAACCAGAAGATTACCGCGCCTCCGCAGATAAAGCCCAGGATCGTATACGGATTCAGCATGTTCAGCACCATTTCGGGCTGCACGCCTACTACCTTCTCGATTACCAGGATCAGAGAGAAGATCATGGTAGTGGCGCCGACTACCGCGGTACCGATCAGCACCGGCTTCGCCGTCGCTTTAAAGGTGTTGCCCGCGCCGTCGTTAGCCTCAAGGAAATGCTTCGCCTTTTCAAAATTCGGCTTGAATCCGAAGTCCTTTTCAATCTCTTCTTCCACGCCGTCAATGGCCTCGATCAGAGACAGCTCATAGATGGACTGGGCATTGTCGGTTACGGGGCCGTAGCTGTCCACCGCGATGGTGACGGGACCCATACCGAGGAAACCAAACGCAACCAGGCCAAAGGCAAAGATGGAAGGATAGATCATGATATCGGACAATCCGAATCCGCTTGCAATGTAGGCAATGAGCATGAGGATGAAGAATACCATGCCCATCCAGAAGGCACTGAAGTTGCCGGCGATCAGACCCGAGATGATATTCAGGGAAGAACCGCCTTCTCTGGACGTTGAGACAACCTCGTTAACATGCTTGGATTTCGGGCTGGTAAAGATCTTTGTAAATTCGGGAATCAAGGCGCCGCCGATGGTGCCGCAGCTGATGATGCAGGAAAGCACAAGCCATAAGCTTTCGCCGAAGTTTCCTACATTGGTTCCCGGTCCGATAAGGACATAGCTTACGATAAATGTAACGACGATGGACAGTATGGACGTAATCCATACCAGATGCGTCAGAGGTTCTTCAAAATCGAGATCATCGGCGTTCTTATACTTGCTGTTTGCAAGGGCGTTGTTGATATAGAACGCAACGATCGAAGTTATGATCATCAGGATACGCATAGCAAAGATCCAGACCAGGAGATCCTGCTGAATTTCTCCGGTGACGGCAAGTACAATAAATGAAATCAAAGCGACGCCGGTAACGCCGTAGGTTTCAAATCCGTCAGCGGTGGGTCCGATGCTGTCTCCCGCGTTGTCCCCGGTGCAGTCGGCAATAACGCCGGGATTCCTCGGGTCGTCTTCGCCAATCTTAAATACGATCTTCATCAGGTCGGAACCGATGTCTGCGATCTTCGTGAAGATTCCGCCTGCGATTCTCAATGCGGAAGCTCCCAGGGACTCGCCGACCGCAAAGCCGATAAAGCAGGCTCCTGCGATTTCCCTCGGAAGGAATAACAGAATAGACAGCATCATGAATAACTCTACGCAGATCAGCAGAACGCCGATGCTGATTCCTGCGTCAAGCGGGATATACAATAATTTCAGGGGCTTGCCCTCTAATGAGGCAAATGCCATGCGGCTGTTTGCCATGGTATTCATGCGAATTCCATACCAGGCAACTCCGTAGGATCCGAGGATTCCGATTACTGACCAAAGCAGGATGATGACAACGCCGAATCCCTTTCCCTCCAGCACTCCAAAATAAAACGCGATACACACGCCGATAAAGACGAAAAGAAGTAAAAGGAATTTTCCCTGCTGGATCAGATAGGTTTTACAGGTTTCATAGATGGTGTTCGCCACGTCGAGCATGGCCTGATGGGCGGACAGTTTCTTGACCTTGTAAAACTGGTAGAATCCGAAAAGCATCCCAAGAACACAAATCACAATACCTACCATTAAAATTGTGTTCTGTGAAGAATTTAACTGCGGTATTATTAAATCCGCTTCGCTTGCATATGAAGTTACCGGAAAGCAGACTATGGATAGTGCTGCAAGCAAGCTTAGTAACTTATGTCGCAATTCTATATACCTCCTCCATTCAATTATGTATGCATCAAATTCATATTATACATACTTTATTTATTTTATATCATTAAGGGCAAGTGCGCAACAGACAAAGCGAATTAGTTTTCGACAAAATTCGACATTTCGATCTATTTTCGCAACTTTTTTAAAATTTGAAGGAATTCAGCCATAACCTTGTACTAAACTAAATACAATCCATATTTTTACTTTGTTAAGTTGGATAAAATACAATTAACAATAAAACAAAGATGATCAAACCGCGTTTTGCATAATTATGCACTTTATAAATTATTTAATCATTGAAAAAAGGCGCTCTTATAGAAAATATTCATAGATATTCCCAGATTGCCCAATAAAACCGGATACGGGTTTACCTTATTTTTGGGTTATGCTTACCTTTTTCCCTGGCAAAAATTCACTTTTTCCCCGGGCGTGTGTTCGCCTTTTTCCCCGAAAAGCATTCGCCTTTTCCCCGGGCATATACTCACCTTATTTTACGGACAAGAACTTACCTCCTTTTCCTGGATATGCGCTCACATCTTTTTTTCCGTATAAACAGCAGGTTCATGAACATGCTTGATTCGTCATAATGGTACGGCTCGTAATCCCCGTAAACCGCCTTCAGGCATAACCCCGCTTCCCGGGCCATTTTGCAGATTTCTTCTATTGTGATCACGGCAAATTTAATATCCAGACAACGTTTTTCCTTCAGCAGCCCTCGTTCATAGATCTCATAGAACTGGGACCCGCTGATGATGCCAGTCTCGGGGGAAAAAACATTATAATAAGTAACAACCAGGGATCTGCCGTCCCCCAGGTCGTATTTCCCCAGATATCTGACCTGACCGTCCGCCAGACTTTTGCGGTATTCCGGGTTATATAGAGTGCAGAAAAAGATGCCGTCACGCGTCAGGTGACGTGCGATTCTCCGAAGCGCCTGTCTTCTTTTCTCTTTATCGATGATCTCGGATATTGAATTGGATGGAATGATGATCAGATCGAACCGCTCTCCCAGATCCAGTTCACACACGTCCTGACAGACGATTCGAACATTCTGCGGTCCGTTTGGCGATGTGTCTTGAGATTCATCCTGCGGGCCAACCTGCTCCTCGATTCCCGGTGTGCTCCCCGGCCCTATCTGCTCCTTATTCCCCGGCATATACTCCGGCCCGGTCCGCTCCACGTTTTCCGGCGTCCCCCGCGGTATCCCGATTTTCTTTCGGAAAACATCCAGCATCTCTTCGGAATAATCCACACAGGTCATCTGATATCCTTCTTTGATCAGAGGAATTGAAACCCGGCCGGTCCCGCACATGAGCTCAAGGATTTTTTTATGTCCCTTGCAGAGAGTTTTGAAAAAACCGATATCAAAATCTACGTTTGCGTAATAATCATAAATATCGGCGACATGGCCGAAATCTATATTTTTCTCCAAAACCGTCCCCCCGAGACAACCGCATGATAAAATAGTCCCAATCCGCCTCTTGTTAAAATAGATTATCACAAAAAAAGCCGGAAGTCGAATAAATTGTGCCTATCTACGAATTCCGGGTTCCAAAAATCGAAAGGAGCATAAGCTCTCAAATGAGTGAATTATTTCGTGAAAACCAATTTCATGGAAACTAGTCCGCGTTCGGCAGCAGTTCCCTAAGCAGCGCATGCATTTCATGGAACTTCTTTGCGCGTATTTGCAACCACCATAATATTCGAACTGCTGAAGAAAACCCGCTAAAAAGCGGGTTTTTACTATCATTGATTTTATTATTATGGTGCGGGCGACAGGATTTGAACCTGCAAGGTCTCCCACTGGAACCTAAATCCAGCGCGTCTGCCAATTCCGCCACGCCCGCAATTATAAGGCTTTTCAGCCCGTAAAACTATTTTATCAATCATTCACAAAAATGACAACACCTAAGTCCGGTGCATTTGCCAATTCCGTTACGCACGCGCGACTTAGGTGGCAACAAAGTGAATTTTACTTGATGCAGCCTGCTCCTGTCAACAGTTTATTTCCAAGAACAGTTTTTGACATGGTTTCCAGGACTTATTCAACTAGTATTTGCCAAAGTCTCTGTCGTCAAGTGTGATGTGCGATCCGCCGTAAGCGCCGGGGATGAATCCGCCCGGCTCGATTGACGCATATGATCTTTGGCCGGCCCTGTTCTTATCCAGCATCGTCTCAAGCATACGCATGACCTCGGGATTAAGATGTTCGAGTTCGGCAAGCTTGATCTCCTGTTTCTTTCTCAGCTTGAAGTTATTTATCATCATTTTCAGAAGTTCAGCCTGTCCGGAAAGCTCTTCGCTGGCAGAGGCTCCTTCTTCGGCGGTGGCCGACGTGGTCTGGATCACCTGGGATACCTGGTCAATCGCCTGAGTGATCTGTGCGATCGCGTTTGCCTGCTCGTTGGATGCGGCCGATATTTCATTGACGAACTTTGTGGCCTCTGTTATGCTTTCCACGATCTCATTCAGCGCGGTCGCAGTCTCAGTGGCGATAACGGTGCCCGCCTCGACCTTTTTAATGGAACCTTCGATCAGGGCAGTTGTTTCTTCCGCCGCCTTCGCGCTCCGCTGCGCAAGATTCCTGACTTCCTCGGCCACAACCGCAAAGCCCTTTCCCTGTTGCCCCGCTCTCGCTGCCTCCACGGCGGCATTGAGCGCCAGAATGTTGGTCTGGAACGCAATCTCGTCGATCACCTTAATGATCTTCGAGATATTGGCCGACGATTCATTGATCTCGTTCATGGCTTTCAGCATTTCCTTCATTTGCTCGTTGCCCCGGAGCGCTATTTCCCTTGACGCGGAGCTTAATTCATCCGCCCGGTTCGCGTCCACCGCATTGTCTTTTATTTTCTTGGACATTTCAGCAATTGCTGCGTTTACCTCTTCAATGGAGCTGGCCTGCTCCTCGGCGCCCCGCGACAATGTCTGGCTGGAGGATGAAATTTGCTCCGCCCCCGCCGCGACCTGTTCAGCCGCCGTATTGATTTCGCCCAGGGTCAGGTTCAGCGTATTGACAATTTCGTTAAAGGCTTCCGAAATTTTTGCAAAGTCGCCGCTATACGCCCTGACCGCTTCGATGTCAAGGTCCTTCTTCGCGATTTTGGCGGCAATGTCTGCGATCTCACGGACAACGCTGTTCAGCACGCTGGCGGTCGTATTAACGGCTTCGGTAAGCACGGCATAATCGCCCTTGTAGCCGCCCTTTACGGAAACATCCAGGCGTCCCTGGGCCATTTGCTCCATAACCGCTTTGATCTCCGTCATCGGTTTTGCCACGGAATCGATAATATCATTGATTCCGCTGATTATATCCGCATATTCCCCCTGAAATCTGGCCGCGTCCCCGGATACGTTCAGGTTTCCCTCAGCAGCGGAATGTGCAAGCCGTTTCGTTTCTTCTATCAATGATTGTATCGCCTCCATCATATCGATGCCGGCGGGAACAAGCTGGTCGTTTTCACAGAGCTTGCCCATCCTTCTCAGTTCCTCGAGCTTTGAGGTGTCGCCGCGTGAAACTTTGACAAACATGTCCTGAACATTCAGCAGCTGCCCGTTCAGCATATTGATCGCATTTGAAAACTGCAGCAGTTCCCCCTGATAATCTCCCTCCATCCTCGTCGTAAAGTCATGCAGCACCATCCTGCCAAGCACGGTGTTCGCTTCCTCCAGAGGTTTTATCAGGACATCGATCATTCGGTTCATACGGATTACAATGTCCTTGTAACTGCCTTCAAAATCCTGCTCGTTTCCCCTGGCGCCCGTTATATTCCCTTTCTCAACTTCCCGGGTTATCCTGTCCACCTCTTTTGATATGTTCTGCAAAGCCTGCATCATAGCTATGGCAGAAGGCACGAGCCTGTCATTTTCAGAACGCCTCCCCACCTCGAGAAACTCTCCATAGTGGCTGACGTCTCCGGCAGCCATCCGAACGAATAAGTCCTGCACGCTCAACAGGCGGGCAATCAGCGCATTGACCCGGTGAGAAAACTGCCCCATCCAGCCTTTGTAATCTCCCTTCATCTCGACAGTGTAGTCGTTTCGTTCCAATCTTGCCAGTATCGCATCGGCTTCGCTCAAGGGAATCAGCAGAGCATCCAACGAAGCGTTAATATTTTGCCCGATTTGAGAATAGCACCCTCTATGCTTTGCCGTGTCAATACGGAAATCAACCATTCCGTTCATGGCATTGGACGCGAGCTCGGCAGTTTCTCCGGCGATTCCGCTGATTGAATCCTTTATTTTTAATAAATGCGTATTAATGCAATAAAATATCTCCCGGTCCGCATCCGGAACGGAGTCATCCGCCGAAACCTCAGGATCTAGGTCAAGCTCTCCGTTTGCAAGCTTCCGAAGGTTTTCTTCCAGTCTTTGAACCTCTTTTCGCTGATAATTGATCAATCTACTCTGTTCGTCGATTATCCTGCCTTTTTTCAGCATTTCTAGTTCCCCTCTTTCCGTAAACTGTCTGCAGCAATTGCGTCGAATCGTTGTTATTTGGATAAATAATACCAAAAAACATTTGTTAAACTCAATTTTCCGCAATTTGTCCAGTCCAAATTTCTGACACTTATCGAACAAATATTTACCAATTGGACTAATTTTGCAGTAAAATAGATTTGTGAACTAGCATAAATTATTCCCTTTATCGAACCATGAATGTCAGCTGGGAGGGGACAATATGAAGCACAATATCATGTACGGCGAATGCCTTTCCACGATCTTGCAGGCACTGGATTTGAAGATCAGCAAACTTGCGCGCGAAATCAACATCGATTCATCCCTGATATACAAATGGCGGCGCAACGAAAGAGTTCCATCCTTCGAGTCGCCTTATACCGAACTCATTCTGAAATGCATCGAGAAAAGATTATTAAATCCGTCGCGAAGAAGCGCGGCCGTAAAAGTCTTATCCGAATTCGGAATTGATCTGGCAGACCCGAACGACAAATGCATTTTAGACAATCTCAGACTGATTCTCCAGAAATCGCAGGGATATTCCATTCAGCTGCATAATAAAATGAAAACCCGGCGCAGAAGTTTTTCGCCGGAAATCTCAATTATCGCCGATTTTATTGAAAAGGCGGATAAAACGAGCCAGGCGTCCGAAAAATACGGCTATTTATCGGACAGCCTGCATGGCTACAGGATCGGCCCGGAGAACCTGCTCTGCAGCTGCGATCACATCGATATCATAGAAGGCGAATTGGAGGTTTTTTATTCCTTGATCAACCTGCTGCGCCATGCGCCGAATGTGCCTCCCCCGGAAAACAGTGCGATACTCATGACCTACAACTGCGACATGCAGTTCTTGAATGAAAATACCGAATTATATAACGTCTTGTTCAATACATTATATGACCTGTTGCGCGGCGGCTGGAAAATTATAATTAAAATCAGGCTTGACAACAATGTCGACCGGACGATGAAGTTTATCAAACATATTCAGTCCTTGCTGGCGGCAGGCAGCCTCACGATATACTATGAATTAGAAACCTTAAACAGCTGTTCCGGAACAGAATTGTACATCGTGCCGCAAACCGGCGCTTTAATCAGCTTTTCCACGAATGCCAGAAATCTAATCGACAGCGCGTTCCTGTTTCGCGCAAAGAAAAGCATGGAAATGCTTTCTGAACGCTTTTTCAACTCTCTCAATTCCACAAGGTCTTTGCTGAAATCGTACCCCACGCAGGAATCAACGGAATTCCAGCGTGCGTTTGCCGAGTCTGAGGAAATAGCGGGAGACAGATATGTATTCAAAGACGGGCTGAGCACGGTTACAATTCCGTCGGAATTATATGAAAAATACTTAAGATTGAGCGGCAAATCCGATCAGGAGATCTCGCACCGGACTTTTTTACATAAAAGAAGGCTGGCCGCTTTTGAGGAGCAGGTCAGGTATTTCAAATTCAAAGACATCTGTTTTATCGAATCAATGAATGCATTGGTTAATAAAAAGCTGTATTCTCCGGACGAAAATTATCTCTTTAAAAATAACATTCCGGATGACGAAGACATTATCCTGCATCTTGAAAACTTAATCTTCCTGCTCAACAGATGGGACAATTATAATATCGCCTTCGTCCGCCGGTCTCAGTTCGCGAAGACGGCCTCGGTGAACTGGATGGTGAAGGGCAAGGATAACGTTTTAATCGCAGTGTTCCGAAACGATCCCGGCAGCAGGCAGTCCCCGCACCTGGAAATGAATTTTGCTATCACGGAAAAGAGTGTTGCCGGAGCCTTTCATGACTATTTTCTCACTTTATGGGACAGCATACCCGACGAAGGAAAAGACAAGAGGCTTACGATCGCATGGCTAAAGTCTCTGATAAAAAAAATTCAGCATTCACGCTGACCAAGGATCCTTTCGCAATCGTATCAAAAAAGAAGTTTTTCGGAATGCTTTTCCGGTAAATGAAAAAGCTCTGCTTCCATTCGAATCAGAGCATTTTTATATTGGTGACTCCACCGGGACTCGAACCCGGGTTACCGCCGTGAAAGGGCGGTGTCTTAACCGCTTGACCATGGAGCCTTATAAAAAAATTGGTCTAATAGGAAACGCGGTGGCTTCCTATTAGATCAGATAAAAATCTGGCAACGACCTACTTTCCCAGGCAGTCTCCCACCAAGTATCATCAGCGCAGAAGAGCTTAACTACTGTGTTCGGGATGGGAACAGGTGTATCCTCTTCGCTATAGTCACCAGATTTTTAACTCTGAAGGTACATTTTCAGCATAACTGTTGTACCCTCAAAACTGAACAATGCCGAAATACTTTTGATTGTGTGCTCACAATCTTTCCAGAAACCATTGGTCAAGTGTTCGACCTATTAGTATCGGTCAGCTCAATGCGTTGCCGCACTTACACCTCCGACCTATCAACGTGATAGTCTCTCACGGGTCTTACCATTACTGGAGGAAATCTATTCTTGTGGGGGGCTTCGCGCTTAGATGCTTTCAGCGCTTATCCCGTCCATACATAGCTACCCAGCTGTGCCCTTGGCAGGACAACTGGTGCACCAGAGGTATGTCCATCCCGGTCCTCTCGTACTAAGGACAGCTCCACTCAAATTTCCAACGCCCACAGCGGATAGGGACCGAACTGTCTCACGACGTTCTGAACCCAGCTCGCGTACCTCTTTAATGGGCGAACAGCCCAACCCTTGGGACCTACTTCAGCCCCAGGATGAGACGAGCCGACATCGAGGTGCCAAACACCCCCGTCGATGTGGACTCTTGGGGGGTATCAGCCTGTTATCCCCGGGGTAGCTTTTATCCGTTGAGCGATGGCCCTTCCACTCGGAACCACCGGATCACTAAGCCCGACTTTCGTCCCTGCTCGACCTGTATGTCTCGCAGTCAAGCTCCCTTCTGCCTTTACACTCTTCGCGCGATTTCCGACCGCACTGAGGGAACCTTTGGGCGCCTCCGTTACTCTTTAGGAGGCGACCGCCCCAGTCAAACTGCCCACCTGACACTGTCCTGACGCTGGATTACAGCGCCCAGTTAGAACCTCAACATTGCAAGAGTGGTATCCCAACGGCGGCTCCACCAACACTGGCGTGCTGGCTTCATAGCCTCCCACCTATCCTGTACATGCAATGCCGAGATCCAATATCAAGCTACAGTAAAGCTCCACGGGGTCTTTCCGTCCTGCTGCGGGTAACCGGCATCTTTACCGGTACTACAATTTCACCGAGTCTATTGTTGAGACAGTGCCCAGATCGTTACGCCTTTCGTGCGGGTCGGAACTTACCCGACAAGGAATTTCGCTACCTTAGGACCGTTATAGTTACGGCCGCCGTTTACTGGGGCTTAAGTTCTGTGCTTCGCCTTGCGACTAACACTTCCCCTTAACCTTCCAGCACCGGGCAGGCGTCAGCCCCTATACTTCAGCTTTCGCTTTAGCAGAGACCTGTGTTTTTGGTAAACAGTCGCCTGGGCCTTTTCACTGCGGCCTGCTTTCGCAGGCACCCCTTCTCCCGAAGTTACGGGGTCATTTTGCCGAGTTCCTTAACAATAGTTCTCTCGCTCACCTTAGGATTCTCTCCTCATCTACCTGTGTCGGTTTGCGGTACGGGCACCTACAATCTCGCTAGCGGCTTTTCTTGACAGTGTGAAATCAGCTGCTTCGGTACTCTAATTTCCCTCCCCGTCACGCCTCAGAATTGTCACAGCGGATTTGCCTACCGTGACTCCCTCGACGCTTGGACGCGCTCAACCAACGGCGCGCTCAGCCTATCCTTCTGTGTCCCCACTTCGCTCAAACGATCTTCGGTGGTACAGGAATCTCAACCTGTTGTCCATCGCCTACGACGCTCGTCCTCGGCTTAGGTCCCGACTTACCCTGAGTGGACGAACCTTCCTCAGGAAACCTTAGATTTTCGGTGGGCAGGATTCTCACCTGCCTTACGCTACTCATGCCAACATTCTCTCTCGTATGCAGTCCAGCTCGCCTTACGACTCACCTTCTGCCCGCATACGATGCTCCTCTACCAATGATCCGCTAGGATCATTCCAAAGCTTCGGTAGTAAGTTTTAGCCCCGTTTATCTTCGGCGCAGAGCCACTCGACTAGTGAGCTATTACGCACTCTTTGAATGAATGGCTGCTTCTAAGCCAACATCCTAGTTGTCTATGCAGCTCCACATCCTTCTCCACTTAACTTACATTTGGGGACCTTAGCTGTTGGTCTGGGCTGTTTCCCTTTCGACTATGAAACTTATCTCACATAGTCTGACTCCCAGTAAACAATATCTCGGCATTCGGAGTTTGATAGTTTTCGGTAACCGGTGAAGGCCCCTAGAACATTCAGTGCTCTACCTCCGAGTATCTTTTACTGAGGCTAGCCCTAAAGCTATTTCGAGGAGAACCAGCTATATCCGAGTTCGATTGGAATTTCACCGCTATCCACATGTCATCCCAGCCTTTTTCAACAGACACGAGTTCGGTCCTCCATATCCCTTTACGGATACTTCAACCTGCACATGGATAGGTCACCCGGTTTCGGGTCTACAGCATGCAACTTGACGCCCTGTTCAGACTCGCTTTCGCTTCGGCTCCGGTGCTCCAACACCTTAACCTTGCTGCATACCGTAACTCGTTGGCCCGTTCTACAAAAAGTACAAGGTCACTTGCGCTCCCTTTGCTTGTAAGCATAAGGTTTCAGGTTCTATTTCACTCCCCTCCCGGGGTTCTTTTCACCTTTCCCTCACGGTACTCTCCACTATCGGTCACTAGGTAGTATTTAGCCTTGGGGGGTGGTCCCCCCAGCTTCCCACCAGGTTTCACGTGCCTGGTGGTACTCTGGTGCCATTCTACGGTTAATGTATTTCGCCTACGGGGCTTTTACCCTCTACGGCTGACCTTTCCAGATCTCTTCGACTATACACGCTCCGCATTATGAATGGTCCACAACCCCGGATTGCTCCGGTTTGGGCTCTTCCCCGTTCGCTCGCCGCTACTCAGGGAATCGATGTTTCTTTCTCTTCCTCCGGGTACTTAGATGTTTCAGTTCCCCGGGTTACCTCCTCTGTACCTATGGATTCAGTACAGGGTACTTGCGCATTACCGCAAGTGGGTTTCCCCATTCGGAAATCTGCGGATCAACGGATGTTTGCTCCTCCCCGCAGCTTATCGCAGCTTGCCACGTCCTTCTTCGGCTCCTAGTGCCAAGGCATCCACCTTATGCTCTTATCCACTTGACCATAAGTGTTCGCTGCCCGCGTTAGACAGCTTTTTCTCGGCTTTTTTGGTTTCTCGGTTTAACTCTGAAATTGTAGTTATCCCTTCGCTTCGTCTTGTGACTAGCTTAGTTTTAACTATGCTGTGCTCTCTTGCACAACCTCGATTTCGTTGTTAATCTCAGTATTTCGCATTGTTCAGTTTTCAAGGTACAGATAACAGCCGTCTTGGACTCTCCAGTCCTCCTCGACTGATGGTGGGCTTGGGGGGACTCGAACCTCCGACCTCACGCTTATCAGGCGTGCGCTCTAACCACCTGAGCTACAAGCCCATAAAAAACTCATAGTGCAGAAATTGAAGTCTCCTTAGAAAGGAGGTGATCCAGCCGCACCTTCCGATACGGCTACCTTGTTACGACTTCACCCCAGTCATTGATTTCGCCTTAGGCAGCCTATTTC
>Ga0134099_1003089_pt1 | contig 12709 bp, 11 predicted proteins | sample 10_taG_2_FD_105482 | JGI IMG/M metagenome (GOLD analysis project Ga0134099, IMG submission 105482) | Switchgrass degrading microbial communities from high solid loading bioreactors in New Hampshire, USA - 10_41_5_180_A2 metaG | ecosystem: Engineered > Bioreactor > Semi-continuous > Anaerobic >...
TCGTCAAACGATGTATAACTATATTTGTGCCAGGCATTTGCCAGGGTTCTGATATCTTTATATTTATCCTTCAGCCATTCCTGATATTGCTTTACTGTATCTTCACAATAACAATATTCACTGGAATAGTTGCATTCATTCCACACATCATATCCTAATAACGCCGGGTGGTCCTTGTACCTGTTGGCAAGTTCCCGTAAAAAATTGCCTGTCAGTTCACGGGCTAATTCCTTGTCCAGACACAGGCCATTATAGAATCCACCGGTAGCGCTGCTGACGCCCATACGGCTTCTGTCAGTATTCCCGTTTTTGTCTTTGCATAAAAGATGGGGGTATTTATGGAAAACCCATTCCGGAACAGATGTGGTTATTTCCGCAATTATGACCTTGATATTGTTTTTAAATGCAAGCTCCATTTGCCTGTCATAATCGTCCCAATCAAAAACACCGGGTGCAATCTCTATACTTCCCCACATAAACCAGTGCCGGAATATATTCATTCCATCTTCCGCTGCTACCCTGTAATCTCTTTCCCAATCTTTTTTGGGGGGATTTGATTTCCTGAAATAGACCGCACCATAAGGAAACTGCATGGGTATTTTAGTCATGTGTGATTCCTCCGTATTAGTTGTTAATGTTACTTTAAATTGTACCATAAGGGATGAGAAAATCCTTCTTGAAAAAACACAAAAATATTGCTTATGTTATCAAATCCATTCGCATTGGTTTGGTGTGGGTCAATTTCTGTCCGGCGTTATGGTTCAATTATACCCCGGCGGTGACACATGCAAGGTCTTTGCGACGTAACTCTGACTGTACCCTTTCTTGAGAAGGGTTTTGATTGTTGTTTGCATAGCAACCTCCAGTATAATTAAATTTCCCCTTTCGAGGGAGTTACCAGCAAACATTATATAATATTAGCTGGTCCCATTTCTCCGTCAAAAGTGGATACTTTAATTATGCCAGTGACAGGCATCCTGGATGTCTTCTGCAGTCTTAATGTCGTACTCCTGAATCAGACTTGCAATAATGTTCTTTTTGCCCTCACTCATGGGCTCTCGTCTTTTTCTTCCCATTAAAAAAGCCTCCTATGATTTTTATTTTATCATAGAAAGCTTATTTTACAGAGATTTCTTCACAGTCTCGATACTTCCGGAAATACTGTCCGGATAATCCGGAATATGCATTTAAGGCTTCTTAAAAACTCCAGCCAACTAGCCCTATCTTCTTTCATCCCTTCTGCAGCCACGATTACTTCCCGGTAGCCATCTTCATTTACTGCATGGCTATTAATATGGATACATTCTCATATTCTCCGCCCCAGTTGCGTTTGAGATAGATCCCGTCTACATATACATAGGGATATTTGCCTTGCAGTGGTCTATTTCGCCAAGTCTCAATATGTTCATAGACCTTCTTGTTCAGGTTGCTGACTGTGCCGGCCGATACCCTGGTGCCCCACAGGGCTTCAGTAATGTCCTCTACTCTGCGTACTGAAACACCTGCCAGATACATTTCTATCAATGCTTCTTCTACTGAGCTTTCACGGCGCCGGTATCGTTCAATAATAGCAGTTTCAAATGCTACTCCTTTAAGCTTTGGCATCTTAAGCCTAACTTCTCCGGAAGTAGTGGTTAAATTACGTTCATAGTGACCTAAGCAATATCCCTGGCGCTCCTCAGTACGTTCATTGTTAATGCTACTCTAAAAGTGTACCACATACCGGCCTGTATTAATCAATTCTGTTGCTTCCTGCTCTAATAGCTCATTGATGGTCTCCTCGACACTTTTACGAACTAATTCTTTCAATTCCTGCTTTATAACTCCCTCATTTAAGTGTATAATCTTATTATCGGACATGGTTTCGCGGCTCCTTTCTTGGTAGATTGTTTTGGACAAATATATTTTACCAAGCGGCTGCGTCCATGTCCTATACTTTTAAGACGCTTTTTCAAATTTGCTCAATTTATTGTACCTTATCCATTAAGGAACTGGGGCAAGGTTTATGGGGAACTATCCATCATGTACGAAGGAAGGTTGTAATAGGAAAAAGCAAATGACCGGTCAAGAATAAATAAAAGCCCTTTTCGTGGGCTTTCTTGACATGCTATTTAGCATTGATTATATTATTACCAAGGGCATGAGACCCAGAAATTGGATTTCATGCCCCAGAAAAATCATTGAAAATTATCATGGAAAGCTAATTTACAGAAAAAGCTTCACACAGCCGTAAAAATCCTCAATCATAAAGACAAACTACTTTTTGTAGAATTATTTCAAGAATATTAAACTTATGCTAAATTTTTAACTCTATTAGTTATAGTTAGTAAGCTGTCTATGGCATTTCTTTTCAGCCTTAGCATTTATTTATTAAAGAAGTTATACTATAATTTCATATATATACGTTGAGCATCAGAATAGACTTCATTAATATATTGGTGATAGGCATCACGGAAATCAAGGAACAACTTTTTATCTTCCTCAACTGCTGACTTGTACGTAGCCCAGGAATACCACATCATCCCAGCTACAGCACATAGCCCCAGTATATGATACTGTTCCTCTAATGTTGGTTTTCGTCCTAAATAATATTCTAGCATCAGTAATATATTATCCGTTCTGAATTCTGCATCAATACAAAATGTAGCAACATCATCATATGGGTCACTCATAGCTGGAAACTCCATGTCAATGAGAATCGGTTTGGAGTGTTCTTTTGTAACCAGTAAATTATTTATTGATGCATCACCATGTGTAAAGCATATTTTGTTATTAGATGTTGCTATGTTGTTCTTAAATTGACGCAATTGCATTAAATAGTTTTCATAACCGTCTAAATAATATTTTTCTCCGCCTACCTCTAATGCAAACTGGTAATATTTTTCCATTCTATCAAACAACGTATCTACATAACCGAAATTTATATCACTTTCATGAAGAGTACGTAAAACTTGCATACTCGCAGCAAGCTCAGCTTTGTTATTTTGATCTGGAATTCGGCTTCCCTCGTAGTACTTGCTTATCTTTACTCCAGTTTTTTTATCAATAAAGATAACTTCATCAGTAATTTTCAATGGAGCAAGCATTTTATATGCCAGTGCTTCTCTCTCTCTGTTACAAAATTTTTCAGTACCTGGCCCCGGTACGCGATAAAGATATGATTGTCCATTTGCTACAATCACATAGTTTTTATTATTAGCACTGCGTCCAGGATTGATATAGATCCGTTCAATTTGATTGCCATTAATGTTTAATACATCGCAGAATATTCTAATATGTTCATCATTTAAAAGTTTTACCATAGTCTACCCCCATTGACATAATTTATCATAAATTATCAAGGTAAGTTGCATAAGATGGATCAACTTTAACTAAATCTTGTAAACAATCTATCTCATACAACTGTCCTTCATCAACGCTTATAATACCCATATCAATAACATCAAATATATCATTAGCCGCCTCATCATAAGCTAAACCTTCATGCCCCGGACTGTTATATAACCTTTTAACCGACTCAATCAAGTATTTCAAGTCAGACTTCATCCAATAAGCTAAACCATACATGTGATGATTCAGGAAAATACCAGGTCGAGGCCGTACAACTTTACTAATGCGACCTTCCTGCATTTCGAATCCCCATTCATAATCTTGGTTGGACACATATCGTATTAGGTAACGAGACTTGTCCATTTCACCTTTTATAACTGACGGGTCAGCAATATATAAATCACTTTCAGAAATTAAGCAGTTTTCATCCTGTATATATTCCATAGCAGCATAAAATGATGATATGGTATTTTTAGTCTTATACTCTGTATTTTCAATAAATTCAATATTCCCATACTTTTCTTTAAGATACAGATACTTCTCCTTTTTATATCCAACAGTAATTAAAATACGCTCAATACCAGCAGACTTAATTGCCTGTATATTTGATTCAATAATGGGCATACCGTGTACTGGTATTAATGGCTTTGGTGTTTCTTCCGACAATGGTCTTATCCTGGTTCCCATCCCTGCAGCCATAAGTAATGCTGTTGTAATTTTATGTGTGCTTTTTTTCATTTGATACTCCATAAATTGTCTAACCCATCCTTCTCTTTTTGATAATGTTCAATATTTAACATTTACTTCTCAATAGTGTTTTTTAAATACGCCTTAAAAACATGATGTGGCATTCTTTCTTCTTCTGGTGGTAAAACCATATAATCTCCGTAAATACTACGCAAGTATTTATCATATCCAATTGGTGCATAATAGCTATTGCCCTCAAACTGAACTAAAACTTTATCCCTAAAGTATTCTTTTAGCATTGGTTTCTCTTCTTTGAAACCACCTGCGACACAACATACATATTCAGATTCTTGGTACGAGTACTTTTTTGCATTCTTCACCATTGTTCGTACTAAAAACTTGTAAGGTAGCAAAAATAAACATATTTTCCCAACTAAAAGCACAGTGTTTTTTAGGAGAGATCTTTTTTTTGATAATTTTATAGTTTTAACATCTAGTAAGTTTCTTAAAAAAAACTGTTTTTTTAAAATTTCACCTGATTCATCTACGCCATCTATAGGTAAAACATCAATATTGATTCCAATTGGATATTTAATTGATGAATATTCAATAAGTACGGTAGAAGTATCTATTACTTTTCCGTAAGGATATGGATAGTCAGGGTCCAGCTCATTGGATAAGAACTTGTATTTACTGTTTTCATCATTAAAAATTTTTATAAATCTTTCGTAATCAGGCCTGGGCATGCAAATATCAATATCGTCATCCCATGGAATATATCCCTTATGTCTTATTGCTCCAATTAATGTACCATAAGTTAAAAAGTAGGAGATTTTATGTTTTTCACAAAATTTGTGAACCTCTGAAAGTATATCAAGCTGAATTTTTTTTAATTCAGTAACACTTATATCCATTGAAATAATTCCTCCATACAGATATTTTTAGTTTGTTTATACATCAGAAAACTTTTCTATGCTTAACCACAAACTGAATATAATGTTACCTATCTTTACAGTGACTACTAAGTACATTTATGTTTACATTTAATTTAATAAGCTAATGTATAAAATCCCTGATTATTTCTTTCTTAATCAGAAATATAAGAAAGCATTTGTAAGAATAAAAAGAATTACTTTATAATTACGTCGTTAAATCTTTCTTCAAAGCTTTAATTATCCCGTTCACAAAAATATCGCTTTACTGCATTACTTTAATTAATATATCCAGATATTAACTTCTATCTCTGAATTTGGCTTAAGATCTTAAGAGTTCTCATCAATCCATCCTTTATATCATATTTAGCATTCCATCCTAACGCTTCCAACTTCTTTGCATTAAGTACAGATTTAGTTACAAGGTTATAGCCTGATTTTTCAACATCATTAGGAAGTTCAAATATTATTTTTTTACCTGTGATATTTGATACAATTTCTGCAATTTCACGAATAGTTACATTTGAATTTTTATTTGCTATATTATAAGCATTCCCGGTTTTACCATTTAGCAAAATAGTTAATACCCCGGAAACACAATCAGGAACATAACAATAAGACCTTAACTGCAAACCTTGACTCTTCATCACAATATCTTTTCCTTCAATGACATTGTTTATAAACTGAGCTGTAACCCTATTATCTTTTACAGTTGCTGTCGGGCCATATGTATGACATGGTCTTGCTATTACAGTATCAATATTATATTGTTTTGTATATGAAACACAAAGTGTTTCTGCTGTTCTCTTTGCATTCGGATAACATGACCTTGGATTTGTGTTATCAACATAACCACTATAAGATTCATCAAACTCTTCTATATCATCTGTTCCTTGGCCATATACTTCTCCAGATGAAATGAATAAAAATTTTTTTACACTTGTTTTTCGGGAAAATTCAAGTAAATTATAGCAGCCCAAGATATTTGTCATTATAGTTCCAACAGGATCAGTTGAAAATACCTGAGGGAATGCATTACTTGCAGCATGAATTATATAGTCAAACGTGTAATTAACTGTCAGCTGCATGTTTACATCATGCTGTAGTACATGAAAATACGGATTCCCGCAATGAGATGTAAACCGTTTTTGTAGGGATTTCATGTTCCGACCCATTGCAAAAACATTTATACCATAGCCATATAACTCATTGCAAAGCATTAACGCATCTACTAAGAATGAACCGATCAGACCTGTAGCGCCAGTAATTAAAATATTACAAGCTTTTAGTTTTTCATATTGAACACTGCTTTTAAGCGCAAATTTTAAATCTTCTCGAAAAATGTCATTTGAATAAAACAAGAACACACCTACTTTAACCAATCTGATTTTCTTGTAGTTAGTAGAGCCTTAAATATTTCAATATCCTCAATGGTTGTAAGTTTAATATTCTTTTCAGAACCTGCTGAAAAGTATACTTTTTCTCCTAGTTCTATCATCAAGGTACAAGAAGCAACAGAATTCAAAATTCCTTTTTTCTCAGCTTCCTCATGTGCCCAAAGAAGTTTTTTAAGCGGGAAAGCCTGTGGTGTTTGCGTTCTCATTAATTTGTCTCGATCATACACTGATTCCGAAGTTTTTTTATCACCAGTCACAAGCATAGCTTCTGCACACGGTATTGCAGCAATAGCAGATCCGTATAATTTACATTTTGCTATATTATCAGAAATTATTTCTGATGATACCATCGGACGAATCGCATCATGGACCAACACAATATCGTCTTCACTAAATTTCTCTTTAATAGCAAATATTCCATTTTTTATTGAAGCTTGTCCATTTATACCTCCAGAAACTATTCCAACCAATTTTGTTATGTTAAATTGTTTTGCATAAGCTAACAGTATTTCATGCCATCCGTCTAGACAAACTACTTGTATTGCATCAATGTCAGGATGATTCTGAAATGCTTCTAATGTATATATAATTACAGGTTTATCATATACATTAATAAATTGTTTTGGTATATCCTGGTGCATTCTTTGACCGCTACCACCTGCTAATATAAGCGCAATATTCATGTATCTATCCTCCATATATTTTAAAGTTAAATGGTAAAAATATTGTCGGTCTTTTATTCTTGTTTAACTAAAACTGGAGTTCATCACTTCAAAAAAGCTATAGAATCATGACCTACCCTTTTATTTTTCGGTGGAAGTTCCATATAATTACCATAAATTTTGGAAAGGTAAATATCATATCCAACAGGTATGCGGAATTTTTTTCCTTCAAAATCACCTAAAATATAACTTTCAAAGACCTTCTTAGGCATATGCTCTTTCAATCCATAACCAGCAACTATTACACCTACAAATTCAGATTTATTATAATCATATTTAGTTGCTAATTTTTCTATTTTTCGGAAAAATATTTTATCAGGTAATAATAATTTAATAAGAAATATTAACGACCAAAAGATTTTTTTTATAGTATTCGAAGTCATGTTTTTCCTATAATAAGACATATTCAATAAAGCATTTAATTTTATATATATCCTTGCTTTTTTATAATGTTTTGCTATACTTTTAAAATCGCTTGGTAAACCATCACATGGAAAAACATCGATATAAACTGATGAAACAATATGCTTTGTTTTAGGAAACTCAATCAGTTCAGTACGATCATCACATATCTTACAATATGTACAATGATACGGCGGATCAAATTTAGATTGAATATTATATGGACCTTTTACAACATATGGACCCAGTCCTTGCTTTGTTAAATTAATAAACTTTATATAATCAGGCCTAGGCATTATTACATCTATATCGTCATCCCATGGAATATACCCTTTATGTCTAATTGCGCCAATCAAAGTTCCGCCTGCTAAAAAGTAATTGAGATCATTCTTCAAACAAAAACTATCAAATTCACTTAAAATTTTTAGTTGAATTTCTTTAACTTCATCTAAACTTAGAACTCTCATAATAACTTTACCTTATTAATATGGATTAACTAATCATTTTCTTTAGTATTATTAAATTTCTATATCTAATTAACAAATTCATGTATTTATTATAGCTTTTATGCTAATACCTGGCAAGTGCCTATTCACATTGGACATTTGTGTATATTAGCAATTTCTGTTACTAAATATTTTACTAATACTATTTATTACTTATATTCTGTCCCGTATTTTATAATTAAATGTTAGTCTGTAATAAACCGGTAATTTGTCTATGTTTACCTTTTTGCTACATTAACCAATTGTCGGCACATACTTTTTAATAAATCCCTTTCATATTCATTAAAACCTGTAATCCACATAATTGCGAAAAAACTTATAATAATTATTAAACCTTTAATTACAAAATAAAACCAATTAATACTTGTTAAAAGAAGGTTTGTACCCAAACCGATTAATAATGTTGTTAATAACGGCAACATTAATTTGATATGACATTCTCTAAAAAACTTAAATATGTTAATATTTAAATTTCTATAAAAAATAATATTCATACCAGCATTTCGTATAAAATAAGAAATGCATATAGAAAGCGAAGCACCAAGTGAACCCCAGAAAGATGAGAATATTAGAGAAAGCAATATGTTAACAAAACCCATTATTATAAATACACGTGCTTGTAATTTAACTTTATCTAGAGCTATTATAGCAGTATTACCAATATACTGAGGTAAATAGATTAAACTTGGAAGTATAAGAAGTACTGTACTATAGTAAGATAAAATATAATCTTCTCCCATCCATAAAACAATAAAGTCTTTTCCTATAGAAATAAAGGCAACTGTAATTAATCCTATTATTGCAAGCTGTATTCTTCCAACTCTAATCATCAGATTAAGCAAATTATCAGATGCATTATCTCTAGACACAATCCGAGTAACTTTAGGTAAAAATAATCCATTTATTGCACTTGCTACTGTATATACGTATCCTTCTAAAGAGCTTGCTATTCCAAATAATGAAATGCTAATAGAACCTGAGACAGCACCCAAAATAGAAGGTGTAATATTAAAAATAAATCGTTGTGCAATACCCGTCAATGCCGACCAAAAAGAAAAGCTAAATATATCTCTAATCATTGATTTATTTGTATAACGAAAATTTGTTCTAACCGGTGTTTTGCATTTAATAATAATTATTTTAACTAAAATAGTTATTAATCCACTTATTGCATTGACGGTTACTAATGCATATAATCCATATCCATTTATTAAGGCTATAATAATTAATACTATAGATAAAATTTTATTGAATAAATCACACAGTTTAAGTTCTATGAATTTTTCATAAGAAGTTAAAACACTATTTAGTGTGTTGAATGGAAATGACAATATACTATAAGTAGCAGCAATAATATAAACAATTCTAAAACTTGATAACTCATTCGGCGTCAGTTGGTTATATATTAAGTTAATATTAAAATATATTATTATAAGTGCTGTTAGTATTATTGAATCTATTAAGATATAAATTTTGTAAGTAATTCCAAGTACATTGTTTACCTTTTCCTGATCACCTTCTACATAGTACTTGGACACAAAACGCGAAACAGCTGCACTCAATCCAAAATCTATTAAAAATATACTAATTAATGAATTAGCCAATGTGTATAATCCGTAATTATCTTGGCCAATCTGACGTACCATCCATGGTGTATACAAAAAACCTGCTAATATATTAACTATTATAGCAATATATGATAAGACTGCGCCTCGTTTAATTTGTTGTGAACTTACAGCTTCGTCAATATTATAATAATTAGATGTCACAAATTTTCACGTCCTTTAAATATTACAAAACTATACAAAAACTCTTGCTAATACTTTAAAATTTTATAATTATCTATTAGTTCAAATGTACAAAATCTTTCATTGTTATAAAGTAAAAAGTAAATATAATATCTGTGTTATTGTAATAATTCAGAAAGTACTACACTTAAATTTTTTGTATTATATTAAACTGCGATATTGAGAATACTATTTATGGAGAGGTTAGAAACGAAATGTTTATTTTTCTGTCTCTTTTAGTATCTTATTAAAAATTTCTAAATGTACATTCACCATGTTCTCTATAGTATACCATCTGATTTTATATAAATTCATTAAAGCCATTTTTCCCCTATTTTGATCGTTATTTATAATGCAATTTATTTTTTCTGCTAAATCGTCAGAACAACCAGCGGGAACAATATATCCGTTTATACCATCTTCTATTAGCTCTCTACCAGCAACACACTTATCCGTGGTTATAACCGGCAAACCAAATGCCATTGCTTCATTAATTACCAATCCCCAGGCATCAAATCTTGTAGGCAAAACAAACAAGTCACTAGCCATATAATATTGTTTTAACTCTTCTTTAGGTTTAAAATCTATGAAGTGAACATTTTGTAGTTTCAGCTCTTCTTTCCTTCTAATGTATTCTTCCGGTGCTTTTCCTCCCACTATGTAAACACCCACATCTCTTGGTATATCTTTGCAAGCATTTATTAGAATATCAAAACCTTTTCGATAAATAAATTGCCCTACGGACACAATTACTTTTTTCTCTTTTATACCAAGTTTACATCTAATGGTATCCTTTTCATCTGCATTGATTGGTTTTTCAAGAATATCTTGATTTATTAATGATGTAAATGGATATCTATAAATTTTACTTTTTTCTCCACCATAAAATATAAAATATTCATCTGTTAAATTACTTGAACTAAACCACCAATTTGCTGATGAAATTAGATAATGCTTTAATTTTTCCTTAAGGCCTATACCACTTTTATGGATTGCACCATCTGCTTCGATAGCAAATTTGATCCTATTTTTCTTCATATAATAAATAGCAAGCATTCCTGTTAATGAAGAATAATTACATGCAACAATAATATCGAATTTATTTTCCTTCAAGTACTTCCAAATATCAACACAGATATGATTATTTTTAAATATCCTGATAGGCTTTAAAAATACGGCCTTAAATTTTTCTACTTCTACATTGAACCATTCTTTATTTCTGTGAACTTGCTTTTCAATTCCTTCTTCAAATAAAACAGTTAAATTGCAAATTTCGCCGAGCCTATTAAAAAATTCTACTCTGTAAGGTGAAGGATAATTTGTAATAAATAATACATTCATTTCATCACATCTCCAAATTTAATGTTTTGATCATAAATTTGTATAACTATCATTTAACAAACTTATGCAAACGAACTAAAAAATTAAATGACAATTGTAATCGGACTTGGGTTCTTAGGTTTTGCTCCAAGAGTCTATATTAGCTTTTGGAGTACATCGTAAAGTTATATATTAAAAACAAGATACATAGTATCAAATTTTATATTATAATTACTTTTACGAATAAATTATTTATAATCTGTAATACCGAAATTCTATATCCTATCATTCTATGTATACTAACTTATTCTACACATTAAGTTTCAATAATTTTAGTTTGTGAAGTATCCATAATATGATAACTGGTACCATAAATCCAATATAATAGGAAAAAGAACTCAACAAATCACCTCTAAGAATAAAAAACAAAAAACCTAAAGAAAATGGGTAAATTAATTCGATAAATGTTACACTTTTATTGTTTGCAAGAACTTGCTTTTGATAGGCAGTATCTGCTGATTTACATATTAAAGCTAATATTACAGCAAAAAGTACTACACCGAATAAACCAAAGTTTATATATCCCTCTCCGATATATGGACAAGAGACGTTTGTAAAAGGCCAACCCCAAGTTCTCCCAATCATAGCGCCACTGCCTATTGGTTTTGCAGGCCAAATCTTCCTTGGTATAAAAAATAACAAGTTACCTAACAATTGATTTCCCCAAGTTAGTCCGTAATAATCAGTATATATTATAGATCTAACTAACATTGAATAAGTATCAAAATGCCCTTCCAAAAACGCTTCGTATGGTCTTGGTATTTCAACTCCGTTAGCTACTACATCTTGAAAAGTATGATACCTAAAAGTATTAAGAGCTGGAAATACAACTAAAATTCCTATAAAAATTAGAATTTTAAATACGTAGGGGTTTTTAATCCTCTTTACAATGATTATAAATAGTCCAATGTATACACTGGCCATCCAATATCTAGCTGAAGATGTTGGGAAATTCACAAGAAGCATCAATATGCAGCCTATTAAAAAATGAACTCTGTTATATATATATTTATTTTTTATTGCAAACAATAAATTCATACCTACATAAATAACTGATACAGAATTGAAAGTATGAGAGATTATTAACGCCATAGATGATGATTCAATTTGTAGTTTATTGGTAGACCTTGAAAAAAGATTACTAAAACCAGTTTTAGCAATTAAATATATACTACAAATTACAGTAGCTATAAAAAAAATATTCATTACTAATTTAATATTTATAATTTCTCTATTTTTAAAGTTATTACCTTCATACCTAAAGGTATACTGATATACAAAAAGATAGACTACTAAAAAAATAAATATAACAAAATTTGTATGTAATATTTTATCTTCTGTAATTAGATGAGTATCCCACCAAGGAAATGAACTCTCAAAGTATTGAACTAAAGGGCTAACAAACATAAAAATAAACATAAATAAAAATAATATATCTTTCAAACTATAACCCAATTTAGAACTTCTTGACAGTTCAAAAAATATGATTATACCATTAATTATAAAGGTCATTATGATTGACCATCGCACATTTATGACATCAACATTTAGAAATATCGAAACACA
>Ga0134099_1003101_pt1 | contig 12663 bp, 11 predicted proteins | sample 10_taG_2_FD_105482 | JGI IMG/M metagenome (GOLD analysis project Ga0134099, IMG submission 105482) | Switchgrass degrading microbial communities from high solid loading bioreactors in New Hampshire, USA - 10_41_5_180_A2 metaG | ecosystem: Engineered > Bioreactor > Semi-continuous > Anaerobic >...
TATATGACGCCTCCAATATTTTAGTTTTGTGCCTTTCTTGTCTGAATCAGCACATCTCTATCTTATTGCGAGGTGTCTTGTTTTTCAAAGTTCATTTATTTTCTTTACAGGAATGCTCCTATCGTAATACATGCCCCGTGCGGTAAATGGTTGCCTATACGGAAAATAATATTTTTATTGTGCAGCAGCTTGTAGCGCATATAAACGTTTATTATTCCCATGCCGTTGATTGCAAGCGACGGCAGCAAGCCGCTTTCATTGATTTTATTTATTTTTTCATTTATTGCCTTCATGGATTCCTCGGTGAATCCCGGGCCGTTGTCCTTAATGCAGAGAGTATAGTAATTGTCGCCTTTTTCGCCTTCTATTGATATAAAATACGGCGGCCGGTTTACAGAGGCGAATTTTACCGCGTTTTCCACAAGTATCTGCACACACAGTTTCGGAACTTTTATGTCATACATCTCCGGCGGAATATTTATTGAATAGGATAGATCTCCCTGATAGCGCAAATCCATGCACATAAGATAATCTTTGGTACACTTGATTTCATTTTCAAGGGATATCTGCTGTTCAGAGTCCGATGATATATATCTTAAAATATTTGCCATATACTGGCACATATTTACTATGTCTTTATTCTTGTTTTCATCAGCCATAGCCTGAATGGAGGCAAGACTGTTATAAAGAAAATGAGGATTAATTTGGGATTGCAGAGCAAGCATACGCGACTGCGTTTCCTGATTTTGCAAGAGGAGCTGCTTTTTTAAGCTTTTTATCAGCCTGTATCTCATATCGCAAAAATTTTGATACAAAACATTTAACTCAGTTATTTTAATATCAAGGACAGGAGGATGTTCAGGATTGGAGAAGCTGAAATTCGCAACCTCTTCGCAAATTTTGTCCAAGGGTATTGTAATGCGTTTTGCCGCTATATATGTCAAAATGAGAAATATAAAAATCGCGCCTAATGCTATAAGGACAATTCGTAGTATATAGCTGTAGACCGGGGAAAAAACCGCTTTTCCGCTTATTGCCATAACAGTGATGAAATCCGACTTTGCCGAAGGGGTGCAAGTATAGTAATAATCAGTGGAAGCAGACAGCAACTTTGTAATCTCGGTTGGAAAGTTCTTCGCTTGCGCGTATGAGAAAAAGTCTTCCGGCGGCGTTACTCCAAGCGGATATATTAGCTCTCCAAAGCCGTCATAAATATAAATCTGCTCACCGTACAGACTTTCATACTCAAGAGCTGCCGAGATAACCTTTGACAGGCTTTTTTTTATGCATACATACCCTTGCGAATTGTTGAAAGTGTCAAAAAATTGCATTGTGGCCGAAACAAAATGCTTTCCGTACATTCCGGTGAAATACCGAGCCAAATCCGCGTCGAAATCCGTGTACAGCACAACCTTGCTTTTGGAAGTTTTGCTTAGATAGTCAAACCAGGGCTGATCCGCGGCGTTGCCGTCAAACGCGCCGTTTATTAAACCGAAAGCCACCACTTCATTTTGCGGGCTGTATAAAAAAACTTGGTCCGCCAACCGGTTTGGCCCGATTAATACCCCAAGTAAATTTTCAAGAACTTTCGCGTCTCCTTCTTTTGTGTAGTAACTGTCGCCGAAGGTTCTACGGCTGCCCGCAAACCTGCCGCGTACCAGCGTTGAATACGCTATATCCAAAGAAAGCGTAAACATACGGTCAAACTCGCGGTCCATAGATTGGGTTATACTGCCGCAATTTCGTTTTAAGGCGGAAAATACTATTTCTTTTTGTTTGGGCAGCTCTATAACGAAAAACAAGGCAGAAAGGGCAAAACAAGCGGCAATAATAACCGTGGAATATGTATAAAACAACGTATACCGTAAGGGGATTTTCTTCACGAATAAAACACCTCGCTTGATTATCCGCTCTTCTTAGTTAAAAATATACATAAAATTGCGGATAACGTCCATTCAAATTGATCAAACATAATGGTAAGCTTATCTCGTTAAGGTTATATTAACCTAAGAGAAATAGATTGTCAATAAATTAAAGGAGGTATCTCACAATGAGAACAATGAAAAAGTGGATAGCGGCAATTGCTGTGGTTGCCATGTTGATAACAATGGTGGCATGCGCGCAAAACAAACCTTCCATATCCGGTGAAACAGAGCAACCCTCAAGCAATACTGAAACTCCAACTCAACCCGCCAATAAGAATGTTACAATTACTTACATGGCCAGTCAGGACTGGGTTATGGACGCCGAATTGGAACTGGGCAAAACTTTCGCCGATGAAACGGGTATTAATATTGATTACCAAATAGTGCCCGCGGATCAATATCCCAACCTGCTGATGACAAAGTTAAATTCCGGCGAATGTACGGATTTATTCGGTTCTCAGGGCGGCAAGTTTGACATCGTTACGCAGTTGAACGTGGAAAAAAACGCTGTGGATCTGTCGGGAGAAGAATGGGTTTCACGGCTGGATCCGTTAGCCAGAGTGGAAGTTTCCGTAAACAACAAGGTTTACGGGCAACCTATACAAGACATATCGGCGGTGTGGGCGATAGCATACAATAAAAAGATATTCGCCGACCTTAACTTGAGCGTCCCGAAAACTTTCGAGGAATTTATGACGGTTTGCGAAACAATTAAAAACGCCGGCATCACTCCGATTTATGAATGCGTATCCGACGGCTGGCATCATGTGTTATGGTTCCCTGAACTCGGACCTATTATGGAAAAAAGAGAGCCGGGTTTGGCCGACAGGCTGAACAATAACGAAACCACTTTCGCTCAGAGTCCAACTGCGAAATTAATTATCGACCAGATAAAAGAAATGGTGGACAAAGGTTACTGGGGCGACAATTACATGGATAACGCCTACTCCGACGCTGCGAGATATTTTGCGGAAGGCAAATACGCTATGTTTGTGGCGAATCAAGGTTTCCCCGTGGAAGTAAACACCGTCGATCCAAGTTTCTCCCCGGAAGACGTAGGATTCTTTGTTATGCCGCTTGCGGACAACCAGATTCTTAATATTAACCCGGTGTGTCCCACAAGGTTTATATATTCCGGTTCTCCGTACATCGAGGAAGCGAAGAAGTACTTGGCTCATATTGCGAAACCCGCTAACCTGACCTACTTGATTGCCAACGTACCCAAGTATAACGCCCTTCCCATCTCCGGAGGGGAAAGCACTTATATAGGCTCGGTTAAAGAATTTTATGATTCGTACCCGGAGCACGGCACGGTTTATCAGACGGCTGTAAAATACGTTAACCCTCAGTGGCTGGAAATGGGCAGGGAATTGGTAAACGTAATTTTAGGACAGAACGACTCTTTAAAAATGCTTGAGAATATAGACAGGCTGCGCAGTGACCAAGCGAAGGCCGTTGGCGACCCTGCATGGAAGTAAAATAAAACGGTTGACGTTCTATAAAGTATTCTATAATGGCAAAAGCGGGGCAAACGTTGCAATGTTTGCCCCGCTTTCAAAGTAATAACTATTCTCATAAATTGAGGGGGATTTGGCATTTATGAATAACAATAAGATTTACCCAACATATTTCGCGTTCGGGGCTCTTTTAATGTACGGGGTATTGTACGCTCTGCCGAGTATTTTAGGTATGGGTTACGCTTTTACGGACTGGTCGGTGTTTTCGGACAAAATAAACTTCGTCGGATTCAAAAACTTTATCTACGTATTCTCCCCCGACAGAGAATACACAACCTATTTAAGCAATACCGTCATATTTACTCTTGTCACTACCGTGGCGAAAAATATTTTAGGCTTGGCTTTTGCCCTGCTTCTTACAAAAAAAGTTTACATGCTTAATTTTCACAGGACTGTAATGTATGTCCCGTCAGTTCTTTCGCCTTTAATTGTGGGTTATATCTTCAGGTCCATATTAAATCCCGGTGTGGGATTAATGAACAGTTTTCTAAGCACCTTAGGGATTACGGGGCCTAGGTGGCTTTCGGACCCAAAATGGGCTTTCGGATCTGTAATGGGCGTGGATATATGGAAGGGCATGGGGTACATTATGACCATTTTCATTGCCGGCATAATGTCTATATCACCCACATATTACGAAGCCGCCGATATAGACGGCGCTAACTCGTGGCAAAGGCTGCGGTCCATAACGCTGCCGCTGATTATGCCTACGATTACCGTTACGACAGTGCTTAACGTTATTTACGGTCTTAGAGTGTTCGATATGGTATTCGCCCTTACAAACGGAGGCCCCGGCTTTGCCACGGAGGTATTGTACACGGGGATTTTCAGAGAGTTCGGTTATGGCAATTACGCGGTAGGCACAACCTTATCCTCGATTATGTTTGTTTTTATGGCGCTCATAGGGTATTTTCTAATTAAGCTTATGACAAGAAACGAGGTGTCGGAATAATGAAATTAAAAAAAAGGATTGGGACTATATGCGTTAATTCCATCGCGTGGGTTATTTCTATTACTATGCTTATACCTTTTTTGCTTATAGTTTTAAATTCTCTTAAAACAAGTTTGGAAGCCGCCGAAATGTCGCTGGCGTTTCCGTCTTTGCCTCAGTTTTCCAATTTCAGCGTTGTTATTGAAAAAGGGGATATGATAACCGGCTTCTTTAACAACCTTCTGTTTTCAACATTCAGCGTTTTGATTACAACCTTGTTCGCGTCTATGGCGGCGTACGTTTTTGCTCGCAACAGAAGAAAAATACATAATTTCTTTTATTACTTTATAGTTCTCGGCATTACTATGCCTATTAACTTTATTACGCTGGTCAGGGTTATGCAAACCCTTCATCTTATGAACAGCCGTTTAGGCATTATATTGCTGTACAGCGCAATTCAGATGCCATTTAGTCTTTTCCTGATTTACAGTTTCATAGTAAAAATCCCGAGAGATATTGACGAGGCCGGAGTTATTGACGGATGTTCGACGATTCAGTTGTTTACATGGATTGTATTGCCATTGCTGCAACCGGTGCTTATTACCGTAATGGTTCTAACTTTTTTAAATACCTGGAACGAGTTTATCCTGCCGCTGTATATGTTAAATAACACAAACTACTGGCCGATGACTTTGGCAATATACAAGTTTTTTGGAATGTATCATAAAGATTGGAATCTTATGAGCGCAAATATAGTTCTTACAAGCTTGCCTGTAATTTTAGTATATTTGGCCGGACAAAAATATATCGTTTCTGGTATGATAGCCGGATCCGTGAAGGGATGAAAACATGCGGAAATTTCAAAAAGTTGCGGAAAATATATATACCGTTATGTCACCGACGGTGAAGACGGTATATTTAATAAACGCGGCCGCGTTGAGTATTCATATCAGCATAATATGAAGATTCCTATGCCGCTGTTTGTGTCCGGCAGTTACAATTTACCCATAGAGCCAAATTCAATTACATTTTTGGAGGAACCATGTTGAAAAAACTTAAATAGAAATATCAATATGAAGTTAAAAGTTAAACAGCCATGGGGAGAACGAAAGGCAGGGAAAAAATGGTGGAACGGAAGTCTTCTGACAGCACTCTGAACTTCAAATCCATTCTGCGAGACCTTACATCTACAAAAAGTATATTACCCAAAATGGTTGCAGTGTTCTTGCTTCTGATCATTATACCGGTTACCACAATTGGCTTTATTGCCACAAAAATAGCTTCAGACAATCTTCAGAGAAATGCTGAGGACAGTGTGAAGGCGGCAACACGTCAGACATCGGACTATTTTGATGTCTTTTTAGACAAAGCCCAGAACATATCCGTTCAGATATTAGCAAATAGAGCAGTTCAGAATTTCACCGATATCAACAAAGAAGGTGCAGAGCAATATGTCAAATATGTAGCGCAGCAGGAAGCAGCTTCTTTTTTTGGCAACATCAATACTTCATCGAAAGACTTTAGTGCCAAGCTGTTGTATAATTCAGGCTTTATATTGGGAGATATGTTACAACCGCCAGTTATGGAAAAGGTTTTAGCCTCACAGTGGTATCAGAAAGTAAAGGAAGCGGACGGCAAACCTGTTTGGATTGACTACAGTGAAGGAGTAGACAGTGCGGAAGTAAATAAATACGCTATGTCCTTAGTAAGACTCTATAAAGACATTAATACCTCTCAAAGTACCGGCGTTATCATTGTTGATGTCAAATATGCGGCTTTCAATAACATTCTGGCCAGTATCGATCTCGGACTGGAGGATACGACCTATCTGCTGACACAGGATGGCAGGGTTTTGTCTGAGAATGATAGAAAAGAATCAGAAGCGCTGTCTGAAAGACAATTTATAAAGGATGTGGCTCAGCGTATCACAGTGGAGGATATGGGACTATTCCATTCGAATGATAACGGGATAGATTATCTGGTATCCTACTTCAAATCTGCAAATACCGGTCTGACAACAATAACGGTTGTACCAAATACGGTCATCACAAAAGGTGCTGATCAGATCATGAAGACGACGATCAATACCGGTATCCTATTTGTGCTCATTGCGGGAGCTATTGGCTTTATATTCTCACTTAGAATCACAATGGCAATTAAATCTATTATGGGTGTTATGTCAAAGGCAGAAAATGGAGATCTTACCGCATCGCTTTCAATGAAACGAAAAGATGAGTTTGGCAAACTGGTAGACAGCTTTAATAAGATGATTGTTAATATCCGTGAGATGGTCATTCGGAACAAACAAGCGGCTGAAGAGGTGGTTACTTCATCAGGCAGGATGGCGGTTATCTCAAACGAGTCATCGCGCTTATCTACAGAAATTGCCCATGCCATTGTTGATGTTGCATCCGGATCATCCAACCAGGCATCAGAGATCGAAAGCATTGTTAATAACGTTTCTGAGCTTGCATATAGAATTTCATTGGCCGTTGAGAAGACAAAGTTGATGGAAGCGGATTCCGAGTCTATGAAGGAACTGTCAGGCTATGGCTTGTCAACCATTGACAGCCTGAACCGAAAGACGGCACAGACCAATGAGATTACTTTAAATGTGGTTCAGAATATATCACAATTGAACCAGTATGTAAAAAATATCAATGTGATAACCAATGTTTTGCGGAGTATCGCTGATCAAACCAATCTTCTGGCACTTAATGCCGCAATTGAGGCAGCACGTGCAGGCGATGCCGGTAAGGGCTTTGCTGTCGTGGCTGATGAAATCAGAAAGCTTGCAGAACAGTCGAACAATCATACCCGTGATATTAAAAAATATATCGAAAACATTTTCAAACAGGTTCAGAGCTCAACCGAATTAGTTGGCAAAGCTGAAGCGAGCATAAAGGAACAAAGTGAAATAGTCACTCAGACAGCAGAGGTATTCTCACGTATCAACTCGACAACAGCTGTTTTAGGTGAAAACATTAGTCAGGTGGGAAGCATGATAACGGATATGGATGCTTATAAGGAAAGCGTTATTTTCAGCATGGAAAGCATATCGGCAGTGTCTGAAGAGGTTTCAGCTTCGGCTCAGGAGGTTTCTGCATCTACAGAGGAACAGCTCACTTCCATTGAGCAGCTTGATGACGTGGCAAAACAACTCAATGAACTGGCAGGTCACCTGATCACGCAGATGGAAAAGTTCAAAGTATAGGCAAGCATGGCAGGAATGCTATCGTATGAAGTAAACCAAAATCAACTGGAGAGCCAAGATCATCGGAATGCCGAGCATGAAATACCAATGCCGGGTTTTATGCCTGAATATCAGCATGTTGATGTAGACACCAATACGGCCTCCCGTGATTGCGATCAAAAAGAAGGACTTTTCAGAAAAACGCCAAAGTTGTTTTCGGGCTTTGTGCTTGTCAAGTGCGACAAACACAAAGCCTATTATATTTATTAGAGTCAATGCTATGACCATTGTTTTCTTGCTTCTTTAATTTTTTCTACAAACTCTGCTGCCAATCTTTTTATGCTCGCAAAGTCTCCTGTTTTAGCTCCGGCGTGAGACTGCAGCATACTCCTACTGCAACTCCCCCAGCCTTGATCCATTCGCCGACATTATCAATGCTGACCCCTCCGGTAAAGAATTATTAAAATTGTATTTGCATCCAAATCAAAGAAAAGCTTTAAGTAATATTTCTTTTCAGAGAATACTAGACGCAAGAGCAGCACTATTGAATGTTTTCAAATTCGATATTTTTGGAGAAATAACTAATGAGGACATAACTTTTATCAATAAGAGCTTTAATAAGAGACACTTATTCACTCATAATGAAGGCTTAGTAGATGAAGATTATATAAAAAAGACAGGAGATACAAGTGTAAAACTGGACAGCTAGTAAGGGTAGGAAGCAATGAAGTAAAGAGGTTAATAGAGTTATTGGAAAGCATTAGCAAGAAATTTGTAACTGAATATGACAGTATAGAATGAGTGAACTAGTCTCAATAAAGATATAGGGTGAGGTATTAAAGGTTTCAAAGTATGAGTAGCTTGAAACCTTTAATAAAGCAGGTTTATTAGCCGTTGAGGTAGATGGGGGTATTTAGTAATTTTAAGTTCAGTGACAATGAGCAATGCCCATGTGAAAGTGGCTCGTTATATAAAGATTGCTGTAAGATAAAAGAACCAAGAAAGTTTCATACCTTAGGTGAAATGAATAATCTGCTTGGTAAGTTAATGCAAAAGAGCAAGATAAGAATATGTATGTATGAGGGCTGTACAGCTAAGGGTAAATCAATAATTGGAGCCCATGCTTTGCAGGAAAACAGACTTTTGAACAAATTAGCGGTGAATAATGAAGTTCTCATGCAGGACTTTAATAAAGCGCCTGAATTTTTGGAAATAAAACCGGGTAAGCCTGAACCTTTCTATTTTCTAAGAGAAGTGAAAATAAAGGATGCCACAGTTGCAACTTGTTTCTGTAATACACACGATAATGCCTTATTTGAGAAAATTGAAAGGTTTCAGTATTCACTAGAACACTCTGGATGCTGAACAGAAATTCCTATTCGCTTATAAGACCTTCTCATTTGAGCTCTATACTGAGATAGTAGTAAGAAAATATCACATTAATGTATTCAAGAATATACCGCAAGTAATGAAGAATCGTCATGTAGTTCGCCAGTATAGTATCAGTGCCTTGAAATTAGAAGATTTGCAGTATTATAATGATTATTTCAATAGAGCATTGAAGGAGAAAGATTATACAGGAATAGAAACAGTTGTATTAGAAATACCTTTCAGGGTGCAGTTTGCTAATTATATGGCGGTAGCGCCCCCATTTGATTTACAGGGTAAAAAGATAAAAAATATAGATAAAAAATCAAAGAGAATGCGGTTTGTCTTTTTTACAACATTTCCTGTTGAAAACAAGTCGTATATCTTGGTAAGTGCTTTGAAACAAGATATGAGTATCTATGGAGAGTATTTTGAACAGATAAGAAATGCTCCTTTAAGTTTGTTTCAGTATTACATTAATATTTTTATTCCATGATTTAGGTGTCAAAAGCCTTTTTGAATTTGCACCTTGAAAATTTAACACAAAGCCCCTAAATACGCCAATTTGTAGTATAATAAAGATATAGATTTGTAGGATTTGAGAGGGAATTATCTATGTCTTTTGTCAAAAATGATTATACCCAAATGTCATTCCATGATAGTATTTTATCGCTTACCGAAAGGGAAAGAAAATTTCTTGATAAATCTTGGGCAAAACCTTTTGCGAACAATATTTTTCCAGCTATTAAAGAAGAGGATTTTTCTGTTTTGTACAGTGATGTGGCTTCCCGTCCCAATACCCCCGTTAATATAATTATGAGCTCACTTATACTTAAGGAACTTTTAGGGTTAACGGATGATGAAGTCATGGAATCATTGATGTTTGATGTAAGGTTTCAGTATGCACTTCATACATCCAGTTTTAAGGAACAACCATTAAGTGATAGGACTCTTAGCCGTTTCCGTGAAAGATGTCTAAATTATGAGGCCTCGACAGGTATAGATCTCGTTAAAAACTGCATTACCGGCCTTGCTGCTCAGATTTCAGATATCATGGGAATTTAAACTGGGCTAAAGCGTATGGACAGTATGATGGTAGCCTCTAATATCAAGAAACTCTCTCGTCTGGAGTTGTTGTATACTTGCGTAGCAAATGTCGTAAAAATCCTTAACAAAAACAAGGATGTTATACCAGCTGGGCTGGAACACTATTGTGAAGCTGATGACTGCAATAAAGTTATTACCATACACGTAGCATGGATATCAGTGAAAAAATGGAGAAAATACTTTGTGATGCAGCCCTCCTCATTAAGAAATATGCAGATAGCTATGATAAGAGCAACGAATACCAGCTTCTAGTGCGTGTCATTGGTGAGCAAACCATCGAGGATGAAAATGGCGCACTGTCTCTCAAAGAAAAAACTGATAAAACCATGGACTCTACAATTCTTCAAAACCCTGCTGACCCAGATGCAACCTACCGTTTTAAATCCGGGAAGCAGCACCGCGGTTATGTGGCTAATCTTATTGAAGATGTGGGTGAAAACGCAAGTATTATCTCTGATTATGATTATCAGGTTAATACATATAGCGACAGCCAGTTTCTTCAAAAAACTATAGAAACATTTGGTGAGCAGGACGAAGCATTTACAATAGTTGCTGATGGTGCTTATGGTGGAGAAGACAATATATCTATGGCAAAAGAAAATAATATAAACCTTGTTACGACTAACTTTCAAGGAAGGAAACCCGACGATATATTCGCAGAATTTGAATTCAGTCCTGATGGCAAAAAAGTAGTAAAATGTGCTGGAGGGCAAATACCAGTCACCAATAGTTATAATGCTAAGACAGAACAATGTCGTATTACATTGGATAAAGAAAAATGCAATAAATGCCCGTACAAGAATCAGTGTAAACCTAAGTTTCATAAAACAAAAACATCCAAACTACTATCGTGGAAAACCGTCTCAAGAGCAAAGCAGCTTCGTTATATGAAAACATCAGAATTCATAGAATTTGCAAAAATCCGTAATGGCGTAGAATCACTCCCGTCAATACTCAGAAGAAAATACCATGTGGATGAGATGCCAGTTAGGGGAAACCTGAAAACAAAGCTCTTCTTCGGGTTCAAAGTTGCAGCCTTAAATTTCAAAAAACTATTGGATTATCTATCTGGTTTAGATAAATGCGTCCAAAAACCGGCGCTATGCTAGGTAAATATCGGGAGAGTATTCATTATTGGCCTAAATTGGCTCCAAAACTCATCATAGGACTGGAAAAAAGGTATTGTGTTAAGTTTTCAAGGTACAATTGACAATATAATTTATTGGTAGTGTCTTTTGACACTCTAATCATTCCATTATATTCTCAGAACCTTATTGTAAGTCCTGCTCTTTGGGATAGTTGGACCGAGAAGGCACAAGGCGGGGTTCAGGTTGCGGTTGCAGACCCACACAGTATCAAGATGCTTAAAAGAGTGCAATTATATATGCAAAACATTACAAAAGCTAGAAAGAAGGACAAAGATCTGCTTATAGATTCTTCAAGTATAGCATTTGACTTCTTCATACCCTATACACCAATGTAAGCAATGAGTTCAATAATTTCTCACGAAGGGTACAATGCAAAAAAAGGATGACATCGATATCCTCCCTCTCGTAATTATTCGCTTTGTTCAGCCCCATAGCATTGGTTAAGGTTGAATCAGATGTTTTATTTGGCTTCTTGAATTTAATCGAATCAAACGGTAATCTTATGTCAATACCATCAAACCATTTAACAAGTGCTTTCATAGGCACCGCCCCCTTTTTCACCAAATTTGCTACGGACGCTTTCGCGCTAAGCCTACTCGCTCCGGGGAACGAAGCTGAACAAAACGAACAATGACTTGTTATAAATTACCATACTACAATTAATTAGTCAAATTATGCGAAAGATAATAGTAAGGAGAAATTAAACAAATGGGATTAAGGGCTTAAATATACTTTTACATAAAACCATATATGTTTGTTTTATTGTAAGCACTTAATCTTGGGGTGCCTTGCTAGAAGGAGCATTCCTGCACCAGCCGGGTAATTCTGATGACCATGGCAGAAAAGGTTTTAATGATTCTGCAGTTAATTCCTTCAGGTTCGGCAGTTTAGTGAATAAAAGCACTAAATACATATATGGATTTAGTTGGTTAGCTTTTGCTGATTCGATTATGCTGTAAACAATAGCACTGGCCTTAGCACCACGTTGTGTGTCGCTGAATAACCAATTTTTTCTTCCTGTAACAAATGGACGGATTGCATTTTCAGCTCTATTGTTTGAAATCTCTATTCTCCCATCTAATAGAAAATTATTCAGTGTTTCCTTCTGATTTATAGCATATGTAACTGCTTTGCCCAGGCTGGAATTTTGTAACGGATTTAATTGGAATATCCATTCCCAGAATTCATCAATAACTGGTTTGGAATGTTGGATACGCTTTTGATTTCTTTCAGTTGCTGATAATAGAAGCCATTCATCCTCTAAACTAAATAATTTGTTGCAAAAATCAAAGCCAATGGCAGCTTTGGAACCAACTCTGTCCGATCCTTTTGGTAAGGCCTCTTCAAATTTACGTCGCATATGAGACCAACATCCACAATGTATAACATCAGGCACTGCATTGTAGCCACTATAGCCATCTGTCTGAAGGTAACCCGAAAAACCCTCAAGAAATCTTCGGGCATGCTGGCCGGA
>Ga0134099_1003107_pt1 | contig 12631 bp, 7 predicted proteins | sample 10_taG_2_FD_105482 | JGI IMG/M metagenome (GOLD analysis project Ga0134099, IMG submission 105482) | Switchgrass degrading microbial communities from high solid loading bioreactors in New Hampshire, USA - 10_41_5_180_A2 metaG | ecosystem: Engineered > Bioreactor > Semi-continuous > Anaerobic >...
CGGCCGCCTGTTCCATGGCTCGGATGGCCGCCCGGCTGAGCGGCGCCCGCCCCAGGTTGGTGTGCAGGATCACGCCGCTGGCGTTGATCACCGGAATCAGGGTGGGGGCGAGCCAGTCCGCCAGTTTTTGCTGGCAGCCGGCGATGAGCTCATCTTCAGAGGGAAGGCGCGGGTCGGCGGGAAAGCGGGCGCGGACCTCGTCCAGCGCGGCGCGGACCGCTTCGAGGGTCAGCGGGCGGCCGTATTTATCGATCAGCGCCCGGACCTGCTCGTGGTTCAGCAGCTGATCCACGGAAGGCAGGCCGCGCAGATCATTCATACCCCGCCTCGTCGGGCTTCCAATGGCTGCGCTCCCTCAGGCGCAGGAAGAACTCGATCATCACCAGCCCGGCGGCGATAAAGACGATCAGCATCAGGTTCAGCACGCCGCCAAGCTGCAGCCAGATCAGCAGGTTGGCATAGACGCCGAACCAGAGCGACTGCCGGATGATTACGGCGCCGCTGGCCGGCGGTTTGGACGGGAAGCGACGGTTGAAGAAGTACACCAGGGGAAGCATGGTGCCGGAAACCGCCAGTGTGGTGAAGAAAAAGAACAGCCAGCGCGGGCCAAGGGTGGGCAGCGTTTGGGTTACCAGGTAATACAACCCGAACCAGCCGGCGCCGGCCAGCAACACGGCTGCTGTAAACAGAGGGAAGAAACGCGCTTTTTGGGGTTCCACGGCTTGTTCTCCGCTTGATTATATCCCCTTCGGGGGGGTATACGCCCCTGCAGGGGGATTATAATCCACGCCGGGCGGAATGGCGCTGCGGCGCGGTTATGGTGAGATTCTAATAAAGTTACTAAGATTATCCGGTTTGTCCTGATGCCAATTTATCACCGATTGTGATACAATCTCAAGACAATTCAGGTCAGACGGCAAGTCTGGCATCACTCATCAGGAGAGGTGGAGGGACCGGCCCTTAGAAGCCTCGGCAACCGCTGCCATCCGCAGCCGGTGCCAATTCCGGCAGGTCACAGGATGACCTGAAAGATGAGGCAGCCATTTCTGACACCGGGTGCCTCTTGCGAGAGGTTTTTTTCTTTAAAGGATCCGACAGGGAGGTTAGTCATGGACCGCAAATACACCAACCGCAGATATCTGGATGCATTGAGCCAGCGGGTGCTGGTGTTTGACGGCGCCATGGGAACCAGCCTGCAGCGGCTCAACCTGACCGCTGCCGATTTTGGCGGCCCGCAGTACGAGGGCTGCAACGACTATGTGGTGATCAGCAAGCCGGAGGTTGTCGATCAGGTCCACCGCTCCTTCCTGGAGGCCGGCGTGGACGTGATTGAGACTTGCACTTTCCGTGCCAACCGCCTGACTCTGGGTGAGTACGGCCTGAGCGATCAGGTATACGAGATTAACCGCAAAGCCGCCGAGCTGGCCCGCCGGGCGGCCGACGATTACGCCACGCCCGACCAGCCCCGCTTTGTGGCCGGCTCCATCGGGCCTTCGGGCAAGCTGCCCTCGATGGATGACCCGGAGCTTTCGGACCTGGGTTTCGACGAGCTCAAGGAGATCTTCGCCGAGCAGGCAGTCGGGCTGATTGAGGGCGGGGTGGACCTGCTGCTGATCGAGACCTCGCAGGACATTCTCGAAGTGAAAGCCTGCGTCGCCGGCATCCGGCAGGCATTCGAGCGCACTGGAAAGGTGCTGCCGGTGCAGGCACAGGTGACGCTGGACACCACCGGCCGCATGCTGCTGGGCACGGATATTTCGGCGGTCCACACCATCCTCGAGGGGCTGGACATTGACGTGATCGGGCTGAACTGCTCCACCGGCCCGGACTACATGCGCGAACCGATCCGCATCCTGGGGGAGCGCAGCCGGCTGCCCATATCCTGCATCCCCAACGCGGGCCTGCCGCTGAACGTGGACGGCCAGGCGGTTTACCCCATGGAGCCGGGTCCCTTTGCCGACCTGCTGGCCGAGTTTGTGGAGAAATATGGGATTGAGGTGGTCGGCGGCTGCTGCGGTACAACGCCCGAGCACATGCGCCTGGTTGTGGAGCGGGTCGGCGGCCGGCCCCGCAAAGAGCGCCCGGTCGAGACGGCGCCCAGCCTGGCGTCGGCGGCGCTGGCGGCTCCCATGCGGCAGGAACCGGCTCCCTTCTTGATCGGCGAGCGGCTCAACACCCAGGGCAGCCGCAAGTTCAAGCAGCTGATCCTGAACGAGGATTATGACAGCATCCTGACCATCGCCACCGAGCAGGTTAACAGCGGGGCGCACGGTCTGGACGTGTGCGTGGCGCTGACCGAGCGCAGCGATGAGGCCGAGACCATGCGCAAGGTGCTCAAGCGCTTGACCTCGGCGGTGCAGGTGCCGCTGGTGATCGACACCACCGAGCTGGAGGTGCTGGAAACCGCGCTAAAGACGGCTCCCGGGCGGGTGCTGATCAACTCCACCCATCTGGAAGGCGGGCGCGAGAAGGCCGACCGCATCTTTGCCCTGGCCCGGCAGTTCAACGCCGCTGTGATTGCATTGACAATCGACGAGCAGGGCATGGCCAAGACGGCTGAACGCAAGCTGGAGGTCGCCCGCCGGATCTATGACATCGCGGTGAATGAGCACGGCCTGCGCCCCGGCGATCTGGTCTTCGACACGCTGACCTTCACACTGGCTACGGGCGACCCGGAGTTCAGCCGCTCAGCGATTGAGACGCTGGACGGCATCCGGGCCATCAAGCGCGAGCTGCCCGGTGTGCTCACCTCTCTGGGAGTCAGCAATGTGTCGTTTGGCCTGTCTCCGGCGGCGCGGGCGGTGCTCAACAGCGTGATGCTGTACTATGCCGTGCAGGCCGGTCTGGATATGGCCATCGTCAACCCGGCGCACATCACCCCCTATGCCGACATTTCGGAGGAAGAGCGCGCCCTGGCCGAGGATCTGATCTTCAACCGCCGCGAGGACGCGCTGCAGCGGCTGATCGAGTACTTTGAGCGCTCGTCGGGGTCGGCCCGCACGCGGGTGGACGCGGATCGGGAAGCGCTCAAGCAGATGCCCCCCGAGCAGCGCGTGCACTGGCGCATCGTGCACCGTGAAAAAGAAGGTGTGGAAGCCGATATCGACGAGATGATCCTCCGCTCGCGAGAAGAGGAACGCTCGGAGGCTGCGGTGCGGGTGCTGAATCAGGTGCTGCTGCCGGCGATGAAAGAGGTGGGCGACAAGTTCGGCGCGGGCGAACTGATTCTGCCTTTCGTGCTGCAGTCCGCCGAGGTGATGAAGAAGGCAGTCGCCCGGGTGGAAACCTACCTGGAAAAGCAGGAAGGGGTTACCAAGGGCACGGTGGTGCTGGCCACGGTGTACGGCGACGTGCATGACATCGGCAAGAACCTGGTCAAGACCATCCTGAGCAACAACGGCTACACGGTGATTGACCTGGGCAAACAGGTGCCGGCGGAGACCATCATCGCTAAGGCGGTGGAGGTCAATGCCACCGCCATCGGGCTGAGCGCACTGCTGGTGAGCACAAGCAAGCAGATGCCGCTGATCGTCAACGAGCTGCAGCGGCGCGGATTGTCCTTCCCGGTGCTGATCGGCGGGGCGGCCATTAACCGGCGCTTCGGGAGGCGCATCCTGCAGACCGAGAACGGCGAGTTCTACGCCCCGGGCGTGTATTACTGCAAGGACGCCTTTGAAGGCCTGGCCACCATGGACAGCCTGATCAACCCGCAGGAACGGCCCGCGTTGATGGAACGCATCCGCTTCGAAGCCGAACGCGAGCTGAATCTGGAAAAACAGTCACCCCGGCGAGGAGCGGCCGCGGCAGGCCGCTCCAATGTGCCGCCGGCCGAGCGCATCCCGACCCCGCCGCACTGGGGCTACCGGGTGGTGCGCGATATGCCGCTGGACGTGATCTTCGAGTTCCTGCCCAAAAACGAGCTCTTCCGCCTGTCCTGGGGGGCCAAGAACACCCACGGGGAGGACTGGGAGCGGCTGGTCAAGGAGTATGAAGCCCGGCTGGTGCGGATGCGCCGCGAGGCGGTCCGGGATGGCTGGCTCAAACCGCAGGCGGTGTACGGCTACTGGCCGGCGCAGTCGGAGGGGGACGACCTGATCCTGTACGACCCCGCCACGCTGGAGGACAGCCAGCCGGCCGAGCTGATGCGCTTCACCTTCCCCCGCCAGCCAGCCGGAGACCGGCTGTGCCTGGCCGACTACTTTGCGGCCCGGGATTCGGGCTGCATGGATGTGGTCGCCTTCCAGGTGGTCACCGTGGGGCAGGAGGCCACCCGGCGCTCGGACCAGCTGCAGGAGCAGGGGAATTACAGCGAATGGTTCTTCCATCACGGCCTGTCGGTGCAGACGGCCGAAGCCACGGCCGAGTACCTGCACCGCCACATCCGGCGCGAGCTGGGGCTGGCCGAGGAGCAGGGCAAGCGCTATTCCTGGGGCTACCCGGCCATCCCGGACCTGGCTGATCACGCCAAAGTGTTCCAGCTTCTCCCGGCCGAAAAAGAGCTGGGCATGAGCCTGACAGCGGCCTTCCAGCTGGTTCCCGAGCAGTCCACCGCCGCGATTGTCATCCACCACCCGGCGGCGAAGTATTATTCGGTGGGCGAGACCCGCGTCGAACAGTTGATGCGCTGATGCGGGCATGAGGAGGTACCTTACATGTTGAACGCTGACCATCCATTAGCCCAGCTGATTAAGTCCGGCCGCCCGGTGATCGGGGACGGGGCCATGGGGACTCTGCTGAACCAGCGGGGGGTAAGCTTCGATCAGTGCTTCGACGAGCTGAACCTGACCCGGCCGGCGCTGGTGGCTGACATTCACCGCGAGTACATCGAGGCCGGCGCTCAGCTGATCCAGACCAACACCTTCGGGGCCAACCGCTACAAGCTGGCCCAGCACGGGCTGGAGGACCGCCTGGTGGAGATCAACCGCGCCGGGGTGGACCTGGCCCGGCGGGTAGTCCTGGCTTCCTTCCGGCCGGTTCTGATCGCCGGGGACGTCGGCCCGCTGGGCGTGCGCCTGGCCCCCTTCGGGCGGGTGCAGCCGGAGCAGGCCCGCCAGGCCTTCTGCGAGCAGATCGAAGCCCTGGCCAATGCGGGCGTGGACCTGCTGATCTTCGAAACCATGACGGACCTCTACGAAATCCGCGAGGCCATCGCCGCCGCGCGCCAGGTGAACCCCGACCTGCCGGTGGTCGCTTCGATGACCTTCACCCGGGACGACCGCACCCTGCTGGGGGACAGCCCGATAAAGATCGCCCGAGAGCTCCATGCCGCCGGAGCGGACGTGATCGGGGTGAACTGCTCGGGCGGGCCCAACCAGATCCTGCGCATCCTCAAGCAGATGCGCCAGGCGGTGCCAGACGGCCGCTTCTCGGTCATGCCCAACGCCGGCTGGCCCGAACACGTGGACGGGCGAATTATGTACCCGGCCAGCCCGGATTATTTCAGCGAATACGCCCTGGCGTTCGCCAAGGCAGGGGCCTGCCTGATCGGCGGCTGCTGCGGCACCACCCCGCGCCATATCGAGGTCATGCGCAGGGCGGTGGAGACTACCCCGCTGGAGAGCTTCCAGAACGGCCTGAGCCTGACGGTCGTGGAGCAGGAAGAGGCCGCCCACGCCGCCGAGCAGCCTACCCAACTGGCCCAGCATCTCTCCGATGGCAAGTTCGTGATTGCAGTCGAGATGGACCCGCCGCGCGGGCTGTCCACGCAGAAGATCATTGCCGGGGCCAGCCTGCTGCAGGAGGCCGGTGCGACGGTCATCAACGTGGCCGACAGCCCGATGGCTCGTATGCGCATGAGCCCCTGGGCAGTCTGCAGCCTGATCCAGCAAAAGGTGGGCATCGAGACGGTGCTGCATTTTCCCACCCGGGGACGCAACCTGCTGCGGGTGCAGGGCGATCTGCTGGCGGCGCATACGCTTGGGGTGAGGAACGTGTTTGTGGTCATGGGTGACCCGACCGCGATTGGCGATTACCCCGAGGCGATGGACAACTATGATCTGGTCCCCTCGGGCCTGATCAAGCTGATCAAGCATGGCTTCAACGTCGGGCTGGACCACGCCGGAGCGAATATCGGCCAGCCGACCAGCTTCTTTGTCGGCTGCGCGCTGAATCTGAACCCGTCCAACCCGGAGAGCGAGATCAAGAACCTGAAGCGCAAGATCGCCAGCGGGGCGGATTTCATCCTCACCCAGCCGGTGTACGACGTCGATACCGCGCGTTTCTTCCGCGACCGCATCGACCGTGCCCTGGGCGGGCTGGAACTGCCCATTATTGTGGGACTGCTGCCGCTGGTCAGCGGCCGGCATGCCGCTTTCCTGCAGCACGAAGTGCCCGGAATCACCATTCCCGAGCCGGTTTACCAGCGAATGCAGGCGGCAGGAGAAAATGCTGCCCGGGTTGGCATTGAAATTGCGATAGAATTAATCCGGCAACTCCGCAGCGACTTTCAGGGCGTTTACCTGATGCCGGCGTTCAATCGCTTTGACTACGCCGCCGAGATCATCGAGGCCGTCCGAGCCTGACGGCCGCGGCTGCTGGTATTGAAACCGCTCACGATGGTCAGGAAACGCGCGCCGCGGCTGGTTTATTCACGCGCATGAGGCCTAATATGCTGCTGACCATCGACGTTGGAAACACCAACATCACGCTGGGTTTATTTGAAGGGGAACGGCTGGGCGCCCGATGGCGGCTGGCCACCGCGCACGACCGCATGGCGGACGAGTACGGCCTGCAGATGCTCGGGCTGCTCAATCACAGCGGCTGCTCTCCCTCACAGCTGGAAGGCATTTGCCTGGGATCGGTCGTTCCCCCGCTGACCGGCCGGCTGATCCAGGCCTGCCGGCAGTACCTGAGCGACAACATTCTGGTGATCGACCACACCGTCGAAACCGGGGTTCCGGTCCTCTACGATGACCCCCGGGCGGTGGGCGCTGACCGCATTCTGGACGCCGTGGCGGTGGTCGAGCGGTACGGCGGACCGGCCTGCGTGGTGGATTTCGGCACCGCGACCACCTTCGATGCCATCTCCGCCGAGGGCGCTTACCTGGGCGGGGCCATCTTCCCCGGGATCGGCATTTCGGCCGATGCGCTGTTCGCCCGTGCGGCCAAGCTGCCCCGCGTGGAGCTGGAAGCCCCCGGAAAGGTGATCGGCACCAACACCGTTCATTCCATTCAGGCCGGGCTGGTCTACGGGTATGTTTCCCTGGTGGAGGGCATGATCGAGCGCTTCCGGCAGGTGCTGGGGCCGGATATGAAGGTGATCGCCACCGGCGGCCTGGCTGAGATCATCGCCAGAGAGACAGATTCACTGCAGTACATCGCGCCCTGGCTGACCCTGGAAGGCCTGCGCATTCTCTGGACACGCAACAGAGGCAGTAAATGATCAATCCCATCGCTGATAAACGCATTTTGCTCGGCGTGACCGGCTCCATCGCCGCCTACAAGGCCGTGGATCTGGCCTCCAAACTGACTCAAAACGGCGCTCAGGTGGACGTGATCCTGACCGAAAGCGCGGCAAAGTTTGTCTCCCCGCTCAGCTTCCAGTCGGTGACCGGGCGCAAAGCCTACACGGACGAGGACCTGTGGGGCGGGTACGGGCATGTGACCCATGTCGGGCTGGGGCACGCCGCCGAACTGATGGTAATCGCGCCGGCTTCGGCCAACACGATGGCGAAAATCGCCCACGGAATTGGGGACAACCTGCTGACCGTTACAGCGCTGGCCGCCCGCTGCCCGCTGATGATCGCCCCGGCGATGGATGTGGGCATGTACGGCCACCCGGCGACGCAGGCGAACGTGGATATCCTCAAGCAGCGTGGGGCGGTATTTATCGGCCCGGAGGAAGGGCATCTGGCTTCCGGCCTGGTTGGCCCCGGCCGCCTGAGCGAGCCGCTGACCATTCTTGGAGTCATCCGCTACCAGCTCAGCCGCGGGGGCAAGCTGGCTGGCTGCAAGGTGGTGGTGACCGCCGGCGGCACGCAGGAGCCGATCGACCCGGTTCGGATGATCACCAACCGCTCCTCGGGGAAGCAGGGCTACGCCATCGCCCAGGCCGCGCTGGATGCCGGGGCGGAGGTGGTGCTGATCTCCGGCGCAGCCCATCTGCCCGTGCCCGGCGGCGCGCGTCTGGTCCCGGTGGTCACGGCCGCTGAAATGAAGCAGGCGGTGCTGGAGGAGACCTGCGACGCGGATGTGCTCATTATGGCCGCCGCAGTGGCCGATTTTCGCCCGGCGCAGGCCGCGTCTGACAAGATCAAGAAAGAAACCGGCGTACCGGAAATCCGCCTGGAGCCGACCGAGGATATCCTATTGGCGGTGAGCGAGCAGAAAGGCCGCATCGGCCGGCCGCGCCGGGTGGTCGGGTTCGCCGCCGAGAGCCAGGACCTGCTGAACAACGCCCGCCGCAAGCTGCAGTCGAAAAACCTGGACCTGATTGTGGCAAACGACATCACCGCCAGTGACGCGGGCTTCGAGGTGGACACCAACCAGGTGACGCTGCTGTTCGCCGACGGGCGCACCGAAAGCCTGCCCAACCAGAGCAAAGCAGCCGTGGCCGCCCACCTGATGGGCCGGGTGGGCGAGTGGTTCCAGCCACCCCTGAGCGGGACCTGATCCATGGCTGTCCTGGTAATCTCTGATATCCACGGAAACGCGACGGCGCTCCGGGCAGTGATCGAAGCTGCCGGGGAGGTCGAGGCGGTGTGGTGCCTGGGTGATCTGGTCGGCTACGGCCCGGACCCCAATGAGTGTATCGAGCTGGTCCGCGACCTGCCCAACCTGGTGTGCCTGCTGGGCAATCACGATGCCGCCGCGCTGGGGCAGCTGGACCTGAACACCTTCAACCACGAAGCGCAGATTTCCATGCAGTACATGCGCAGGGCGCTCAGTCCTGAAAACGTGGAGTTCCTGGCCAGCCTGCCGGAAAAGCAGGTGATCGATCAGGTCACGCTCAGCCACGGCAGTCCGCGCAATCCCATCTGGGAGTACCTGCTGGACGCCTATTCGGTGGCCGAGAATTTCGAAGCTTTCGATACACAGCTGTGCTTCGTCGGCCACACACACCTGCAGATCATCTATTCCACCCTGCCCGAAGGGGGCGTACGCTGGACCTCACCTCAGCTCAACCGGCCCATTCCGCTCGAAGAGCGGCTGATCCTCAACCCGGGATCGGTCGGCCAGCCGCGAGACCATGACAGCCGGGCGGCGTACGCGCTGTTCGACCCGGCGGCCTGCACCTGGGAAGCGCGGCGGGTGGATTATGACATCGTTTCTGTACAGGAGCGCATTCGCGCCGCGGGGCTGCCCATCCGCCACGCACAGCGTCTGTCTGAAGGCTGGTAAACGGGAACTATTCCCCCTCCTGCTTCGTCCTATCATCGAGAAGTCGTTACCCTGGAGGAAAAAATCATGAGACGCTGGCTGCTGGCCCTATCGATTGTACTACTCCTGGCGCTGCCCGCCTGTTCCGCGGCAAAATCCGCGATGCCGACGAGCGTGGAAGACCAGTATAACGGCGGCAGAGGAACCACCGGTGAGATGGCTGCTCAAGCCCCGGCTGCAGCGCCAATGCCGTTCCCCACCCCTGGCCCTGGTTTTTATGACGGCGCTGCCCAGGAGGAGGGAGCGCCGCCTATCGCCGGACAAACCACGGACCGGATGGTGATTCGCAACGCCGATATGTCCATCGTGGTCGAAGATCCAGGCACCGCCCTGTCCCGGATCAGCAACATGGCCAACAGCATGGGCGGCTTTGTGGTCACTTCCAGCCTGTACCAGATTGTCCGCAACAGCCAGGAGTTCCCTGAAGCGTACATCACCGTGCGCGTCCCGGCCGGGCGGCTGGACGAGGCCATCGACACCATCAAGAATCTGGTTGAAAACCCGGTGGATGACATTCCCAAGCTGAACATCTCCGGGCAGGACGTGACCGAAGAGTACACTGATCTCGAAGCGCAGCTGCGCAATCTGCAGCAGACGGAAGCTCAGCTGCTTGAGATCATGGAGCAGGCCAACCGCACCGAAGATGTGCTGATGGTCTTCAACGAGATCACCCGCATCCGGGGGCAAATTGAACAGATCCAGGGACGCATGTCTTACTACGAGCGCGCGGCGGCTCTGTCGTCGATCTCGGTAATGATCCAGGCGGAGGAAGCCATCGCGCCTATCACCGTGGCCGGCTGGTCGCCCCGCGGTGTGGCCCGGGATGCCATTCAGGCGCTGATCAATGCCGGTCAGTGGCTGGTATCGGCCGCGATCTGGCTGGTGATCTACTTCCTGCCGGTGGCACTGATCATCGCGCTTCCAGCGGCCGGGGTTTATTTCCTGGTTCGCCGGTTCCTGCGGCGGAAACCAAAACCCGCTCCAGTAGAGCAGCCCTGAGCAGGGCGTATCGAGAAGTGAAAAGGCCGGCGGTTTAGACCGCCGGCCTTTTTTCGCCGCAGATGTGAATATCCAGCGATCTGTCGATGCGGACGGGCACCCGGTAGATGCCCTGGCCGAGGTCCGTCCATGGCAGGTCTCGCTCTCCGGCGGTGATCGCAGCGGGCGGAGCCGGCAGCTTCAGGTCAACCGATCCCTCGGCCCGGCGCGGCAGCTCCAGCCGGAGCCGCAGGCCTTGCTCGTTCTCTTCCCAGGCGGCCAGCTCCAGCCCCTGAGTGATGTGCAGATCGCTGCCCGCGTACTGCGGCCGGCCGGGCTGATCGGCGCGGACGGCCAGCACCACGCATCCGTGAGCGGGGATCGCTGCCGGCGGCAGGGGCTGCCCAGGCGTCCAGCGGTGTGTTTGCCCGTCCCAGAAGGAACGCAGCAGCCAGGTTTGCTCCGGCAGACGGAACGCTGAGGGGGTGAAGGCCCAGTCGACGGGATACTCGTCCCAGTTGATCCAGGCCAAGACATGCCAGGGCCCTTCCAGGCCGTCCAGGTCCACCCGCAGGCGGCGGGGGAGGGTGGCGTCCAGCCAGTCGAGCACCTGCAGCCGGCCGGGAACTACCGGCAGCAGCGCGCTGGCGATGCGCAGCCGGTCCTCCGGCAGCGCGGGCAGGTCGTCGGAGAGCAGCAGGGATCCGCCCGAAAGGCCGATGACCGCGGCCAGCGTGCGCACTTCGCTTTCGGTAAGGCGGGTGTCCGGGCGCACCAGCAGGCAGTCCGGGTCGTTGACCCACCAGCGGCAGTGGAGGAAGGCACGGGTCAGGGAGTTGTGCAGAGCGTTGAAGGCGGAGGGCATGCCCGGCTCGCCGCGGAAGGGCCATTCGATGTTGAAATAGCGCGGCCGCCAGCTTTCGCCCACGTCGGCACTGATGCGCATAGCCTCCACCAGCCCGACAGCGGAGCCGAGCGGCAGTCCGCAGCCCAGCAGGGTGGTCTCCGGTCCGGCCGCATCTCGAAGGGCCTGCAGGCCGGCGCGCATCACCTGCGCGCGGGTGCGGGTGGGGTCCTGGTAGCGGCCAGACAGCGCCGCGGAGTAGAGAAAATCCAGCTTCAGGTAGGGGAAGCCCCAGTCGTGTGCTGCGGTTCGCACCACCCCGGCGGCGTACTCAAGCGCATCCGGATTGGTCAGGTCCAGGGCGTAAGGCAGGCTGTTCCAGACAAACCCGATGCGCACCGGACGGCCGTTTTTCCCGCGCAGCAGGTATTCGGGATGCTCCTTGGCCAGGCGCGATTTTGGATGAACGGCAAAGGGTGCCAGCCACAGACCGGGGACCTTGCCCCGGGCGCGGATTTCAGCTGCCAGCGGCGCGACGCCCTGCGGGAAGTCCGGGCTGAAGTCGTACCAGTCGCCGATCTGGGCTTCGAACCCGTCGTCGATCTGCACCAGCTCCAGGGGCAGGCGGTCGTCCATCTCGATCAGGCTGCTCAGGTTGGCCTGCACGTTTTTTTCCGTAACCCTCTGGTAGAAGCGGTACCAGGAACACCAGCCGGTCGGGACTTGGAAGTCGTCGCGGACGCCGTGGAATTCCGCCACCGCCTGCAGGTAGGGGTCCAGCGGATCGGGCTGGTCGATGGTAAAGCTGTACAGCACCGCCCAGTCAGTTTCAATGGTGCTGCCTGGCAGGAGGACGGCGTCGTCGCCGTTGGCCCACAGGCGCAGGGAAGGTTTGTCGAAGAGCAGGGCTTCGACCGAGCCGAAGTGCTGCTGCTGGGAGAGAAAACCCGCCAGCAGGCCGGTGCGCCGGTTGCGGTCGGCCAGCACGCCGAAGAAGTCGCTGCCGAATAACCCGCGCGTGCCCGGAGACGGGGTGCCCGGGTTGAGCACCATGGGGTTCTGCAGTATGCCCAGCCGGGAACGGGGCGCAGCGGACCCGGCCGGGTACGCCGCGCTCTTGGACCAGGACTGCCAGCCGTTGGAGAAGAAGGACAGATCGGATGGGTCTTTCAGGCCCGGCAGGACCAGGCGACCGGACTGCGCGTGGCCTCCGGTGCGCAGCAGCTCAATCTGGCTAACCGGAAGGGGCAGATCGCCCCGGTTGGCCAGCGACACTCGCCACAGGGCAAGCGGCCGCTCCTGGCTGAGGGCGAATTCTATGCTGGCGGCCATGCTGTGCGGGTTGGGAGAGATCTCAAACCGCAGGGCACGGATCCGCCCTGCGCCGGGAATCAGGGAATCGGTCTCCGAGGCGGTTTCAACCGGCCAGGC
>Ga0134099_1003108_pt1 | contig 12630 bp, 13 predicted proteins | sample 10_taG_2_FD_105482 | JGI IMG/M metagenome (GOLD analysis project Ga0134099, IMG submission 105482) | Switchgrass degrading microbial communities from high solid loading bioreactors in New Hampshire, USA - 10_41_5_180_A2 metaG | ecosystem: Engineered > Bioreactor > Semi-continuous > Anaerobic >...
AACGCCCGTTTGCGACGTCTTGGATTTTTGCGGCACCAAAGCCGAGGTGCGCAAGCTCCTGATGGGCGGCCCCATGATGGGGCAGTCTCTGATGGCCGACTCTTTCCCCGTGCTGAAACAGACAAACGCCATTCTGGCGTTTGCGGAAAAGGACCTGAGCACGTACGAACCGGCAACGTGCATCCGCTGCGCCCGCTGCGTAAACGCCTGCCCCATGAACCTGACGCCCCCCTCCATCACGGCCGCGCTCCAAAAGGGCGACGTCAAGGCGCTGGAGAAGCTGGGCGTGATGACCTGCATGGAATGCGGCTGCTGCTCGTATGTCTGCCCGGCAGTGCTGCCGAACGTGCAGACCATGCGGCTGGCGAAAGACGCTGTGCGCAGGGCTTCGTCAAAGTAATCCGCCGATTGCGGAAGTAATCAGCAGATTGAAATTGTAGATAACATATAAAAATATGTTGACAAATATTAAGGGAGAGTGACTGGGTCCATGGAAAGACCTCTGGTTGTAAGCGCGTCGCCGCATTTGCACAGCGGCGCGTCGATACGCGGCATCATGCTGGACGTATTGATCGCGCTTGTGCCCGCGGCGGTCGCGTCCGTGCTGCTGTTCGGGTGGCGCGCGGCGGCGGTGACGATCGTGTGCATCGCCGCTTCCGTGGCGGCGGAGTATGTCTGCCGCATAATCATGAAACGCCCGCAGACCGTGGGCGACCTGTCCGCCGTGGTGACCGGCGCGCTGCTGGCGTTTAACCTGCCGTCCACTCTGCCGCTCTGGCAGGCGGCCTTCGGCTCCGTGGTGGCGATTGTGGTGGCCAAGCAGATGTTCGGCGGGCTGGGGTACAACTTCGTCAACCCCGCGCTGGCAGGCCGCATTGTGCTGATGTTCAGTTTCCCCGAGACGATGAACACCTGGGTGCCGCCGCTGAAGGCGGCTGCCGACGCTGTCTCTACGGCGACTCCGCTGACTCAGCTGCAGCAGGGTCAGCCGATAACCCTCTCGCTGGGCGAACTGTTTCTGGGCATACGGGCGGGAAGCCTGGGCGAGACCTGCGCGCTGGCGCTGCTGATCGGCGGCGTTTACCTGGTCATCCGCCGCGTGATTTCGCCGCTCATCCCGCTCACCTTTATCGGCACCGTGTTTGTGCTGACATGGATTCTCGGCCAGCCGCCGCTGGTACATATTCTGTCCGGCGGCTTGCTGATCGGCGCCATTTTCATGGCGACCGATTACGTCACCTCGCCGCTCGGCAAAGCGGGCAAGGTGGTGTTCGCGGTGGGCTGCGGGCTGCTGACCGTTCTGTTCCGATTGTACGGCTCGCTGCCGGAAGGCGTGTCTTATGCCATTATTCTGATGAATATCCTCGTTCCTCTGATTGAGCGTGTGACCCAGCCGCTGCCGTTTGGCTCGAAACGGAGGTTGCGCCGTGAGTAAGCTCAATATCAAGGAAATTCTCATATCCGCGTGCGCGCTGGCTTTAATTGCGGCGGTGACGACCGCCGCTCTGGCGGGCACCAACGCGCTGACGCATGACAGAATCGCCGAAATCAACGAAGCGGCCGCCAACGAGGCGCGCATGCAGGTGATGCCCGCCGATTCGTTTGAGAAAAAGACGCTGGATATTGAGGGGAAAACCGTGGAGTATTACGAGGCCGTCAAAGACGGCGACGTCATCGGGTTCGTATTCTCAGTGTCCGTCACGGGAAAAAGCTCCGGCCTTGTGGTGATGACGGGCATTTCTACGGACGGCAAGATAACCGGCGTGGCTGTCACCGAGGATAACGAAACGGCCGGTTATGTGGACAAAGTGAAAAAGGGCGGGCTGCTCGACCGCATCGTGGAAGCCGGAGCCGAGCGCCCGCTGGAGCCGGGTCAGGACGTCGATGTGGTGTCTCAGGCCACCAAAACATCCAAGGGCGTGATTTCCGGCGTCAATCAGGCGATTGCGTATTATAACGGCTATCTGAAAGGAGGGCAGGGCTGATGAACGCGAACTACAAACAGGCGTTTACCAAAGGCCTGCTGATTGAAAACCCCGTTTTCCGCCTCGTCCTCGGCACCTGCCCCACGCTGGCGGTGTCCACCGCGGCGGTCAACGGCCTTGGCATGGGCGCGGCCGCCACGTTCGTGCTGGTGTGCTCCAACATCGTAATTTCCCTGCTGCGCAAGGTCATTCCGGGCAAGGTCCGCCTGCCCGCGTTTATCGTCGTGATCGCGGGCTTTACCACCATCGTGCAGATGCTGGTGAAAGCCTACCTGCCCGCCATCGACAAGGCGCTGGGCATTTACCTGCCGCTGATTGTGGTCAACTGCATCATTCTCGGACGCGCCGAAGCGTACGCAAGCAAAAACAGCGTGGCCCTTTCCGCTCTGGACGGGCTCGGGATGGGCGTCGGATTTACGGCCGCGCTCATCGTCATGGGCGGTATCCGCGAGCTGTTCGGCAGCGGCACACTTTTCGGCTGGCCGGACGGCGGCCTGGTCACGCCCGTCACCGTTTTCGTGCTGCCCGCAGGCGGGTTTTTCGTGTTCGGCATTCTGATCTGGCTGACCAACCGGCTCTCCGACAAGCTCAGCGCCCCGAAAGCGGAGTGCAGCTCCTGCGCTGCCTGCCCGGCCTCGGATATGTGCCACAGCGCGGCGGATCCTGAAGGGAAGGAGAAATAACCGATGGATAAATCATCCCTGTTTGCGATTTTAATCGGCGGGCTGCTGGTCAACAACTTTGTTCTGGTGCAGTTTCTGGGGATCTGCCCGTTTCTGGGCGTGTCCAAGAAGCTCTCTTCCGCGGTCGGCATGTCGCTTGCCGTCATTTTCGTCATGCTGATGGCCACCGCCGCGACCTGGCCGATTTATACGCTGGTGCTGGTTCCCGCGGGGCTGGCCTACCTGCAGACCATCGTGTTTATTCTGATTATCGCCGCGCTGGTACAGCTGGTGGAGATTGTGCTCAAGCGCTTTGTCACGCAGCTGTATAAATCGCTCGGCATTTACCTGCCGCTGATTACCACAAACTGCGCCGTGCTGGGCGTCACCTTTCTGAATATTGACAGAAATTTTGGCTTCGTGCAGTCGCTGGTCAACGCGCTCGGTTCGGGCGGCGGCTTCCTGATCGCCATGGTGATGTTCGCCGGCGTGCGCGAACGGCTGGAGACGGCGCCGATTCCCGAACGGCTGAAAGGCCTGCCGATCACGCTGATCTCCGCCTCGCTGGTGTCCCTGTCCTTTACCGGATTTCAGGGGCTGTTCGGGCTCTAATCACCTATAGGAAGGATACTGACTATGAGTGCGATATTACTGGCTGTCGGCATTCTCGCCGGGCTGGGCCTGGTATTTGGATTGATTTTGTCCATCGCGTCGGCTGTGATGGCCGTTCCCCGCGACGAAAAGGTCGAAGCGCTGAAGGAAGTGCTGCCCGGCGCCAACTGCGGCGCCTGCGGCTACTCCGGATGCGAGGGCTATGCGCAGGCCATGGCGCATGAAGGCGCCAGGGTGGGCCTGTGTTCGCCCGGCGGCGCCGCGGTGGCGGAAGCCACGGCGGAAATCCTCGGCGTGAGCAACACCGGCGTTAAGACGCAGGTGGCGCTGGTGCGCTGCGGCGGCTGCAAATCGTTTGACGGCGTCAAGCAGGAATACCGGGGTATTCCGACCTGCAGGGCGGCCGCGCAGTTTTTCGGCGGCGACCGCGCGTGTTCCTACGGCTGCCTGGGTTACGGCGACTGCGCCGCCGCGTGCGAATACGGCGCGATTCGCATCAAAGACGGGCTGGCGTATATAGACGCCTCAAAGTGCAGGGGCTGCACTACATGCGTCGCCGCGTGCCCGAAAGCGCTGATTACGATGGCGCCCGGCAGCACGCGCGGCGTGGTGCGCTGCTCCAGCCACGACAAAGGCGCGGTTGTGCGCAAGGTGTGCCGCACCGGCTGCATCGGCTGCATGCGATGCACCAAGGTGTGCGAGCATGACGCCATCCATGTAAAAGATGCGCTGGCGGAGATTGATCCGGAAAAATGCACGGGCTGCGGCCAGTGCGCCGACAACTGCCCCACCGAATGCATTACCATTTTCGGGTACCGGCACTCCCTGTCCGACCAAGCCGCGGCATCGGAGGCAACGGATAAGCCGGCGTAAAGAAGTGTATTCACAAATAACTCAAAAAGGTTTGCGCAATCCTTCAAACCAAAAGCCGCCGGTTCGGCGGCTTTACTTTTGTATTTGCTATGACTAAAACGAATACCTGTCTTGGATTTTCCCGAGGCGCACCAGCCGTGCGGCAATTGCGCCGCTTGTCCTCTTGAAATAGCTGCTCAATTCTTTCTTTGAGCTTCCGGCATCAAACATCTGACAGAGGATCGATTCTTCTTCTTTTGTCCAAGGTTTTCCTGCATTTTCCGGGAGCTTTTTTTGACGCACCTTTTTCTTTTCAACCTCACGAATGACACAATAAAGAGCGCAAATAATCTCCGGCTGATTACAGGAATCAGTTGGCGCAAGGATTTCGCCGGTTAGCGGATTGACACCATCGGCCAGTGTCTTTAGCATCTCCAACGCTTGTGCAATATCCATTCACACTCACCCAATGTTCTAATTTGGGCTCAGCTGATTTCAGCCCTATTGAGGCTACCATATTTATAAATTATTACAAGATTTCACCAACATCGACACATTGATTGTGCTATAGCGCGTTACCACATTTTATTTCAAAGACGCGTCATACTCCCCCTCACCCCGCAATATACTTATACCGCAGAGTTTTCAAAACCAGTAAAGCACTTTTTAGCCGCCCTCAAAGGGCGGTTTCTTTTTGCATTTATCATGACGTCCTTTGCGCGGCGTAGATGGCGCGGGAACCTTGAATCTTTGAAGGTTTTTTATAAACCAATGAAAATACGGAAAAAACACGGCATTTTTGTAGGATTTGCGATTGATTTTCCCCCGGTATTCTGTTACAAAAGGACTTGTTGCGTCCTTCACTCAGCAACAGAAAAGAGACGACCTTAATAAATGAACGGTATCCGGATCTCCATCCGAAAAAACTGCGACCTCATCCTCCACGGCCTCATGTGCTGCGTGGGCGGCTTTCTGGCCGGCTACGCCGTGCTCTGCAGGGGAAATTTGGGCTCGGCCCAGACGATGAACCTCATCGACCTTGTCTTTGCCATCACAGGCAGAAAGGCGGACGAGTTCCTGCTCCGGTTTCTCGCGCTTTTTGTGTACATCCTTGGGATTTACCTCGTCGCCCTTCTGTCGAAGCGGACGCATATAAATATCCAGCGCTACAGCATCCTTATCGACATGGCGGGCGCTCTTGCCCTGGCCTTTATCCCGGAAGGGGTCAATCCGGTCGCCGCCCTGCTCCCCATGTTTTTCATGCTCTCCACCCAGTGGAGCGTGTTCCACGGCATCCGGGGATACAACAGCGCCACTGTGTTCTCGACCAACAACCTCAGGCAGGCGGTTCTGGCCTTAAACGAGTACGCCTTCACCAAAGAGAAGCGGCACTTAGGCGACGCCCTGTATTATCTTGGCACCCTCTTCTGGTTCTACGTCAACGTGGCCTTAAGCTATTTCCTTGTCCGGGCTTTCGGTACGTATGCCTCCCTCTTTGCCATCGTCTACGCCCTGCCGGCCCTCCTTCTGACCCTCGGCCGGGAGAAAGCCCCTGAGCCGGCCTCGCCTGACATAAAAACCGGCCGGGCGGTCCGTCGCGCCGTCTGACAAAATGACGGCGCCGTATGAAGGGCGCTGTATCCGACTGCCCCTGAGAAGAGGACGATGGTGGGAAAAAAGCGGGCATAACGGCCTGTCCTCCCGTATTATCGGATTATACTGCACCGCAGAGTTTCAGAATCAGCAAAGCACTCTTTTGCCGCCTTTTAAGGCGGTTTCTTTTTGCCTGCGCGTCCCATACTAAAATAAAAGCGCGGCGGCGGCTTGCCGCGCCTGCGCGCTTTCGATATAATCGAGCTATATTTTGACGGTAAAAATATCCCGGAAGGAGCGAATGGGAATGCGCGAAGCACTTGTCACCGCTTTTCAGCAGAAAAACTTAGGCCCCGCGGCCGCGTCCGCCCTGGCCATCGCCCTGCTCGCGGCCGGGACGGTGATTTTGTCCCTCCTCGCGCTTGCGTTTACAAGGAGAGTCCTGCTCAGGCTCCTTGCCGCCGTGATCCGGCGCAGCAAGTCGAAATGGGACGACTACCTCCTCAGCAGCGGGACGTTCGACCGCCTCGCGCACCTCGCCCCCGCCGTCGTCATCTACCTGTGCTCCCCGCTCTTTCCGGAAATCAAAACGTGGATCTCCCGCCTCGTTTTATGTTACGTCGCCTTTGTGGTGGCGTTTTCGCTCGACAAGCTCCTCAACGCCATCGACGAGATCTACAGGAATTTCGAGATATCGAAAGAGCGGCCCATCAAGGGCTTTCTCCAGATTATCAAAATCTTCCTTTACGCGGTGGCCGTCGTCATCTCCGTCAGCGCCCTCATCGACCGCTCCCCTCTCCTGCTCCTCAGCGGGCTCGGCGCGGCGACGGCCGTTTTGCTCCTTATCTTCCAGAACACAATTCTGGGCTTTGTCGCCGGGATTCAGCTGTCCGCCAACGACATGGTGCGCATCGGCGACTGGATTGAGATGGAAAAATACAAGGCCGACGGCACCGTCATCGACATCACGCTCCACACTGTCAAGGTGCAAAACTGGGACAAGACCGTTACGACGATTCCCACTCAGGCCCTCGTGACCGACTCCTTTAAAAACTGGCGCGCCATGGAGGAGTCCGGCGGGCGGCGCATCAAGCGCGCGGTGTATATCGACATCACGAGCATCCGCTTCTGCGACGAGGCCATGCTGGAACGATTCAAGAAAATCCAGCTGCTGCGCGATTTCCTCGAGACCCGCGAGTTTGAAATCGCCGTGTACAACGCCGCCAACGACATCGACACGTCCCTGCTCATAAACGGCCGGCATCTCACAAACATCGGCGTGTTCCGCGCGTACGTGCAGGCGTACCTTAAAAACCATCCCGGCGTCAACCACAACATGACGGAGATGGTGCGGCAGCTCCCGCCGGGTCAGTACGGCCTGCCGATTGAAATCTACGTTTTCACCACGACGACGAACTGGCGGGAGTTCGAGGCCATCCAGTCGGACATCTTCGACCACATTTTCGCCGTCGTGCCGGAGTTTGGCCTGAGGATTTACCAGAGCCCCACGGGGCACGACTTAAAATCCCTGAACATCCCCCAAAAAACCGGCTAACCCTTCGCCGCGCGCTCGATAATCTCAAGGTTTCGCTTAATGCGCTCATCGTCCGGGGCCAGCTCCGCGGCCCGGCGCACAAGCTCCAGGGAGCGCTCCTTTGCGCCGATGTAAAACGCCGCGATGGAGCCGAGGTCGTAGGGCGTATGGTCCCAGGCGTAGCCCTGGTTGTAGAAGACGGTGCATGGTTCCTTGATTTTCAGCGCCGCCTCCACCATGTGGTACAGGCAGGGCCAGTCGGCCAGACGGTAGGCCAGCCGGGCAAGCTCGATGTAGGCGTCGCGCATGTCCGGCGCTTCCGCGATAGCCCGGTAGTACCAGCTGTAGGCCTGCTTGTTGTCCCCAAGGGCGGCGTAGGAGGCGGCGATCCAGCGCATGGCGGCGGCCCGCTCCTCCTTAAAGGCGTTCGGGAGGCTGAGGTAGCGCTTGAGGGTGGCGATGCACTTGTTCCACTGCTGGGTGTACATATACTCCCGCCCCAGGTAATAGGCCATCCGGGGGCTGTCCGGCTCCTCCTCCGCCGCCATCTCCAGCAGCGGCAGGTAATTCCCCCTCGACTTGCTTTTGTCGGGGAGGTGGTTGAGCACCATGCCCTCCACGAAGATGATCTCATACGGGTCCTTCCCGATGTAATAGAGCCACTCGTGTATCGCGTGGCGCCACTCGAAATCGTGCCGGGTGTGGGCTTTCGAGGTAAACATCTGCCCGTTCGGAGTGCCGTCCTCCTTCAGGCTCCAGTTAAAAAGGTATTTGGCCTGCTTTGTGCCAGGCTTCCAGGCCTGTTCGAGCTTTTCCCGCCAGCCCGGGTCAAAGACCTCGTCGACGTCGGTGCACACGCATATATCCGCGTCCTCCGGCACGTGGGAGAGGGAGATGTTCCGCGCCCTGTCAAAACGCCACGGCTCGATTTTCTCGCAAAACACGTGCACGCCACGGTTTTTCAGCCGATCGACGGTGCCGTCAGTGGAGCCCGTGTCCGTCACATAGAGGCCGTCGGCCTCGGACATGGAGTCGACCCAGCGGTCCACGAATTTCTCCTCGTTTTTGCAGATCGCGTAGACGTAGATTTTATAGCGTCCCAAGTGTTTTCTTCCTTTCCTGCTGAAAATAAGCCGGCGGGGCACAATGCAGAGCGCGCCCCGCCGGTTTTTTATCGCCCGTCAGGAGATGGCAAGTCCCGCGCTGATCGAGCCTTCCAGCGTCACGGCCAGGAGGCTTGGGGCGGACGCCACGAGGAGCAGGCGCGTGCCTTCCGTGACCGGCACGTTGAAACTGGCCGAGGCGCTGAAGATTTGGCCGACAATCAGGTTTCCGGGCAGAACGATCGACACCGCCGCCCCCGGAACCGGCGTGAAGATCTCGTCCGGCGCCGTGGACTGGTACACCTGAACGGTAAAGTTGATATCGGCCAGAAGCGCAAGCGCCGCCGTCACCCGCAGGTAGACGTTCAGGTCGGTGAGGGTGCCGTCCCTCGGCATGGTAAAGGCGAGGTTCGTAAGGCCGGCCAGGTCCAGGCTGCCGCCGATAAGGGTCAGTCCGGGAACGTTAAACCCAAACCCGATCTCCGCCACCGTGCCGACGAGATTGCCGGCAAGACCCGTGAGCGTCACCGGAGTGCCCGACGCGAACGGGATAATGGCGCCTTCGCCCGGGGCACCGGTGGGACCGGTGGGACCGGTCGGGCCGGTGTCGCCTGTCGGGCCTGTCGGTCCCGTATCGCCTGTCGGACCTGTGAAGCCGGTGTCGCCTGTCGGACCGGTCGGCCCGGTGTCACCCGTCGGACCCGTCGGGCCGGTGTCGCCTGTCGGGCCTGTCGGGCCCGTGTCACCTGTCGGACCCGTGGGGCCGGTGTCGCCTGTCGGGCCGGTGGGGCCGGCTTCCGGCATATCGTCTTCCACAACGACGAGGGACGCCTTGACAGGCACCTGTACGCCATAATAGACGTCTGCGCCTGAGACGTTTACGAGCCTAAGTTCCACAGGCGCCGTTGTGACATTAATAATTCCAAAACCGACAACTTCACCCGTTTTATCGGGCGCGTTTCCCACGATATCATCTCCGGCGTCGCTGACCAAGGCAAACGCGACGCCGATGTTGGAGGGCGACGACTGGGTCGCCACAAACCAGTTGACGGCGTAGCGACCGTTTTCCAGGAAGGTAATGACACCTGTCGCCGGGTTGTATGAGATACCTCCCACGCTGTATAGTACGTTATCAAACAAAACGGCGCCGCCGGACCCGACCGACCCGGCTGCGAGCCGTTCAACCTGCAATGCGATGTTGCTCATAGTCTCCTCCTTGTCCGAAGCTGCTCAAAACGCCGCATAAAAAAGGAAAAGGATGGTTCTTTTTGCGCTTTTGAGCCATCCCATTATATGTCGCCGACAGGCGGAGTGTTTTCATGAAAAAGCGGGGGCATAAATAAGCCCCCGCTTTGCGTTTTCGGACCGGTTAGATGCCGACGCGCGTGACGGTCAGGTTGCCCTGGAACCCTCCCGTAGCGGCAATCTGAACGTCGTCGCCCGAGTCGTTGACAAGGGTCACCACGCTGCCGCCAGGCGGCACCTCAATCAGCGCCGACCCGGACATTAAAGTCTGGGTTGCCGTCGAGGTGAAGGACATCATGAGATTGCCGTCCTGCGCCAGGTTGAACCGGGCAATCGGGCTTGCGCCGGCACCGTCCACGGACAGGGACCACGTGATGAGATAGACGCCTTCCTCGTTGATCGTGATCTCACCTGTGGCCGCATTATAGGTGATGTTGCCGCCGGAATTATCCACCTCAACGGCGGTGAAGATGACGGGATCCGCGTCCAGAATCGTGGTCGCGCCTGCCAGGGACAGCATGACGCCTTCCAGGAAGCCGGCCGGGCCGGTGGGGCCTGTGGGACCCGTGTCGCCTGTCGGACCCGTGGGACCCGTGTCGCCTGTCGGACCCGTGGGGCCGGTGTCACCTGTCGGACCTGTGGGACCGGTGTCGCCTGTCGGACCCGTGGGGCCGGTGTCACCTGTCGGACCTGTGGGACCGGTATCACCTGTCGGACCGGTGGGACCCGTGTCGCCTGTAGGTCCGGTCGGCCCCGTGTCGCCAGTGGGACCCGTGGGACCGGTGTCGCCCGTCGGACCGGTGGGACCAGTCTCGCCCGTCGGGCCGGTGGGACCGACTTCCGGCGGATCGTCCTCTACGATCACGAGGGAAGCCGTTATCGGGACCTGGGCGTAGTAGACGGTCGTGGATGACAGGTTGGCCAGATAGAGGCCGTCAAGCGGCGAAACGTTGAAAATGCCGTATCCAACGACTTCGCCAGTTTTTGTCGGTGTCGAGCCGAGAATTGGCAGGCCGGGTATCTGAGTCAGCCCAAATGTGATGCCGGCGCTCGTCGCCGCGGACTGAGTGGCTACCGTCCAGCTGACCACATATCTTCCGGGTTCAAGGAACGTAATCAACCCGTTTGACGGGTCGTAGATGATGCTTCCTGAATCGTAGACAACACTGTCAAATATAACGGCATCGTTGGGTCCAACGGACCCGGCGGTGGTGCGTTGAAGCTGTAATGCTACGTTGCTCATAGTCTCCTCCTTGCTCACACTGCTCAAAGCCATGACCTACATGGTGGATTTGTAGTTTGAGCATTACTGAGCCATCCCATTGTATGAAAAATGCATATCTGCATGTTCCAGCGGCAAAGAAAGCGGAGACTTCGACGCGAAGTCTCCGCTTTCCAGATTGTTTACGGGCCGACTTTGTAGATGACGATGTTGCCCTGAATCGCCGTGGCGCCGAGGAAGACGTCCTGGCCGGTCGCGTTGATGAGCCTCAGCACACCCGGCGCGACGGTCACATTGACGAGAGCCGAGCCGGAAAGCAGGCCCGTCAAGGCCAGAGACGAGCTCTGGGCAACGGTGCCGCCGTTGAGCTGCAGCTCAAAGATAACCTGCGTGGACGGGCCGGCGCCGTCCGTCGACTGCGTCCATGTGACGAAATACACGCCTTCTTCAAGGCTGAACTCGCCGGTTGCCGGGTTGTAGATGATGGCGCCGCCGGAGTTGTCTTCGATGACAACGTTGTAGACAACAGGCGCGCCAGCAGGGATTGTGGTGTCCGCCGAGGTCGTCAGCTGCGCCTGCACGCCGCGGATGAAGCTCTCGGGAGCCGTCGGTCCGGTCGGGCCTGTCGGACCGGTGTCACCCGTCGGGCCGGTGGGACCGGCGGGGCCGGTGTCACCCGTCGGGCCGGTGGGACCGGCGGGGCCGGTGGGACCGGCGGGGCCGGTGTCACCTGTCGGGCCGGTGGGGCCGATGGCGCCCTGCGGGCCTATGGGACCTTGCGGGCCGGTGGCGCCGGTCGGGCCGGTCGGGCCGGGCGCGCCGATGGGACCTTGCGGGCCAATCGGGCCCTGCGGACCGGGCGGTCCCGGCGGGCCGGGCGGTCCCGGCGGGCACGGGAACGGGCAGCACGGCCAGTACTGGCAGCTATAGCATCCGTAGAAGTGTTTGTGGACATTCATTTGTACATCGGATACGTTATTTCTCTGCGCCGCCGCCGTTCTTGGATCGGGGTAATTCCAATTGGATAGTTGCCAATCGCAATAGCAGCCGCGCCCCCAATCATAATCCCAATAAGGATTCCAATAGTCTCTCATATATTTACCTCCAGCTGAAAAGCACCGTAATCCGCAATTGCGGTTATCACTTGGATTGTTTCGTGTGTGTAGCGCTGCAGACGACACGCGTTCGTCCAAAAGCAAAGAGCGCGATGTTGGATATGTGCCGTCCTCTCCAGTTTATGAACGATGCGCCACGTCGGTTAACGGGCGCTGTCCGGCATAAAAAAAGACATCGCCGAAGCGATGTCTTTTAATTATACGGGCTGCGGTCCGCCGGGCGGGAAAGCGCCGTCAATCGGCACGCCGTCCGGCAGTGTGTTTACCGGCTTATACATCGGGCACGGGTACGGGAACTTGAACCGGCAGGGGCAGCAGAAGCAGGGGAAGCACTTCGGGCAGTGTTTCTTTTCAAAGTGCGGGCACTCCGGCTTGTGCTCCCGGCACGGGAACTCCGGCTTATGATCCCAGCACGGATATTCGGGCTTGTGGTCCCAGCAAGGCTTCTTCTCAAAGCAGGGGAACTCCGGCTTCTTTTCGCAACAGAAATCCTGCTTTTTAAAGCGCAGGGGCTCATAGCAGCTTTTATCATAAGACGGGGAGTAAATCTTCATTCTCATCCCGTCGGCGCCGCACTCATCGGCATATTTCCAACTGCTAAAGCGATAATCGGATTTCATAACTTACCTCCAGCATTGCTTATCCGCACAACGCGGCTTTGGGGTCAAAGCGGCCCCGACGCAAGCGTTTTCAGTCACGGCGGTGAC
>Ga0134099_1003113_pt1 | contig 12614 bp, 6 predicted proteins | sample 10_taG_2_FD_105482 | JGI IMG/M metagenome (GOLD analysis project Ga0134099, IMG submission 105482) | Switchgrass degrading microbial communities from high solid loading bioreactors in New Hampshire, USA - 10_41_5_180_A2 metaG | ecosystem: Engineered > Bioreactor > Semi-continuous > Anaerobic >...
TATCCAGTTTTCCATACTTCCTGGCAGGTGGTTTTCTTGGCCCAAAAGAAAATTTTTACACCCAAAATGGGACCGAAAGGTCAAATGACGTTGCCAAAAGAAATACGGACTGCTCTTGAAATAGAAGAGGGCGACCGGGTTCTTCTCAGAATCGAAGACGATGGGAAGGTCGTCCTGGAGAAGGCGATAATTATTCCCGCGAGCAAGAAGGATGGGGTTGGGGAAGCTACTGAAACCTGATGCTTTTAGTGGTTATCCAAAGGATATATAGGCAGGTGCTGGGATTGCCATGAAAACAGATGAGCTCAAAAAACAAATAGCAGCAGCCCGGTCGAGGTATTATCGACTGGTTTTACTGGTTGGGTCAGCTGCAACCGGAAAAACCAAAATTCTTGTTCAAACAGCCAAAGATGAGGGTTATCCTTATATTAATCTGAACCTCATGCTGAGCCAGAAACTCCTGGAATACCCCGTTAAAATACGAACATTACGCCTGCCGAGAATAGTGGAGACGATCATAGGCGAAACAGGAAAGGACACTGTCCTTCTTGATAATACAGAAATACTTTTTAATCCTGTTCTTCAACAGGACCCTTTACGTTTACTTCAACAAGTCAGCCGCAATCGAACTATCGTTGCCGCATGGAACGGCAAATTCGAGGGTGGTGCGCTGATTTATGCCGAGCCGGATCACCCGGAGTACAGAAAGTATTATGAAGTCGATGCCCTTATTTATCCTCTGGGGTAAAGAGATTTCAGGAAAAGGTGGGGAAATACTGTGAAGTACGCTGACCTGATCCATTTTGAACCGGTCGAAACTATAGTGCAGTTGCGGGAAGCTGACGCCAAAAGCAGGGCCGGTGAGCTGGTAAAAACCTATGTGATCTCGGAACGGATGGCCGAGCAGATTACGGAAGTTGTCTTTCCGCAACTCCAATATGACCATCCCCAGGATAATAAGGGACTTTTGATCGTCGGCAACTACGGTACCGGCAAATCGCATTTAATGTCGGTGCTATCCGCTATAGCCGAATATCCAGACCTGGTCACGGAAATACGGCATCCTGCCGTAGCTAAAAAATCTGAGGTTATCGCCGGCAAGTTCAAGGTTATCAGGACCGAGATCGGTTCCACCACGATGTCCCTCAGGAACATCATTTGTGCTGAGCTGGAAGAACAACTGGCTAATCTCGGGGTCCAATACCGTTTTCCTGAAGCCGATAAAGTTACCAACAACAAAGACCCTTTTATTGAGATGATGAACGCTTTCCAAGAGGTTTACCCGGATCACGGGCTCTTGCTGGTTGTCGATGAACTCCTGGACTACCTGCGTACGCGGAAGGACCAGGAATTAATCCTCGACCTAAACTTCCTGCGAGAAATCGGGGAGGTTTGCCGGCTCACCCGGTTTCGTTTCATGGCGGGTGTGCAGGAAGCCATTTTCGACAGCCCGCGCTTTCAGTTTGTGGCTGAAACTCTGCGCCGGGTCAAAGACCGTTTTGAGCAGATACGAATTGTCCGTGAAGACATAGCCTACGTAGTTGCCCAGCGCCTGCTGCGCAAGGATGACCGACAGAAGGCCCTCATAAGGGAACACCTGCAGCGTTTCACCAAGTTATATGGCACCCTGGCCGAGCGCATGGACGAATTCGTCGCTCTTTTCCCCGTGCATCCGGCATTCCTGGAAACTTTTGAGCGGGTCTATGTAGCTGAAAAGCGCGAGGTGCTGAAAACCATCAGTGCGGCCATGAAAAAACTCCTGGACAAAGAAGTTCCGGAACAGGAACCCGGCCTCATCGCCTATGACTCTTACTGGCAAAACTTAAAGGACAATCCTTCTTTCCGCAGTGACCCGGACATTCGCGAAGTGATTGAAAAAAGCCAGGTACTGGAATATCGTGTCCAGCAGGCCTTTACAAGGCCGCAGTATAAGCCTGTAGCCCTCCGCATAATTCACGCTTTGAGCGTTCACCGGCTGACAACAGGAGATATTTACGCTCCCATAGGGGTTACGGCTGAAGAACTCCGCGACGACCTCTGCCTTTACCTGCCCTTGCCAGAAGAGGATGCTGAGTTTCTTAAAACAACCGTCGAATCAATCTTGCGCGAGATCTTAAGGACGGTGAGCGGCCAGTTTATTTCTTTCAACCAGGACAACGGCCAGTACTACCTTGACCTGAAAAAAGACATTGATTTTGATTCGCTAATTGAGCAGAAAGCCGAGACACTTACCCCGAACCAGTTGGACCGCTACTATTTTAAGGCCCTGGCCCGGGCCATGGAGTGCCCCGAAGCCACGTATGTTCCCAATTTCCAGATCTGGGAGCACGAAATTGAGTGGCGCGAGAAAAAGGCTACCCGGTTAGGGTATTTATTCTTCGGCGCTCCCAACGAACGTTCTACCGCCCACCCGCCCAGGGACTTTTATCTCTACTTTCTGCAGCCTTTTGACCCGCCGGCCTTTGAAGACGAAAAAAAGCCCGATGAGGTGTTTTTCCGTCTGGTGCAGCGTGACGAGGATTTTGACCGTGCCCTGAAGTTCTACGCTGGCGCCAGCGAGATGGCCAGCACGGCTTCGAAAGGAACGCGGCAGGTTTATGAAAATAAGGCCAACGAGCAGTTAAAAAAGATAGTCGAATGGCTGCGGAACAACATCGCCACTGCTTATGAAGTTACCTACCGGGGAGCAACCAAAAAATTCGTCGAGTGGGTTAAACACAGTGCCAATCCCCATGCCTCGGTTCGGGATCTGGTAAACTTGGTGGGTTCCTCGTGTCTCGCGCCTTACTTCCAGGAGCTGGCGCCCGAGTACCCGGCCTTCTCCATCCTGGTTACCGTAAAGAACCGGCCTCAGGCTGCCCAGGAGGCGATAAAGTGGATCCTCGGCAGCATCAGGACCAGGCCGGGGGCAGCCGTCCTCGATGCCCTGGAGCTTCTGGACGGAGATAAGTTAAGGCCGCAAAATTCACGTTATGCCAAACACATCCTGGAACAGCTGGATAAAAAGGGCCCGGGTCAGATCCTCAACCGGGGCGAAATAATTGCCGATTTTAGCGGTGTGGAGTTCGAGCCCCGCTTCAGACTGGAGCCGGAGTGGGTGGTTGTTATCCTGGCGAGCCTGATCTACAGCGGCGATGTCACTCTAAGCCTGCCAGGGAAGAAGATAGATGCTTCCAACATAGATGAGCTGGGCAAAGTCTCCATAGAGGAACTGACCAAGTTCAAACATATCGAGCGTCCCAAGGATCTTCCCCTTGGTCCCCTGCAGGTTCTGTTTGAATTTTTGGGGCTGCCGCCCGGTCTCATTGTCAATCAATCTACTCGTGAAGAAGGGGTAAGGCAGCTTCAGGAAGCAGTGGATAAGCTCCTGGAACGCACCGCCCAGGCCAAGCAGGCCATCCAGCAAGAGTTATCTTTATGGGGTATTTCTCTATTCGATGAGAAAAAGAAAACCGGTTTAAGGGATGAACTGGCCAGTTTCAAAGGGTTTCTGGAGTCACTCCAGGTTTTTAACACTCCCGGGAAGTTGAAAAACTTCCGCTACTCCGAGCGGGAGATTAACAAGCAGAAGGCGTACCTTGCCACCCTGAAGAAGGTTGAAGAACTGGCTGGCCTGGCAAAGGAGATTATGCCTCTGGCCTCCTATCTCAGCACCGCCGAAGCCGTGCTTCCGGCGGATGCCGGTTGGACGACAAAAGCCCGGGAGCGGCGTGAGGAGCTCAAAGGAAAACTATCCGGCCTGGATGAAGAATCCGTCACTGACCTTCGCCGGGAGCTCGTGCCGGTGCTCTTAGAGCTCAAGAACTCTTACATTGAGACTTACCTGCAGGCCCATGCCAAGGCCCGTTTAAATGCGGCTGGGGATCAGAAGAAATCCGAGCTTCTCAAAGATGAGCGGTTGAGCAAACTGGGCAGGCTGGCCGGTATAGAGTTGATGCCCCGGGCCCAGCTTACGGACTTCCAAAACCGTCTGGCGGAGCTGAAAACGTGTTTCAGTCTCACCAGAGAAGACTTGGAAAAAACACCCGTCTGTCCTCACTGCAGCTACCGGCCGGCACAGGAGCAAATTAAGCTGCCGGCTGATGCGGCGCTCAGGCAGCTGGAGGAAGACCTGGAAAGGCTGTACGAGGATTGGGAAAAGACACTGATCGCCAACCTGGAAGACCCGACGGTGAAGGAAAACATCTATCTTTTGAAGCCGGATCAGCAAAAAGCACTGGAGCAGGTGATCAAAGAACAGCAGCTGCCATATACGGTGGACGCATCGTTCGTAAAGTCCGTTCAGGAAGTGCTTTCCGGCATGGAAAAGGTTTCGGTCACCGCAGCCGACTTAAAGAAAGCCCTAGCTGCAGGCGGAACGCCCTGCACCATTTCTGAATTTCAGAAACGCTTTGAGGACTATGTCCAGTCCCTGACCCGCGGCAGGGACCCCGGGAAGATAAGAATTGTACTGGAGTAGGGGAGTGGTAAATAGGCTTTTCCATGAAAAGTACATGAAACATGCTATGAAAGTAGGGATGTGATGCCAAGCTAGTTTTAGAGCTACCGTCTAAAAACTATAAGGAACTCATGATGGGCTACGATATACCTTAAGTAAAAGTGGAGTTGAAGAATTATGAACGTGTTTGAAATAAAAGGAGGCAATCCAAATATTGGAATGACAACTAGAGATGGGACCAGTGGTCCAGAAAGGGATCTTATTGATGCCTTTCTACCCTTTATTCCCAGTTGCTTTCGATGGAGAAAAGGTGCTGTTGCTATATTTCATGAACCTTATATTGAAACAGGATTTCCAGATCTGGTAGTTGTTCATTATAACCCAAGTGTATTTGATAAATGGACTCCAGCACGATCTAAACTTAGACCTCTGGACTTGAAACTTTTACATCATCTCTTTCATACCAACGGTGGAGAAACAGAGGTTCTTCTGAAAGTCCTTGGACTTGATAGGAGGGTATTTTTGTCAGCGATAGAGAGGCTACTCAATGCTGAAATGGTTACTCAAGCTCGGGAAAAATGGATGCCGCGACCATTAAGATCGGTGTTCGGGATCAAAACTATAGTGGCTATCGAGGCAAAGATCAAAAACTGGTCAGATGCTTTTCAACAAGCACAACTTGATCAATGGTTCGCCTCAGAAACCTATGTTCTCTCTCCAATAGAAAAACCAAGCCAGTCTGTCCTAGAAAGGTCACAGCGAACCGGTGTGGGTGTGTTAGTGCTTAATGGTAAGCGCGTCCGGCGACTAAAAAACGCAAACAAGTGGTCTCTTCCGGCTTCTTATGGCTCATGGATGTTCAATGAGTGGATAGGGCGCTATATTTATGAGGGGCAGGTTGAAAAATATGGAGATTATTGATACACAGCTAATTCAATTATTGATACCGGGACTATCTAAACTTGTACCCCTCGGGCGGGGTGGTCAGAAAATAGTTTACCGTGGGTTACACCAGAAGTTTGGCTACGTAGTTATAAAATTGGTATCGAACCTACAGCCTGACAGGCGAGTTCAAAGAGAGATTGAGTTAGCAATTGCATGTAGTATTCCAAATACGGCCAAACTCTATGATTGGGGGATAAAGAAACATGGTGAAAACACTTATATGTATATTATTGAGGAATTCATAGATGGCGTAACGCTTCGCCAAGAGCTTCGAAGGTCTAAATCATTACCCGTGAAGACTGTAATCAATCTATTGGAAGCTCTTCTTGATATCACCATAGCAATGGAAAAGGAGGGCATTGTTCACCGGGACATTAAACCTGAAAATATAATGGTATGTAGGGACGGTACCTTTAAGCTTCTTGATTTCGGTATAGCCCGGCACCTCGCTAAGACGTCTATAACCCCGACAGAGGCCCCGTTTGGGCCTCACACTGCTGGCTATGCGGCTCCTGAGCAATTTCGAAATCTAAAGAAAGAGGTTGACATTAGGGCTGATCTCTTTGCTATCGGTGTTGTAGCGTATGAATGCCTTTCAGGGGTGCATCCTTTTGCTGAAGGGGCTAGGGATTGTCTGGATATATTAAGTCGAACCGAGTACCTGGTTCCACCTTTGCTAGTAATTCCGGAGGACTTAGATAATAAGTTAGCTAATTTTATTAATATACTGATGTCTAAGTATCCATCTCGCCGACCACCTTCGGCTGTTGTTGCAAAGAAATGGTTTGATTCCATAAAGAGTTCGATAGTTATAATTTAATAGTTATAATTTAAATATACCAGGGGGTTGACTAATGGAGCTCTACCTTCAATTCGGTTACGGTATGATGGGACTATGCCGTCACTTTATTGAGCGATGGAAAGGAGGTACGGTGATACTCAGTCCTCGTGATTTGACTGGTGAGCAGATTCAGCGATTGGGTAAGGAAATCATCGAAAGAGGAGGCAGAACCTTAGTTGATCCACAGTTTTATGACCCGCGTTCTACACACTACCGCTTGATCGATCATGATTACTGGCCCGGTGATTTTAACACTAACATGTTAAGTGAACGTTCTGCTGTTGTTGATTTGCTAAGGCGGTTACTCAGGCTAAACGAAGACGCTTGTGCTGATCGTTTTATTGTACCTGGTTTGTATTGTAATCATGTGAACGATTTGTGGTTAATAATACAGGATACACTAATTGCGGAATCAGCGAGGGTTGTTACAGATAGGCCTCGTATTGCAACAGTGTGTCTTTCTGGAGAAGTACTCCGGCTTGAAGACCAAATAGAAATTATAATTAACGCTGCAGAAAAATGGGATGTCAGCGGAGTTTATATTGTTCCAGAACATCCTAGAAATCAGTATCTTGTTGAAGATCCAGTGTGGGTTGGGAACCTGTTAATTTTGTGCTCGGGTCTTAAGCTACAGGAGAAGGAAGTTATCGTTGGATATTCTAATCACCAAATGCTTTGCATGGCTACCGCCCGAGTAGATGCTATTGCTTCCGGAACTTGGCTAAACGTCAGATCCTTCACAACTGATAAATTCCACGAGGTAGAGCCTGGTGAGATTAGCAGAAGGGCGATATGGTATTATTGTCCGCAGGCGTTTTCAGAATACAAAGTGCCTTTTCTGGATATGGCTTACAGATTTGGGATTCTCGAATTGCTGCGGCCTGAGGCCAGTCTTGGATCAAATTATGCCGATATATTATTCTCAGGTGTTCAGCCCACATCCACCGATTATTCTGAATCAAAATCCTTTCGTCATTACTTACAGTGTCTACACGAGCAAAGCCTTCTGGTCTCACGACGGACATACAGGGAGACTTTTGACGTGTATCATTCTATGCTTAATGACGCTGAATCTTTGCTCAAAAATCTTCGCCAGCATGGTGTGTATGGTCAAGACCGTGACTTTGGAAAAATAGTTGACGTCAATCGCTCTGCTTTAGCTGCTCTCGACCATGCAAGAGGATTTGTACTTGAACGAGTTTGGTAAAGAGAGTTTGTTGTATATTCAAAGATTGGGAAGGTCGGGAAGGTTAGAATGGTGCTGGAGTGGAGGAGTGAAAATTAGTGGCAAGAGAATACCAGATATTGCCGGATGTCCTATTAGAAGAAACCGGTAAGCAAAAAGAAGGGCAGGAAACCAGGCGCTTCAAGCTTACCAAAGAACACCTGGACCGGGTCAGGCATATTGAGGGATTCCCCATTGCTAAAGATGAGGACATCATCAGCCTTTCCGACCCGCCCTATTACACGGCCTGCCCGAACCCGTTCATCGAGGATTTCATTAAAGAGCACGGCAAGCCGTACGACCCGGATAACGATGCTTACCGCCGGCAGCCTTTTGCGGCGGATGTATCGGAGGGTAAGAACGATCCCATTTACAACGCCCATTCGTACCACACAAAAGTGCCGCACAGGGCCATCATGCGCTACATACTCCATTATACAGAGCCCGGGGATATCGTCTTTGACGGTTTCTGCGGCACGGGCATGACCGGCGTTGCGGCAAGCTTATGCGGGGACCGTAAGACCGTAGAATCCCTGAGTTACCGTGTACTGGACGATGGCACTATCCTGGACGAAAAAGGCCGGCCCTTTTCCAAGCTTGGAGCGCGTAAGGCCATACTCGTCGACCTTTCGCCGGCAGCCACTTTCATTGCCTATAACTACAACACACCGGTGGATGTTCGGGCCTTTGAGCGGGAAGCCCAGCGCATCTTAGACGAAGTGGAAAGAGAATGCGGCTGGATGTACGAAACGCAGCATGTGGTGGATGGAAAGGTGCAGAAAGACGCAAAGGGCAACCCCACCATGGGAAAAATCAACTACACCGTCTGGTCCGATGTGTTTATCTGCCCCAGCTGTTCCGGAGAGCTCGTCTTCTGGGAAGTGGCGGTAGATAAAGAAGAAGGTAGAGTCCGTGACGAGTTTCCCTGCCCCCACTGCGGGGCTAACCTCACCAAGCGTTCCCTGGAGAGGGCCACGGAAAGGGTGTACGACCGGGACATCGGGGAGTTTATCACCCGCGCCCGCCAGGTGCCGATGCTCATTAACTATTCGGTGGGGAAACAAAGATTTGAGAAAGAGCCCGATGAGTACGACCTGGAGCTGATCCGGAAGATCGAGGAGAGTGCAGTACCCTACTGGTATCCTACCGATCGCATGCCGGAGGGTGACGAATCGCGGAGAAATGATCCCCTTGGGATTACCCATGTTCACCATTTTTACACCAAGCGGAATTTGTGGGTGCTGAGTGCCACCTTATCTAAGATTATCGAAGTCCCTAGTCACGGGATAAAGGCAAAGCTTCTATGGGCGTTTAATAGTGTTCAACAAAGGCATTGTAAACTAAATGCCCATCGGTTTAACGTTTCTTTTCCTTCCAATATTACTAGCGGCACTCTTTATGTTGCTTCAATGGTAAGAGAAAATAACTACTTTGAGCAACTAAAAAATAAGATATTTCGGCGGTTATTACGAGTAGTACTCAGAAACACATACAACAGACTAGTTCTGACTGGAACTGCAAGTACAACATTTACTTGTCTAAGACAAAATTCTGTAGACTATATCTTCACCGATCCTCCCTTTGGCGGCAACCTTATGTATTCCGAGCTCAACTTCCTCTGGGAAGCCTGGCTCAGGGTTTTTACCAATAATAAGCCCGAAGCCGTTGAAAACAAAGCCCAGGGCAAAGGCCCCCGGGAATACCAGGAGCTCATGGAAAGGTGCTTTGCTGAATATTACCGCATCTTAAAGCCCGGCCGGTGGATGACGGTGGTGTTTCACAATTCCCAGAACCGGATCTGGAACGCCATCCAGGAAGCCATTCTGCGGGCTGGGTTCGTTATTGCCGATGTGCGGACCCTGGACAAAAAGCAGGGGACCTTCAAGCAGGTTACTTCGACCACCGCGGTGAAGCAGGACCTAGTCATCTCCGCCTACAAGCCCAACGGCGGCCTGGAAAAGCGATTTCACCTGGAGGCAGGGACTGAAGAAGGAGTCTGGGATTTTGTCCGCACCCACTTAAGACAGCTGCCGGTCTTTGTGGAGAAAAACGGCAAAGCGGAGATCATTGCCGAGCGGCAGAATTTCCTCCTCTATGACCGGATGGTGGCCTTCCACGTCCAGCGGGGGGTTGCCGTCCCCATGGGGGCGGCGGAGTTTTACGCCGGCTTAAAACAGCGCTTCCCGGAAAGAGACGGAATGTACTTCCTCCCCGACCAGGTGGTGGAGTATGATAAAAAGCGCTTAACGGTCCAGGAAATTGAGCAATTATCCCTTTTTGTGACCGATGAAAAGTCTTCCATTCAGTGGTTGCGCAGTGAACTCTCAAAGAATCCGCAGACCTACCAGGAAATCCACCCCAAATTCTTGCGAGAACTGCACAAAGCGCCGCACGAAAAGCTGCCGGAGCTCTCCGAGCTTTTAGAGCAGAACTTCCTTCAAGACGATCAGGGCCGCTGGTACGTTCCCGACCCCGGCAGGCAGGCAGATCTCGAGAAGATGCGCGAAAAGGCCCTCCTCAAGGAGTTCGAGGGATATAAAGAAGGCAGGGGCAGGCTGAAAGTGTTCCGCACCGAAGCGCTCAGGGCCGGATTCAAGGCCTGCTGGGCTGCTAAAGACTACAAGACCATCGTGGAGGTGGCCAGGCGCATACCGGATACCGTCCTCCAGGAAGATACCACCCTCCTGATGTACTACGACAACGCCCTGATGCGGCTGGAGGAATGATTTATTGGCCGGTGAGGTGTCGGTTTTGAGTCGGGATGGTATATGGCGGCCCGGTGACTGGGCCTGGAGCTGGGAGTACCGTGAACCGGTGAAGGTTATTGAAGCCCTGGACCTGTGGGGAAAGAACGTCTGCCGCGTCTGGGTGCCGGGCCGGGACGCGGTTATCCGTGTTCAGGAAAGCGAATTATCCTCGATAACAGAGGCAGGCATATCCAGCCGGGAGAGGCTGATTTACACCGCCGCCGCGGCCCGAATCGCTGAAAGCCTGGCCCGGCCGGATATCCTGCTGGCGCCTCTCGAAGGCAGCGTCACTCCTCTGCCCCACCAGCTCTACGCCCTTTCCCGGGCTGTTTCCGGCAACAGGGTCCGGTACCTTCTGGCTGACGAGGTCGGCCTCGGCAAGACAATAGAAGCCGGTTTAATCATGCGCGAGCTGAAGCTCAGGGGACTCGTCAGGCGCACGCTGGTGGTGGCGCCGAAGGGCCTGGTGATGCAGTGGGTGCAGGAAATGGAAAACCGCTTTCGGGAACGCTTTCACCTGCTGATGCCCGCCGAGATCACAGCTCTGTCGTACTTTGAATGGGATGCCAACGTCTGGCAGCGGTTTGACCAGGTCGTTGTGCCCATGGACGCCGTAAAGCCTTTGGAATCGCGCCGGGGGTGGAGCAGAGACCAGGTAAGCCGCTATAACCGGGAACGCTTCGAAAACCTTATTGCTGCGGGTTGGGATCTGATTATTGTCGATGAAGCTCACAGAATTGCCGGCAGCACGGATACCGTCGCCAGGTACCGCCTGGGTCAGGGGCTGGCTGAAGCTGCACCGTATCTTCTCCTTCTCACGGCAACGCCCCACCAGGGGAAAACTGATTCATTCCACCGGCTCATGGCCCTCCTCGATAGGCAGGCTTTCCCCGGCGTCGAGTCCATAAAGCGGGAGAGAGTAGCTCCGTATGTAATCCGCACCGAAAAACGCCGGGCCATTGATGAGAAAGGTCAGCCGTTATTCAAACCGCGCCGCACCCAGCTGGTGCCCGTGGTATGGCAGTCCCGGCATCAGATGCAGCGGGAACTATACGAGGCGGTGACGGAATATGTGCGGGAAGGATACATCCGGGCGCTGAAAGAAAAGCGAAACTATATCGGCTTTTTGATGGTTCTCATGCAGCGCCTGGTAGCCAGCAGCACCAGGGCAATCCGGACCGCCCTGGAACGGAGACTGGAAGTGATCGAACAAGAAGCTCCGTTTCAAATTAACAGTGAACTAGAGCTGGAAGAAGACTGGTGGGACCTCGACGGGCAGGAGCAGCTCGAGCAAATTCTGAAGCACCGTTTAGTCGCTTTTGCCAGTGAACGGGAAGAGGTCAAGCGTCTTTTATCCCTGGCACGTCAGTGCGAGTCCCAGCCCGACGCGCGGGCCGAAGCCTTGCTGGAATGGATGTACCGGCTGCAGGCCGAAGAGAACGACCCCGAGCTCAAGTTTCTGATCTTTACAGAATTTATTCCGACCCAGGAGATGCTCAAAGAGTTTCTGGAAAACAGGGGCTTTAGCGTCGTTTGTCTAAACGGGTCCATGGGGCTGGAAGAAAGGCGGAGGGTCCAACAGGAATTTGCCGGTCCCGCCAGGGTGCTTGTATCCACCGATGCCGGCGGCGAGGGCTTGAATCTGCAGTTTTGCCACGTGGTCATCAATTACGACCTGCCGTGGAACCCCATGCGCCTGGAGCAGCGCATCGGCCGAGTGGACCGCATCGGCCAGGAACACGTTGTCCGGGCACTCAACTTCGTCCTGCAGGACACTGTTGAATACCGGGTGCAGGAAGTCCTCCAGGAAAAACTGGCCGCAATCCTGGCGGATTTCGGCGTTGACAAGATGAGCGATGTTCTCGACTCGCCTGAGGTAGCGTCTGATTTCGAGGATTTGTATAAAGAGGCTATCCTCAGCCCGGAAGAAGTTGAGTCCCGTATTGAGCGGCTGGAGGCTTCTCTGCGGCAGCGCATCCAGGAAGTAACTGCGGCCAACCGGCTTTTGGGAGAAGACGCAGAGCTCGATTCCCGGCTGGTGGAGAAGATTTCCGGCCATTCGCTGCCGTACTGGGTAGAGCGCATGACCGTTAACTTTTTGGTAAGCGAAGGCGGCGTAGTGAAGCCCAATTTGGCAGGTTATGATTTGACCTGGCCCGATGGCTTCACTATGAAAGACGTGGCTTTCTCCCGGCAGGAGGCAGATAAGCACTCATTGTCTTATCTCAGCCTGGAAGAACCGAGGGTTCGCGGGCTGGTCTCCCGCCTGCCCTTGGCCGTGGCGGGTCAGCCCATTGCGCAGGTCAGGCTAAAAGGACTACCGCAGGAGATAAGGGGCTACTGGTCTTTATGGCGGATATCTCTTATGGCGGAAAACATGCGTGAGATTCGGGTTCTACCCTTGTTCGAGCAGGAACA
>Ga0134099_1003119_pt1 | contig 12600 bp, 9 predicted proteins | sample 10_taG_2_FD_105482 | JGI IMG/M metagenome (GOLD analysis project Ga0134099, IMG submission 105482) | Switchgrass degrading microbial communities from high solid loading bioreactors in New Hampshire, USA - 10_41_5_180_A2 metaG | ecosystem: Engineered > Bioreactor > Semi-continuous > Anaerobic >...
ATGAAGACATTCAAAATAAGATAGATAACTTAGAAAAATATCAAGAAATAAAAAGAACACTAGAAAATTATATGAAACAATTAGAAAAAATAGAGCAGGCAATAAAATTATAAAAATTGAGGATTATTTTAGCTGGATGATTGACAGTCTTAAAAACTTATTTAAAGAATGGAGGTATATAACTCTATTATAACTATTACTTGAATACTCTCAATTTGTAGAAACTTCAAGTCTAAATTACCTTGTAATTTAAAGTTACAAAAATTAACTCATAAGTTTTTTCATTAAGTAATTTTTGTTTTATTCAGTGTTTTTTAATCAAAATTTTTGTATTTTTGTTAAAATTAAAAAATTACAATTAAAAGATGAAGATATTTTTCACTATGTTTCAAAAAATTCTTGTTCCCTTCAAGAAACTACTTAGATATAAAACGGTCCTTAAAAAATGAACTTCAAATCAAGAGCTGCTTTACAGATTCTCTTTATTGGGAAAATTAATTTTCCATGTCACATTTCCCCAAAGTTTTAACCCGGGAAGTGAAAATCAATTGTAGAGGAGAGATTAAAATGAGATTGTGTTGCCAATTTGAAGCAGAATCAGTTCCTTTACCTTATCAAATGATGTTTGTAAGTCTTATTAAAGAAATTTTGAAAAATGCTTCAGAAGAATATTTTAATCAGCTTTATTATTACGACCACGATAAGAGAAACAAACAATCAAAAAACTTTTGTTTTGCTGTGTTTTTGAAAAATTTTGAATTTAAAGACGATCATTTTGTTCTAAAAGAGGGATTAGATCTAAACATAAGTTCTCCAGATAAGCTTTTTATAGGTAACTTTTTTAATGGTTTGCTTAAAACTAAAAGTTTCGAGTATAAAAATTATTCCATTAAACTTAAAAAATTTTTTCTCCTTCCAGAAAAAAATATAGTTGAAGAAAAGGTTACCTTTAAAACAATGTCCCCCATTTACTTAACTGACAAAAGAAATAGGCCCCTAACTCCTTACGATGAAAATTTTACAAAGGAATATAACTACCTTGCAGACATGATATTAACAAACTACAGAGGTGTGGGATTATTGAGATCTGTAGAATTCACACCGATTCAGATGAAAAAAGTAGTTGTTAAAGAAGAAATAAGAGAATTTCAAAAAAACACAGGTAAAGAATATCTGTTTTTAGAATCTTATCAGGGTACTTTTTCATTAGAAGGGGATGTTTACGATTTGAGAGACATTTATGCATTAGGAGTTTCCCTGCGGCGTAGTCAGGGATTCGGTATGATAGAGGTGATATAAATATGTCTATAAAATTTTATCTGTCTGAATGGTTTTATAACATGGGCATTGTAGGATTGCTAAGGATTCTTAAATTTAATAATGTCGACGAAAGTAAATATACAACAAAAGAAAACTACTTAGAAATTGAAGATGAATTACTTGATAATTTTGCCGAGTATTACTTCAATTATTTTTTTACTATAAACGATGATAGAGAAAGATTTATAACAATCACAAATAAAGCAACCAACTTAATCATAAATTATGAAAAACCTTCTGCCTCCTCTGATCGCGAAGTAAGTGCCAAGGATATTTCAGAGGCAATTAAAAATGTTTATGATTACTTCAAGAAATATGAGAATTCAGTGAAAAATACCAGTTACGTTGATGAATTCAACGATTTACTAAATTCAATAAAAGAAATGAACAGTTTAATTAAAAAAGATACAAGTATTGAAACTCTAGAAAGTGCAAAATCAATTTTAAATAATTTATCAGATTTTGTTTCTATTGAAGAAATACGAAAAAAACGTGCTGCAAATATAACTCGATCAAATCTAAGTGATTTTTTTGGTCAAGCAAGTTTTCTTAATCCGAGTTTCGTTGGTGCTTACGCACAAAATTTCATAGAAAAAATGCATAAGGATTATGTCGAACCTGTGAAAGAGAAATATAATCAAAATGCTTCTAAAAAATCTAAAGGAAAAACAGTATATAACTGTTCTTTATGTTCGCGCGAGACTAACGGAAAATACCATTTTGACGAAGCTATGTTTTCACCAATAGGGCTTAGTTTAACAGAAAATAAAAACTTTTTGTGGAATGAAGTTACTAAATTACCAATTTGTGAAGAATGTAAGCTTCTTCTAATGTGTACCCCAGTTGGTTGCACCCCACTTAGAAAATTTCGCCCCACAGCCGATGGAGTTGAGTATTACACTGAATATTCTTTTGTTAACTTAGACACGGACATAAATAGCTTGTTTAAAATAAACGAAAACTTCATGCAACGTTCGAGTTCTTCAAATCCATATAGGGAGCTTATATTTGATATAGTAACTCAAATGGAACAAAAGGCACTTTGGACTTTGCAGAGTATTTTCTTTGTAGAATTTCAAACTGTGAAGAAGAGTACATATTTGCGCTATTTCAACATAGCTCCTTTTAAAGCAAAATTTTTTATAGATAAAGAGGTACATTATTTATTAAGTCACATAAGGCCTTATCAATTCCAAATGGATATCATGGAGTATATTTTAACAGATAGAGATTTATATCTGTTAATTTTTGATGAGTTGAGGAACTATCTTAAAAAGGCTGAGGGAAAAGATGATAGAAGAATAATTGTAGGAGATCCCATTTCGTGTTTTAATTCTGTGTGTTTAAGACATTTACTGAACGGATACAAAAGGAGGCAGAAAAAAGTGAGCACCAAAATTATAAATGATGCTTTTGAATATGGAAAAGAACTCAATAGATATTATGTTGCTACAGACTCTGCAAACAAGATTAATTCCATAGGTTACAAAATGTTAAATGCTGTGAAAGTGGGAGACAAAGAAGAGTTTTTGGACAATCTTATTAGAACTTGTATGAGCATCCAAAAACCTATTCCCGATTATTTTTTAAATGTTCTAACAGAACAAAGAGCAGATTTTAAGGATATTGCTTTAGCATTTATATGTGGGTTTACTGCATTGCCGGTTAATGTCGCATCTAAAGAAAAAGTTTCTAATGAGGAGGTTTGACAACTATGGCTAAAGGTTTAACAGCAAGCGTTATATTTCAAGCGCAAAGCTTAAATTACGATGAAGGAATAGCTAACATTTCTGTTCTTAAAAAGTTAACTCGAGGAGATGGAACTTTACTTACCTATGCTTCAAGACAGGCTTTAAGATACGATATTGTAAGACTTGGACATGAAATGTATGATTGGAACTTACAAGTTGTTGATAAATCAAAAGGTACAGTTCAATTTCGTGATGATGTTACAATAAAAGATTCTGTAGAGATGGATTTGTTTGGGTACATGAAAACTGCAAAGAAAAGTCTGGAAGAAGTTGGAGGAGCTAGTACAAGACCAGCAGTGGTACGTTTGAGTCATGCTATTTCTCTTGAACCATATAGAAGTGACACAGAATTTTTAACTAACAAAGGACTTGCTGACAGAATAAATGAACATCCTAACATTGCCAACATAGAACAGCATTTAAGCTTTTATACATATACGTTTACAGTAGATCTAGCAAAGGTAGGGGAAGATGGAAAAATAACTTTAGATAACGTTGAAAAAGCAGAAAGAGTTAACCAATTTTTGGAGATAATAAAAGTCCTTAATAGAAACATTCGTGGAAGGCAAGAGAATCTTTCTCCAATATTTATAATAGGTGGCATTTATGATCTAGCTTCGCCTTTTTTCTTGGGTAGAATTGGATTAAACATAAAAAACGGATTGTATTATATTCAAGAAGATAAACTTAACAATGCCTTAGAAAAAACGTTATGTAATAGCAAAATAAAAGATAAAACATTTGTGGGTATTGCTGATGGTTACTTCACCAATGATTTTAAAATAAAAGAAATGTTCCAAGACAAAGCTTTTTCAGTAGAGGGTTTTTTTGTCAAAATGAAAAATGAAGTCAATAGTTTTTATGGAGTGAGCGATGCATGAAAGTTCTAAAATTGAATGTTTATCAGCAAAATGCGAGTTATAAAAAGCCTTTTGCTTTTAAAGTGGCAGAGACATATCCTCTGCCTCCTTATTCTACGGTAAAAGGATTTTTGCATAAGATAATTAACGCTAAAGAATTTATTCCAATGTCTATTTCGGTTCAAGGAAGCTTCGAAAATATCTGTTTCAATTTACAAAGTATGTATTCGTATAAAAGTAAAAAAAATACAGCTGTTACTTCTGTACCTTCCTATGTGCACATGCTTTACAATGTGAATTTGATCATTCATGTGTTCGCTCAACAAAATATTATTGACGCAATTATTGAGGGAATAAAAGATTCATATGAATATTTTAGTTTAGGAAGAAAAGAAGATTTAGCTGTAATAGAGGATGTTAAACAAGTGGATATAGAAGAAATTATTATAGGACGTGGTAAAGCCGAACCTTATGAAATAAAATGTCCTGTTTATATACCAAAAAAACAATTACCCTCTGGTTTGAGCGGCATAAACTACAGACTTAACTGGAAATATACTATACAAAACGAACTAAGAGTATGGGAACGTATCGATACTGTATATGTTGAAAGTGGTAATGTAATAGATTCGGGAACTATTCTTTTAGACGAAGAGAAAGATCTTGTTTTTTTTAATGAGTGGTGAAGAAAATGATATTTGCTAAATCGAAGCCACAGGAAACTTTGTATGAACATACCCAGAAACTTTTGGAAAATTTAAAAATATTAAAAACTATGTATGGTTCCAAAATTGAAAATATCCTACCCAGCGTGGTTAATAAAGAACTATTTTGGCATTGCGTATACACAACAGCATTTTATCATGACTTTGGAAAAGCATATACGCCGTTTCAAAATGTAATTAGAGAAATGATTGGTCAAGAAAAGATTTATAGCCCTTTTAAAAACGATATCCCTCACGGATATCTTTCCCCAGCCTTTTTACCTTTTGAAGAAATGTCAAATCTACTATATAACGACAATGAACTGATAAAAATAATTGTACAGGCAATAGCTTTTCACCATGAAAGAAACGTTATACCTGACAAAAGACATATCCTTGAAGTAATATCCAAAGATTTAGAGCCTCAACTTATCAAAATTAACGAACATATGGAAACTAACATACAAAAACTCGACAAATTTTATTTAAATGATATGGAAAATAGAATTACTCAATCTCATAAATATTATCAATTATATGTATTGATAAAAGGTATTCTTCATCGATTAGATCACGCCTCTTCTGCACACATTGAAGTAGAAGTTGAAAGCAAAGATGCTTTGAATGAAGTGACTGAAAAGTACATAACTTTAAATCTCAATTCAAATTTGAGAGAAGTTCAAATCTATACCCGAGATAACTCCGAGAAAAATTTGATTATAGTGGCTTCTACTGGTATAGGAAAAACAGAAGCCGCTCTGATGTGGGGTGGAGAAGATAAAACTTTTTTTACCCTTCCTTTGAGAGTTTCTCTCAATTCCTTATATTCTAGAGTGAAAGAGACAATAAACTTTAGTGAAGTAGGTCTACTACATTCAACTTCTTTAGATTATCTCGCTGATAAAGGTTATGAAGATGCTTTAGAAATCTATGAACAATCAAGACATTTAGCAAAGAAATTAAATTTTACAACAGTCGATCAAATTTTCCCCTTTGTTTTCAAATATTTAGGTTACGAAAAAATATATGCAACTCTTGCCTATTCTAAGATTATAGTAGATGAAATACAAGCATACTCCCCCTCAATGGCTGCAAGCATTATAAAAGGATTAGAAATGATATACGTCCTAAATGGAAAGTTTTTGATTATGACAGCCACACTTCCTCGAATATACAAAGATTATCTGATACAAAAAGGAATACCATTTGAAGAGAAACAATTTTTGTCGACTTTAGAAAGGCATTTTGTAACTATAAATGAAAAGTCGATATTAGATGATGTAGATCAAATTATAGAAAAATCAAAAGAAAGTAAAGTGTTAGTTTTAGCTAACACTGTTGCTCAAGCTACCAACATTTACAATACAATTAAGAGTAATATGACTTCAGGAGTACATAAAAATGTTAATCTTTTACATTCACTTTTTATTCAACATGACCGTGCTCAAAAAGAAAAGGACATTCAAGCATTTTCTAAAATTCCTGAGCCAGGGATATGGATTAGCACACAGATAGTAGAAGCTTCTTTGGATGTAGACTTTGATTACTTATTCACTGAAATGTCTACTTTAGATAGTCTTTTTCAACGATTTGGTAGATGTTATCGAAATCGACAGTTTAATCTAAATCATCCTAATATTTATATTTATACAAAAGATGTAAGCGGAGTTGGCTCGGTATATAACAAAGATATCTGGGATTTTAGTTTAAGCTATCTGAGTGAATATAACAATAAATTTGTCAGCGAAAGGGATAAAGTCCAAATGGTTGACCAACTCTACTCAGAAAATCAATTGAAAGGAACTAAATTTTTAGAAGAATTCAAAAATTCTTTAACCTTTTTAGATAATATTATTGATTATGATCTAAGCAAAGGAGAAGTACAAAAGATTTTTAGAGACATGAATACAGTTACATGCATACCTCAAGAAATTTATGAAAAAAATAAAAACCTCTTTGAATTATGTGAAAAAGAAAAAGATAAAAAGATACTTGCAGAGTTGTATAGGGAAGTAAGAAAGTTAACCGTAGATGTTCCATTTTATAGAGCAAAGAGATATATCTTAGGAAGGCTCAATGGTTATAGACTCGATAATATTTATTTGCTAGAATGTTGTTATAACGATGAGCAAGGTATAATTTTTAGCCAAAAAGGGGATGATTTTGATAGATATATCTTTTAATGATAAACACACAAATAATAATGTTGAGTCATTGGAGTTTGACTTTCAGAGCTTTAAAGTTCAAGGTATTGAAGTTAATTATTATTACGTATGCAAAAGAAAGTTGTGGTTATTTGATAAAGGAATAAGTATGGAAAGTGAAAGTGATGCTGTATTAGAAGGAAAACTAATTCATGAAAATGCTTATCCCAAGGCTCAAACTCGTGAAGTTATGATAGATGATCTGTTAAAGATAGACATAATTGAAGGAGATTATATAAAAGATGTGAAAAAATCGAGCAAGATGCGGCACAGCGATGCCATGCAGATAGCATATTATCTATTTTATTTAAAGCAGATGGGAGTAATGAAAAAAGGTACTATAAACTATGTTAAAGAAAGAAAGATTGAGAAAATAGAACTGACTGAAGATTTAGAAAATGAAATTAAAAATGCTCTAGTAGAGATAAATAAAATACTAGATAGTAAAAGGCCACCCCAAAGAGAAAAACTTCCTTATTGTCAGAAATGTGCTTATTATTTATTCTGTTACGTGGAGGAATTAGAGAATGAAACATGATTATTATATTTTTAAAAGTGGACGTTTAAAAAGAAAAGATAACACGGTATTTTTGGAAACAATCGATGGGGAAAGAAAATATTTACCTATTGAAAGTATTGATTCCTTACATCTTTTTGGCGAAATAGATTTAAATACAAAACTTTTAAACTATTTAACTAGTTATGGAATAATAATTAATTTCTACAACTATTATGGTTACTATTCTGGAAGTTATTATCCTAGAAAACAACGGGTATCAGGTTATTTGTTGGTTAATCAAGTGCAGCATTATCTCGATAAAGAAGAAAGATTGTTTTTAGCTAAGCAATTTATAATTTCTGGTGTTTTTCATATGGTTCGTAACTTGAGACGCTATGAAAACACTAAAGAATATATAGAAGCAATAAATAGGGAGTTATCAGATATTGATGAAGTTTCTGGTATACCAGCTCTGATGGGAATAGAAGGAAGAATTAGAAATGTATATTATTCAGCTTTTAACAACATTTTGAAATATGGCTTTCTATTGAATAAAAGAGAAAAGAGACCACCAAATGATCCTGTGAATGCACTAATTTCATTTGGAAACAGTCTTTTATATTCAACGGTTCTAGGCGAAATATATAAAACACAGTTAGATCCAACAGTGAGTTATCTTCATGAACCTTCTACAAGGCGCTTTTCCTTATCTTTAGATTTATCAGAAATTTTTAAACCCTTGGTTATAGATTCGCTCATATTCTACACGGTTAACAACAAAATATTAAATTTGGAAGATTTTGACAGTAAAGAAGAAATTTGCCTGTTAAATGAAGAGGGGAAAAAGAAGTTTATTAAAGAATATGAAAAAAAGCTAAGTACAACTATAAAACATAGAAAACTTAAAAGAAGTGTTTCATATAGAAGTTTTATAAAACTGGAATGCTATAAACTTATCAAACACCTTATTGATGATGAGCTATATAAACCTTTAAAAGCTTGGTGGTAAGATATGTATGTAATAATAACTTATGATGTCAGTGAAAAAAAGGTAGGCGCTGTTAATAAATTGCTCAAAAAATACTTAACCTGGACACAAAATTCTGTTTTTGAAGGGAATTTAAGTGTAGGTGTTTTGAAGAAATGCCTAATGGAAGTTAGTAGGATAATTGACAAAGAAAAAGACTCAATATATGTTTTTACCATCGAGAGAGAACAAAATATTAAAAAAGAAATACTTGGTGTAGAGAAAAATTATGACGATATTATATTATAAATTATACCAATATTTGAGTTGTGCAGTAAACCTTCTTCTAAATTAGAGCGATTCCTCACTTGATTAATACTGATGTACAAGATGATTTTTCTGGTGAACCAAAAAACTAATTGGGACTTCCCTGCAAAAAAGAAAATTCTAGATCACTATAAAAAGCCTAGGATCAATTTAAAAAGGACTATAGCGGTACTAGGAAAATTAGGGTTTTACCTTAACTATGTGGGATGTAAAGTAGCTCTCAATGTTGTCAATTTTTTCATCAATTCCTGTTTTACCTTAACTATGTGGGATGTAAAGACAAAATCCACAGTAAGATTCGCTATACTGTCTACGTTTTACCTTAACTATGTGGGATGTAAAGCAATCTTAGCTGAAGTTATTGCATTTGACGCTATTCTAGTTTTACCTTAACTATGTGGGATGTAAAGGTTGCTACATATAATGATACACAGGATGGTTATAAGTTTTACCTTAACTATGTGGGATGTAAAGATATTTGCGTTAGCTTTAATAGTTGTAGGAATTTTGGTTTTACCTTAACTATGTGGGATGTAAAGATTATGAGATTTTCAAGCGGCTCTAATTTTAAATTCGTTTTACCTTAACTATGTGGGATGTAAAGCATCTACTCATTGCTGGTGAAGCTGGAGCTGGAAAAGTTTTACCTTAACTATGTGGGATGTAAAGGATTATAGAAAAACTTTTGAGCAATAGAAATAAAAGGGTTTTACCTTAACTATGTGGGATGTAAAGTTAAGTTATTTGCCTCAAGCTTTGTTTCAAGAAAATCGTTTTACCTTAACTATGTGGGATGTAAAGTTTTCTACATGAAACACGATATTCTCAAAACCATTCAGTTTTACCTTAACTATGTGGGATGTAAAGTATGGTTGTATACGTCGATACGCCTCTTCAAAACTTGTTTTACCTTAACTATGTGGGATGTAAAGAAAATAGTTGCGGAAAATGTTTGGAAGCAAGAACCAGGTTTTACCTTAACTATGTGGGATGTAAAGTTCTATAAGTGGGAGAGGTTCAACGATATATTCACAGTTTTACCTTAACTATGTGGGATGTAAAGGTTGAAATAACGCCTGCTGTTGCTTCACAAATTTGCGTTTTACCTTAACTATGTGGGATGTAAAGATCTTGCCCGGAGCTATTGACTTTGTTCCACGTAGTCGTTTTACCTTAACTATGTGGGATGTAAAGGCATTTCGACTTTTCGAAGTATAGAGTCAAGAATAGTTTTACCTTAACTATGTGGGATGTAAAGCAACTAATGCTATATGGATTAGGAGCTCTTGAAGCTTGTTTTACCTTAACTATGTGGGATGTAAAGCGGAATACCGTAGTCATTTGGGGTTTCAAACACAAGGTTTTACCTTAACTATGTGGGATGTAAAGTATTTTCATTCCTCCTTTACCTTGCATTGAATTTAAGTTTTACCTTAACTATGTGGGATGTAAAGCCAGCTACCGCAGCTTTTGAAACTCGGTCTAAAAGAAAGTTTTACCTTAACTATGTGGGATGTAAAGTTCAACCGCAGTGACTACAGCATTTACAGTCACCCGTTTTACCTTAACTATGTGGGATGTAAAGCAATCCCGAATGTAAGCCCTTTTACGACTTTTGAGAGTTTTACCTTAACTATGTGGGATGTAAAGTGCTTTGAAAGGTACAGATATACCAGGTTTCAAAGTGTTTTACCTTAACTATGTGGGATGTAAAGCTTACTTTTTCTCCTACTTGCATTTCAGCTATCTTTGTTTTACCTTAACTATGTGGGATGTAAAGTGCTAATGCACAGCTTAATTTAGAGAAGGCATATAGTTTTACCTTAACTATGTGGGATGTAAAGTCAACGTAAATAACCGCTGTGTTTTCTCGACTTAAAAGTTTTACCTTAACTATGTGGGATGTAAAGTTCTTTTATTTGCAATTTGATATTGGGATGGTTTATGTTTTACCTTAACTATGTGGGATGTAAAGTGTAGATGGTAAATATGGGGATGGAACAGCCCTTTGGTTTTACCTTAACTATGTGGGATGTAAAGCTTGATTTATCTGTATATGTTCCAGAAGGTTTTGGGGTTTTACCTTAACTATGTGGGATGTAAAGACAAGGAATATTAAATAAATAAAGGAGGTTTTAAGTGTTTTACCTTAACTATGTGGGATGTAAAGATTGAATTTAAATTTATAAACTTACTAGATGTACCGGTTTTACCTTAACTATGTGGGATGTAAAGTTGGAGAATCATCTTTAATTTCTAATTTTTTAGTTAGTTTTACCTTAACTATGTGGGATGTAAAGAATAATCATAATCATCTGGTGGCGTCCATGTTAATGTTTTACCTTAACTATGTGGGATGTAAAGTTCTTTATTCATTATTAAAGCTAGTTTTATGTATCTAGTTTTACCTTAACTATGTGGGATGTAAAGAGAGGTTATGAGAGTCTCTATGGTCCCTCAAGGGTAGAGTTTTACCTTAACTATGTGGGATGTAAAGTCAAGAAATTCCCAAACATTGCCCCAAAGATTCTCCGTTTTACCTTAACTATGTGGGATGTAAAGTATCTTTTCATATATCACCTTGCTTGTTGTACTTTTCGTTTTACCTTAACTATGTGGGATGTAAAGTTGGTACTATAAGCCTGCCGGTGGGGCGTGTACCAGTTTTACCTTAACTATGTGGGATGTAAAGTTCTGAACGCCAAAATTACGTCTGTTGAAAATTTAAGTTTTACCTTAACTATGTGGGATGTAAAGCTATTTGCTGAAACTAAGCCAGCTAGTTTTGTATTTTCAGTTTTACCTTAACTATGTGGGATGTAAAGTTCTTCAAAACATTTGCAGTTTCATAAGTATTTTTCTCGTTTTACCTTAACTATGTGGGATGTAAAGGAGGCTGTTATACCGTTATCAAAGCAAAGTTTTGGTAGGTTTTACCTTAACTATGTGGGATGTAAAGGTCATTTGTATTTGGTCGAAAACTTGACAAAGCTTCGGTTTTACCTTAACTATGTGGGATGTAAAGTCTTGAGCAGCTCGTTGAATTAGAGCCACATTTCTCGGTTTTACCTTAACTATGTGGGATGTAAAGTTAGCAATGCTTACATATCCTTAACAAACGTAGCCGTTTTACCTTAACTATGTGGGATGTAAAGCTGGATAGTCCAGAGAACTTAACACTTCTTCATCAGTTTTACCTTAACTATGTGGGATGTAAAGTTTATTTTTCATTTAAGTTCTAACATTTGTGTAAATCGTTTTACCTTAACTATGTGGGATGTAAAGTGACTTTTGATATCCTTGAAACTTCTCCAACTTCAACGTTTTACCTTAACTATGTGGGATGTAAAGGAATTTGTTTTATCTACATTTTTTACGTAAGTGAAAAGTTTTACCTTAACTATGTGGGATGTAAAGATCAAAAAAAGGTATATTAATACGTACTGCAACATCGTTTTACCTTAACTATGTGGGATGTAAAGCAGTTTATTGTATCTATATTTGTACACGGAGAAGGTGAAGTTTTACCTTAACTATGGGGGATGTAAAGTCGACACGACTTATATACAAAGAGTTCTTATACCCTGTTTTACCTTAACTATGTGGGATGTAAAGGAAACTTTATCTAACCTAACAGGCAAGTGGATTAAAGTTTTACCTTAACTATGTGGGATTTTAAACGGTAAAATAAAAAGAACATATAATAATATATGGAAAAGGCATTTACCAATAGATAAAGACATTCCTAATTTATTTCTTATATTTTCTACCACTATAACTCATTTTGTAATATGCAAAATTCCTGCACAGTGAGAAATTGAGATAAAGTGAATATTTTGTTGGGGGAAAAATTCTTTGATTTCATCAAAAATGATGTATGTTTCTTCGTCATCCCAATATTTAGAGTAGTCTTTTTTACATTTTTCTAATAATGTTCTTGTTTTAAAGGCTATATCGCCTATAATAAT
>Ga0134099_1003122_pt1 | contig 12587 bp, 10 predicted proteins | sample 10_taG_2_FD_105482 | JGI IMG/M metagenome (GOLD analysis project Ga0134099, IMG submission 105482) | Switchgrass degrading microbial communities from high solid loading bioreactors in New Hampshire, USA - 10_41_5_180_A2 metaG | ecosystem: Engineered > Bioreactor > Semi-continuous > Anaerobic >...
AGAAAAACCCATTTATTATCTCCAGTTAGTACAATCCTATAGAGATGAATCAGGTAAACCCAAACATAGAGTAATATGCACTTTAGGAAGAGAAGAAGACTTAATAAACTCCGGAACTATAGACTCCTTAGCTCGGAAATTTGCTGAACTATCAGGTAAGTTTATCCTTCTAGACAAAGAGAAAGATTCCTTGGGATGTTAAGGTGGATAGTCTCCTTTCTACAGAATTTTCTATAAAACGTACTTTACCACAATGACCATCCACTTTTCTATTTTTACGAGGATATAGGACATAATCTCAAATTTAAAATGGCTATAAGAAAGTTTAGCAAATTTATCTTAGATAAGTATAAGAGACTTTTTATTTAAAATTTCCTGATCAAGAGCTTATTTGCCAATATTGGTTGGGCTTTGGCTTATCCCGTTGATTGAATAATCCCGTATGACTCAATGAATGCACCAATGAGCAAAAGGATAAATGCAAGCACAAAGATAATCTTTTCAGATTTAGATAACTTGATATCTCTCCATTTTCTACTTGCAACTATATTTTTACCATCTGAATACCAGAGTGTAAGCTTAAAAGAGGTTACAGCTGTCAAGAACTACAGCCTCAACAAATAGCCGTTCTGTTTCAGCCAATCTTTATGTTTTTCGTAGTCAGGCATTAACATTTTAACCTTGTTCCAGAATGATTTTGCGTGATTTCTCTCTTCCAGATGAACAAGTTCATGGATAACCACATAATCTACAACCGGCAAAGGAGCCATAATCAGTCGCCATGAGAAATTTAAATTTCCGCAAGAAGATGAAGAGCCCCACCTTTTCTGGGCATTGGTAATATTAACTTTACGGTACTTAAAATCCCTCTTTTGTGCATACCAGCGGACTCTTTCAGAAATTTTCTCGTAAGCCATTTTTTCGTACCACTTGACCAATACTTCTTTTGCCCGGGGTAGCGCATCTCGGGAGAGATAGAAGCCATTCTCGAATTTTAGTGGCTCTTCCTGGCTATCTACTATTTTCAATCTATAATATCTCCCTAGATAGAGAAAACCTTCTCCATTGACAAACTCTTTAGGAGAGAATTTTGGGTCTCTCGTTTCAATTTCCCTTTTCTTTTCCTCAATCCATTCTCTATGGTCAAGAACTACCTTCATAATCGTGCTATCATTGATATCCAGGGGTGCTCTTACAATCAGCGTAGCGTCATCTGTTACCTGTAAAGCAATGGTTTTCCTTTTTGTTCGTATTATTTTTTCTATCTCGATATCCATAAATCTACTCTCCATAAATGTGATAAGCAAGTTCTATTAGTTTTTGAGCTATTTCGTTTCTTTTCCCGAATACCACATTACTGGCACCCGATGAATATGATGCAGGGGTTTCCTTTACCTTATCTCCTTCTTTTGAAGGTGCGGGAGAAGCTGGAACAGATTTTAGTAGATGAGATATGATATACGATTTTAATCTCTTCTGCTTAAAGGAGCTTTCCCAGAAATCAACCATCTGAGTTTCTCTCTTGATAAGCTCAATCACGTCTTTAGTCAAACCAACTAGAAAGTTAACGTCTTTTTCGCTCAGTGCTTCAACAGGCTTTTTTCCATATATCTCCTGTTTCAACAATCCCAAAAAGGGTAGCTCTTTCTTTGGCTCCAAACCAAAGGTTTCTTCAGCTTCTCTTCCTCTTTTCATCGATTCTCTGAGTTTTTCAAGCTCGATGGCGAGAACTTCCCAGTTTTCTTTGTATTCTTCGAGGATTTTCTTCAACTTGTCAGAAAACCTCTCATAAAACTCCGGGTCTTCTTCGAAGTGCTTTTCAATATGTTCTAAAATAGCGTATGTAAGCTCTTCAGCTTTTGCCTTATTTGATTTTTGGTTTTCTAATTTACCAATGAATTTATCGTCAAAAAGAGGAGTTGGTGGTATTTTGGGGTCAACGCCTTTTGATATCAGATATTCTTCAACAATTTCTCTTATCTTCTTGCTCGCATCTTTTATGCTCAGCTTATCATCTCTATATCTGTTTCTCGCTGACTCTTTGATGAAATTTATAATTTTCAAGTCTGTAACATATTTTAAAGCTATAGGGTCAGGGAGCATTGCGTCCATTGCCCGGTTAAAGTTTCTTACCAGCATTATAAACTCATTTCTTACCTCTTCATCGACCAGAAGGTCTATACATTCTTCTATGTTATTTCTCCAATCTTCAAACCCATATTTTTTAAAAAAATTGTTGATAAGACTGTGGGCGAACCCCAAATCGTCGATGCTTTTAGCTTTATTTTTGACAACCTGGGTAATTTCCTCTATATCTTCATCAGCATAGATAGAAAGAGCTTCTTTCAAATGCTTTAAAACTCCAACATAATCTACAACAAAACCGCAACTTTTATTTTTGTAAACTCTATTTACTCTTGCGATGGCCTGCAATAGATTATGTTCCTTAATCACATCATCCAGATACATAACCTGCTCTACAGGAGCATCAAAACCTGTGATGAGCATATTCTGCACTACTAAAATGCCTACATCTCCCAAAACACCAGTATCATCGGTTTTATCAAATGGTAGTTTAAAGCTCTCTATTATCCTATCGTGCTTATTGGTATCAGTATAATCATAATATTCAGGTGGATCATTGTTTTCTTCAGATATAACCACCCCAACCTTTAATCTCTCAAGTTGCTCTATGTTTACCCTTTTCTGGTTATTCTTCTTCAGCTCCTCTATTTTTTCCTTTAATGCTTTTTCCAGAGCTTTCTTGTATCTTATGGCAGCAAGCCGTGAGACAGCTACAACCTGAGCTTTAAAACCATTGGGGAATATATGGGCAACATAGTGGTCTATCATATCTTTTGCTTTGTCCTTTATCACATTTTCGTCTTCAAGATATGCACGCCACGTGTATCTTCCCATAATTTTTGTCTTTTGTTCTGCATCAAGCATAGAAAAGACATCCTCAAATTTAGCATTGGCTGCTTCTTCATCGGAAAGCTCAGCACTGTGAACTCTTCCTTCATAGACAATCTCAACAGTCACACCATCTTCTACTGCTCTTTTTATACTGTATTTATCTATATATTCACCAAAAGTAATTTCTGTTTTTTCAATAGGTGTACCTGTATAAGCTATCCTTATAGCATTGGGCAAAGCTTTCTTTAAATTAGCTCCTAAAAATTTGTATTGAGTTCTGTGCGCCTCGTCAATCATAATAAGAATGTTAGGGGACTTATTAAGCTCCGGAAATTCGACTTCAAGCTCCCTTTCCTGGAACTTGTGAATCATACCCATTACCAGGTCTGGAGTATCGGTCTTTAAAAGTTCTTGAAGTTCTTTTACGCTTCCTGCAAGATGAACAGTAAAACCCACACTTTTTGACGTCTCTCTCAACTGCTTCTCTAAATTTTTCCTATCGGTTATAAAAACAATTTTGAAATTTCTGAACTCAGGGTGATGATACATTTCCCTTACAGTAAACATCATGGTCATTGATTTTCCAGAGCCCTGAGTGTGCCAGACAATCCCTCCTCGCTCTTCCGGACTTTTGCCTTCCTTCAGCCTTTTTATTATTTTTTTAACCGCTCTAAATTGCTGGTATCTTGCTACCACTTTTACCACACCGCTTTTAGGGTCTTCTTTGAAAACGGTAAAAGTATGAAGAATATCAAGGAGATTGCTTCTGGTGAGCATACCCTGAATTAGGACCTGCTGACTGGTGATGTTCCCTTGAGAATCTATATCTGATAGAGCATAAGGGTAAGGGTCTTTCCATTCTATAAAGTGCTCATATTCTGCAGTTATGGTTCCGTATTTTGCCACCTGATTAGAAGTGGCAATCGTAAAAAGGTTATACCAGAAGAGCCTTTCGTTACCTTCTTTTACCCCTCTTCTATTAGAATATCTCATAAGCTGGGTTATAGCTTCTGCGATGGGGTCTGCTATTGCCGGAGATTTGCATTCTACAACCACTAAGGGCAAACCATTCACAAATAACACAATATCAGGTATTATATGCTTCTCGGTCCCTGGGATATTGACCTTAAATTGAGAAATGGCAATAAAAAAATTGTTCTCTGGATTTATAAAATCTATGAACCTGACTGTGGGGCTTTTTTCTCCAGTTTTCCGGTTTTCAAATACTGAAGTATTTTCCAGAAGTAAATCGTGGAGTTCTCTGTTTGCTTCTAAAAGAGAGCGAGCTTGCGAGGTGGTTATCCTTCCTACCACTTCATTTATCTGGTCTTCTTCTATCCAGGGGTTTATTCTTTGGATAGATTCCCTTAAAACATCCTCAAGGACTACCTCTCTAAAAGTCTCTCGCCATTTTATACGCTCACCAAAGGCAGGCTCAAAGGAGGAATTGAAAGATGCGATTTCCCTTATATCTTCTGGGTCATCTTTATTCTGTCTGTAAGTCTTCCAGCCCAATTTTTGAAGCTGAGCAAGGAAAGGATTTTCTACATAATATTCTTCATCAAGCCTTTTATAATTATGAATTATGAATTTTGAATTATGATTAAGTTCCTTATTCATTATTCTTTTCCTTTACGGTTAAGATAATGCTTTTCAGGATTTTCAATAATTCATTACATTTATTAGATAGGTTTGCAAATTGGTTTTCATCAATGAATCCGGCTGCTTTTAGCAATTCTAACCAGTACAATGTTTCATCGGCTTCTTTTTGCGAGATAGACAATTTATGAATAAAATCAGCTGCTGATTCCCCATTCAAAGTTTCACGAACATTGGCGCCAACTGAAGTCCCACAGCGTAAAATTTGCTTACTTATTATATACTCTTTTTCTATAGTGGTAAGATTCTTATAAAGATTTACAATATCAAGCGCAAGCTCAAAACTTTTCTCCTTCACAATATTTTCTTTCACCTATATTTAAACCCCACTCCCCAACTCATAATCCACCCCCAATTTTCAATTTACAGTTTCCACCCCCTATTCATCATCCCTACTTCATCATCCCTATCTCACAATTCATAATTCATAATTCTAAACCCACCCTTATCCTACCAGTCAACAAATCCTCCATCAACCCCCGTTTTATTCTTTCAAGCTTCTCTTTATATTTTTGCTCCTTTTCTATTACCTCATCAACCTGAGAGAGTATAGAAGCAATACGGCGCTGTTCGGGAAGAGGAGGTTTAGGAAAACTAACTTTCTTGAATTCATTTATACCTATCAGGTTTGGCATTGCTCCGCCTTGAGTATAATCTATTATTTTATCTTGAAAACGCTCCCATTCAAAAAAATATTCAAAAAATTTGTGATTAAACTTTTTATTATCAATAGTTATTTTTAACAGCGCTTGATTAATAATTCCTTTCTTAAAATTATCTGGAATCATAAAAATTTTACCAATTGTCCCAGAACAACTTATGATAAAATCCTTTGGTTTTACAGCAAATCTTAGCATTTGTTTATATTTTTTAGCATCGATACTATAATGCCCAAGGTTAACACTCTTATAGATTGCATTCCCCTGCTCATAAACTTTATAACCTCTAGAAGCAAAAATTTCCTTTTTTAACATTCCACCAAAAGGTCCTCTAACAATACCATTTGGTAGTGCCACCTCTTCCAAACTCACCACTTCCCACTCTTCCGGTATCTTGCCCAGCGGTGAGTCTTTGAATTTGTGCTTTCTCTCATCCCTCAATTCCCAATTCCCGATTTCTGACTCATGGCTCACAACTTCCAATCTATCATTCATAATCCCTGATTCACGTTTTCTAAATTCTGATCCATGATTCATAATCCCTGATTCATAATTCTCAACGATACCTCTGGTTAGCAAATCCTGCATCAAGCCCTGTTTTATGCGTTTATATTTTTCAATGATAGCATCGGTATTTTCTATGGCATTGTCTACCGTCTCCAAAATCTCAGCAATTTTTTGTTGCTCGGGAAGAGGAGGTTTTAATACAAAGAAATCTTTAATGAATTTTGAGGATAGACCCGGTTGAGCCGAACCTGTAATTCTGTCTTTTATTTGTTTTTGACCCAAGTATGAAAATATCCAATAAAACAAGTACCTTTGATCAAAAAACCCTTTGCTCCGAAGGATAAATATATGTTCGTTTATTGCCATATCTGGATAAATTTTCTCTTTTAATATTGCCACTTTTCCAGTGTTTGCTCCGTCTTTATTAATAAGTATGTCATTTACTTCTACTCTCCCCTTAGGAATTATTTTGAAAAATTTTTCTGGTACATATTTAGCATTCTCGTCAGAGAAGTTTATGCGGCCATCTAAAGTTATATGCTCCCCTCCTAAGCTTGGTATTCCTTCATCCAAAGCACCACCCTTAGGCCTTAATCCAGAAATTAAAATGGTGTCTTTTTCAATTGATACCCTCTTCCACCCCTCCGGTAACTTTTCCATCTTTTCATCCTTAATCATAGCAACTCCTCAATCTCCCTCAAACTGATTCTTAATTCACCATTCATAATTCATAATTGTTTATAATTCGTGCTTTTTGTCTCATTCGGGATTGGCACCTCTTTTACTTGTCCCCTTTAGGTCCCCTTTATGTCCCCTTTGTCTCCTTTATGTCTATCAAGAACGTAAAAAGTACCCTTTCCTGTTGTCCCTTGCTTTTTAAACAGGCCGATACTAACCAGTCCCGCCAAATCCCTGCTTGCCGTTTTCTTAGTGGTTATACTCGTCTCCTGATATTCTTTGTTTGCAATCTTCCCTTTTTCTTTCACATACATAACTGCTTTAATTTGTCTCTCATTCAGCCCCATCTTTCTTAAATTTCCTTCTGTATAAATATCTTTATAAAAGATTACTGCAAACCCCGCTCCTTCTTCCCTGAACTCTGGCTCTAGAAGCTCTTGAGCACGGCACAGGTCTATCATTCGCTTCGTTCCACTCCCCCATCGCTCTATTAGCCCCGCAAAGTAGAAAATCATTGCCAGAAGCTTATTTCTCGGTCGTGATTCGTGGTCAGTTCTTAACATATCAATAGTTATTCCTTCTGGAAGCAGGCCGGGATTCCAGAATCGTATTTTGTCATCATAAACTCGTATCTGAATATCTGCATTGTCAAAATAGTCTCTGTGTATCAGAGCATTAATAATGGCTTCCCTTACAGCGTCAAGAGGATAATCCCATACATCTTCTCTTTCAAGCTGTCCTTTTATCACGTATTTGACATTAAGATGTTTTTTGACAGCATCAAAAAGAATATCAAGCTGTTTAAAGAGATTGCCTTTTGCTGTAACCGTATCCAATATATCAATATCCGATTTAAACTTACCTACACGAGCCTCAGATATCATAAGGTGTTTTTGGGGGTTCTTGCCAAAGAGCAGAACACCTGCATCTCTCAGTTTGCCATTCTCAATAAGGTCAAGATTAGAGAGAACTTTCTCTACAGAGTCAGCTTCTGATATGTCGGGGAGCCTCTTTGTTGCCAGTGTTTTAAATCTCTCAACGGTCTCTGTATCAATCTCTTCTACTCCTACTTTAGATGGTAAAGCATCCCAGCTTAGGTTTTGCCTCTTTAGTATAAACTGGATAAGCTCATTACCCTTGAGTTCTTGAACTGTGGAGCCTGTTCTTACATAAAACTTTCCATTGTAAGATACTGGCACAAGAGAGGGTTTAACAGCAACTTTAACAATCTCCCTACCTTCAAAGTCTTCAACTTCAACCGATGTAATTAAGCCAAATTTGTCCCGTATCTTATTTGGTAGCTCCTCCAAAAGCCGCTCACTATTTTTCGCCCCTACAGAACGCCCCTTGTCATCCACCCCAATAAGCATTTCCCCTCCGCTACTATTAGCAAATGCAGCTAAAGTTTTTAAATATTCGTCCCTCCAGGTTTCTTTAAACTCAAGGTTACTACCTTCCCTCATAATAAGCTCCTGATTCCTGTTCTTCAATTCCTAATTCCTAATTCATAATTCATAATTCCTAATTCCCTATAGTATCCCAGCTTTTCCAGAAATTCATTCAGCTTTTTAACTTCTCTGTTTCTTTCCTCATTTAGCTCCAGAAGGGACACTTTATATTTATCCCATAGGTTTTCAAAAATCTTTATGATTTCTTTTTTCTCAGTATTTAAGTATCTCGTGAGTTGCTCATTAATGAGGTTATAAAACTTATCCAGAAGAAGTTCTTTGGTCTCTTCTTCACTTAACGACTCCCTTTTCCTTTTTGTTTTCTCTTCGAGTCCCTGTTCTTTATCCTTTAATTTTTTTCTTAACTTCTTTAGTTCTCTCTCTTTATCCTCAATTTCTAAAGTTAGTCTTTGCCATTTTGCAGCTTCTTTTGCTGCTGACTCGCTCTGGCTCGCTTTCAGGTCTTTTGTGACTTCTCCCAGATACTCCTTAACCTTATTTGCTGTTTTATCACCTTGCTCTTCCTCATCCCAGTCTTCAATCCCTTCTAAGAGGTCATTTAATTCTCCTTCCAGTTCCGCTATTTTGCCCTCTATCTCCTCAATTTCTTCTATCTCGGCTTCAAAAAACTTCCCCTTAATCCTTTCGTCTTCGATAAGATTTTTGTTCCAGCCCAAAGATTCTACGGTTTTAAAGTCATACCTCAACTCTTCCCACCAGTTCACAAATATGCCAGATATTTTAAACTCATTAAAAGAACCCAGAGGCAAAAGCCTCTCTTTCAGCCTTTGCATCGCTCTATTTCTGAATTCCCACAAATCGTTATCTCTGTGAAACCCCTCAATTTCAGTTTTTACTTCATTCCACCATTCCTGTAATTCTTTTCTATGCTTTAAGGCTGTGTCTTTTATAGTATCAGCACTTTCAATAATTTCTTTGATTCTACTCTTCTCTGCAATATCCTCTCTAAACTCCAGATATTTTTCGTTTTTTTCCTTCAAGAGAAGATAGGGAGAAAGACCAAACTTTAGAAGTTCTTCCCTGTAGAGCTCGACTTCCCTTTTTGGAACGCCGGATAAGAGGTGAGCATGGACATCCTCAATTTCAGGATCGGGGGAGTTATCTACGTATCTTCTGATATTCAAATTAAAATCGTTTTCTTCAATTTCTCCAATATCTACAAGCCTTGAATATTTTGGAATCTCCACCTTCTTATCAAATACTGTCACAATCTTTTCCATATCTTCCGGTCGCAAATAATTTTGATTTCTTCCCTCTCCATATTCTCTATCCGCATTGATGAACAAAATTTTATCTTTTAAATATCCCGGTTTATTTTTGTTGATGACAATTATGCAGGCAGGAATACTTACATTGTAAAAGAGCTTGGGAGGCAAGCCTATAATAGCTTCAATTAAATCATCTCTCACAATTCCCTCCCTTATAACCTTTTCCTGCCCCCCTCTAAATAATACTCCGTGAGGCATCACGGTTGCCATAATTCCATTATCTTTCAGGCTGGCAATCATATGCTGTAAAAACATCAAGTCGCCTTTTTTACCTGTCTCCGGGGTAAAACCGTATTTGAACCTTTCCGGAAACTGCATATTTGCCCGACTATAATTCTGAGAAAAGGGGGGATTGGCTAAAATCCTATCAAAACGCTTTATGTATCCATTCTCCTGGAATTGAGGGTTGGTTAAAGTATCTTCGTTTTCTATGTGTGCATCTAGAATGTCATGAAGAATCATATTCATCTTACATATTGACCAGGTCAGTCCGTTAAGCTCCTGCCCATAGAGGCCCAAATTTTGAGGGTTCTTCCCTTGCTCTTCAACATATTGCCTGGACTCGATAAGAAAACCGCCTGAGCCAACCGTGGGGTCATAAATCGTCATACCTTCCTGAGGTTTAACGATTCTCACCATTAATTTTTTGACATGAGGAGGGGTATAAAACTCGCCTCCTTTTTTCCCTGCTGAATCAGCAAATTGTTTAAGAAGATACTCATAAGCAACACCAAGCAAATCTGGAAATTCAAAATCATCATTCGTAAGCCTGTATTTATTGAAGTGATGTATAAGGTCAACGAGTTGCTGGTCTTTGAGGCGGGTTTTCCCTTTAACTGCATTAAAATCGATATGCTTTAAAACGCCATCAAGTTCTGAATTTTCTTCTTCTATCGCCGCCAATGCCTTATTTAACTGATTACCAACATCTTCTTTTAAGTTAAGAATATTTTTCCATCTGGCTCTTTTGGGAACAAAGAAAGTATCTCCATAAGAATCAGGGTCTTCTAAGAGCTCATCAATCTGTTCCTTGGAAAGCTCCGGGGATTTATATTTTTCCTTCAATTCTTGCCTTTTTACCTCAAATACGTCTGAAACACGTTTTAAAAACAGCATACCAAAAATATATTCTTTATATTCAGAGGCATCCATCTTGCCCCGGAGAATGTCAGCAGCTTGGAAAAGATGAGTTTCCAGCTGTCTTAGGGTTATTTTCCCGTTATTCATAGCATCATCCTCAAACTTTCAATCCTTTTAAAGCGGGTTTGGCCATCTCGTCTGACTGAATTTTGTAATGTTCCCTCTTCAGGACTTCAGGTTTTTATCAAAGAACCGCTCTTTTAGAATATTCTCCTATAAAAAACTCTCCCTGTAAAGGTAACCTTTTAACTTGAGGACTCTGGAGAGGGATAAAACATGGAGACTCCTCTCTCCATCTCTTGCGGGAGGAATAAGGGAATGAGGTTGAGAAAAAAGTATTTTATGGGAGAATTTTCCTCTTCTTCTCGAAGAGAGGAAAGAGAGGAAGAACTTTGCTATTCCTAAGATTTTTATCGGTAATCCACCCCGCCCTCATTCCCGAAATCTTCAATCGGGAATCTAAATAGTCTTGTCCCCTATAGTTCGGATTCCTGATAGAGAGGCATTCAGGAATGACGGCTGAGGGGATGATTAACGCATTTAGGGGTGACAAAAGGTTATTGCGCTGGCAAAAGAAAGGGATTAGCAAGGGGGAATTCTTTCCCCCCTTGCACCGAGGAAGACGCTTTCCTTCCTCGGTGTCTTTTCCTTTTTATATTTTTCGATTCCTTTCTGCTTACGCCGTAGGCTGTCTGCTTTTTGGGGGTTATGAGGGGGCTTACCCCCCTCATTGTCTGGACCCCTGATAGAGGCATTCAGGGGTGACGAATTTGGGGATGATAGAGACATTCAGAAATGACGGACTTGGGGGGTGATAGGGGCAGCTAAAAACGGCTCGAAAGTTGCCGGGGTGGCGAGGAGGCCACTTATCTCGAATGATAGCCTCGCTGCGAAAATGCTTGTCAAAGTCAGGAGTTGTTTATCGTGTGTTGGTGATTCTACCGATTACTGCAGTTTGACAGAACCCCTCTGATTATTATAATTAAGATAGAAAATTTCGAACGGTTCTCAAAATTTCAGTTAAGCTATATGCTTAATTTAGAGTATGGGAAAAGGGAGGTCTCCTTTAAGGGAGGTGATAAAAATGCCTAAGGTATCTACAGATATACCTGATGATTTGTATGAGAAAATTGAAGAAGAGGTACGTCTTGGTATATTTAATGATATATCGGAGGCGATAAATGCTGCTCTCAGAAAAGCGTATGCTGAGAAAAGTAGATCATATCTAAGATGGCTAGCAAAAAAAGAGGGCATATCTGAGGATTCACTGGTTGAAGAACTTAAAAAAATAAGAGAATGAGATATAAAATATTTCTGGATACCAACATTCTTTTATCAGGTATTTTCTTTGAAGGTAACAAGGCTAAGTTGCTGAATGTTATGGAAATTGACCTGATAACAAGTGAGGATGTAGTTCGGGAGCTAAAAATAGTAGCTAAAAAGAAACTCAAATCTCTGGGAAAACGCCCCCTTGAAATTGCATTGTTAGAGATAGACAGAGCATTGTATGACGTAGAGATTTTACCCCAGGATGTATATAAAGACAAACTTTCAGAGGCAAAAAGATTGATAGTCCACGAAAAGGATGTTCCAATACTGGCTGCAGCGCTTTATGCAGATGTAGATTACCTGTTAACAGGCGATTCCCACTTTTTTACAGACGAGATTAAGGCAATAATTAGAGTCAGAACCACAAGAGAGTTTTTAGACGAAATTGGGAAATAAAAGAAGACAGGATAGTTTTGGTTGATATTATTCTATTACTTTCTTTTTTTCATATCCGAAATTTAGCCGGGAATCCACTCCCCGCCGTCATTCCCGAGCGCTTTTATCGGGAATCTAAAAGTTCTTGTCCTTAGGTAGTTTGGATTCCTGAATGTCTCTATCAGGAATCCAAACTATAGGGGGAGAAAAAACTCCCCTATAACTCCCAAAAAACTAAAGAAAAAACAAAAAACTTAAAAGACAGACAGCCTACGGCGTAATACTTAAAGCAAATTAGATAAGAAAAAATCTTGATAAAAAGAGATAGAACAATAAGGGGGTTTACCTCCTTATAACCCCCAAAAAGTAAAAGAAAAGAACAAAAACTTAAAAAGCAAATAAACAAAAACTACTGGTGGGAAAATATCCACCAGTACGCTGGAGAAAAAGGCAGTCTGCGACGCAAGATTAAGAAAACTTAAAAAACAAAAGAAATAAAGGCCACAGAGAAACAACAGCCTACGGCGTAAAGCTAAAAACAAAATAGATAAGAAAAAATCTTAATAATTACGCTGGGGAAAAGACCC
>Ga0134099_1003124_pt1 | contig 12586 bp, 7 predicted proteins | sample 10_taG_2_FD_105482 | JGI IMG/M metagenome (GOLD analysis project Ga0134099, IMG submission 105482) | Switchgrass degrading microbial communities from high solid loading bioreactors in New Hampshire, USA - 10_41_5_180_A2 metaG | ecosystem: Engineered > Bioreactor > Semi-continuous > Anaerobic >...
ATATGCATATGCAATACTGAATAAATGCCCGGACATACTAATGCATTACAAGAATAGATATAAATATATCCAGGTGGATGAAGGACAGGATTTATCAAAAATTCAATTTGAAATACTGAAAATGCTTGTTGATCCAAAAGACTGCAACCTGTTTATCGTAGCTGACGATGATCAAAGCATTTATGGATTTAGGGGAGCGGAACCCCAGTATATTCTGGAGGTTGAGCAGAAGTTTGAAGGGTGCCGCCTCTATCGGCTTGAAAAGAATTATCGGTCTACAAGAAACATTGTCGATGTCAGCAGTGAGTTTATAAGAAAAAATCAAAAGAGATACAATAAAAACCACAGAACGGATAATAACTTCAGGAGCGATCCATTTATCATAAGTGCAAAGGATGAAACAGATCAGCAGAATTTAATAATAAAAATTATTAAAGAAAAGCTTGAAGAAGATAAAAATACAGATATTGCAGTACTTTTCAGGAATAACCTTTCATCCGTTGCAATTATTGATGTGCTGGACAAAAACGGTATTAATTTCAATGTGAAGCAGAACAGATTGGATTTTTTTGATCACTGGCTTGTACAGGATATTCTTGCATTTATGAGGTTTTCATTGAATCAGGCGGATGTTGAAGCTTTTGAGAGAATTTATTATAAGATGAACAGGTTTATTTCAAAAGCCATGTTGGAGCATGCATTTGCTGCAGGATATAAAGAATCTGTTATTGACGGTATTTTGAAATTTGACAGCTTGCAACCTTATCAAAGAAAAACAATGATTGAGTTAAAAATAGAATTTAAGCGGCTTGCAGGGTGGAATCCTGTAAAGGTTCTGGATTACATAGAGAACAGTTTTAGATATTTTGATGGAATCAGGGAATATTGTGAAATAACAGGACTTTCAATTGACTATTTGTATGGTTTATTTGGGATAATGCTGACAATAGCACGTGGATGCGAAAGTGTGCCGTCATTTCTTGAACGTATGGAGGAACTTAAAAGAATTATTGAGAGTTCCGGTGAAGGCAAAAGCGGAGGAAATATTACTCTTACAACCCTTCATTCTTCTAAAGGCCTGGAATATGACTGTGTAATTATGGTTGATCTAAACAATATTGAGATACCCGGTCAATATGCTATGGGGAAGTTTAGGAAAGATAATGACGCTTCTATGATAGAAGAGGAGAGAAGGTTGTTTTATGTAGGTATGACCAGAGCAAGGAAATACCTTTACCTTTTGTGGCCACAGGTCAGGAATGGCCTGAAGGAGCCCAAATCGCTGTTCATAGACGAAGTAGAAGAATGTTTGAATAAAAAAGCGCAGGGGCAAGTAAAAGCCGGAATGACTGTTCAACACAGGAAATTTGGACAAGGCATTATTAATGCAATATATAGGCAGGATGACAAAAACATGTTAATAGAAATTGATTTTGGAGGAGTACTGCGCAAGCTGGATTTAAAAACATGTGTGGAGAACAGATTGCTGGAGTTTAACTAACGAAGTTAGAAGCAGAGCTATCCATGTACCTGTCAGGCCTCCAGTTGAAAACGGTTACAAACAAAAAGGCTGCCATTACATGGAATATCCATATACCCAAACAGGCAGCAACGCATAAAAATTAAGCTTTACTTGCACGTTAATTTGCCACGTTGCATCTTGCGGGAATGAATCCCGCAAGACCTACAACGGAAGGATCAATGAGAGCATTGCGATGGCAATTATTAATTACTTCAATTTAAATGCATCTTCGATTTCACTGATTTTGCTGTTATCAATCATTACAACTTCGCCAATACTTCTTGCTGATATAATGCCTTTTGCGCTGTATTCAGCAACTTCAAGCCTGTCAAATGCATTAATGAGACTTTCACCTGTTACAATTATGCAATCATTTGCAATAAGGGCAATTGGAACGCTTTTGCTGAATTCGAGCGCTGTCAATTCAGGCTGCATGAAGCTGCAACCGAAAGGCAGTTTTGGAATATTTCTAAGCATTATGTAGCTTTCAGGAATTATCTTTGAGTCGAAAGCTACATCGGTAACGGCAAATGCCATTATTCCCGGCGGATGGGCAATCAAAACAGAATTTATGTGAGGATGTTTTTCATAAATGTATTTGTGCAGCATTACAGAACGGCTGGGAGTCTTGCCGGCTTCCTTCTTATCACCGTCTATTCGGACAATGTCACTGACATCCATGTATTTTCTGTCAATACCATAAGGTGTTATCAGGAAAGAATCGCCTTCCAGCCTTTGAGAAAATGTCCCCTGTGTACTTGTGAAAAGTTTCTGGTTATAAGCACGGTGTATCAATTTGCACATTTCTTTTCGTGCTGCTTTTTCTAAACTGCTGTGACTTACAGGAGTAAAATCCTCCATTGCAACGTGTTGTTTTTTCTTTGAAATTTCAATATTTTTCGGAGACAGAGGCATAGGCTTTCCTATCCTGTTCGCATTTATTTCCAATCTTGCGCAAAAATCCAGTGTCTCAAAAGCCATAAAAGCTTTAAAGAGATTTTCTCCACCTACTACGATACCATGATTTTCAAGGAGTACTGTATTGTATCCCTCACCAAAAACTTTTGCGATATTCTCACCTAAATTTGAACTACCGGGAAGGGCGTATTCTGCCATGCCTACCTCTCCGCAAATATGATGTACATTTGGAATAAGGTGAGTATCAGGTATTTTACGCACGATACTAAATGATATAAGTGCCGGAGGATGGGCATGAAGAACAGCCTTTATATCAGGTCTTTTTTTATATATCATCTTATGAAAAGGTAATTCACTTGAAGGTTCGTGCTTACCAATTTTTGTTCCATCAGGTTTTATCCTTACTATATCATCCGGTGTCAGACTTCCTTTGTCCACACCTGCCGGAGTAATCCATATATCACCGTTTTCGTCCAGAACAGAGAGATTGCCTCCTGATGTAGTTGTCATTCCATACCCGTATATCCTCTGCATGATAATTACCAGCTGATCAGCGGGGTGTAGTAATTGAAAATTCATTTGTATTTACCTCCTATAAATAATTATCTCATTAAGGTTATAACTATAAAAACCAAAGTTTACAGCCCTTTTTCTATTTGCTTAATTTTTTATTGGCTTATTGCTATATATATAATATATATACTATTCTACATTTCTCCTTTATATATTTCAATTTTTTTTCAATAAGATGTAAATTGCCAGTATATCACAAAGTATAACTAAAAATATGATTTATAGTACATCTTGAAATATATTTTATTACACATTTTGAAATATGTTTAATTGAATATCCTAAAATGAATCTTTTAAATATAATTTGCGTCTATTATAATAGCAAGGTTTGTTTAACCGGCAAGATTAGTGACCAGCATGAAAAGCGCGTAAAATATGTATTTATTGGTTTCATTAGTTCTTTAATTCGTCAAAGACAGGATATCGCTATTTGAAAAGTTTGATATATAATAATAAAACAAATATAATAGTTACATATACAACAAATACATAAAAAACAAAACAGGTTTACGGGGAAAAAGGCGTTTTGAAGGAGATTGAAAATGTACGAAGTTATTTCAACGATACTAAAGTATGTTTTTACAATTGTAATATACATTTTTATTTATACAATTATTAGGCTTATTTATCTTGATATAAAATCAATGAATAAAAGAGCGGGTCTTTCTGATAAGAAATACCCCTATCTGAAACTTCTTAATAGAAGAGATGAACTGAGCTTTAGAGTTGATGAGAGTTATGTATTAAATAGCAGAAAGACAATAGGCCGTCTAAGTAAAAATGACTTTGTTATAAATGATCCGTTCCTGTCCGGAAATCATGCAGAATTCTTTTCAGAAGACGGAATTTATTATATGAGGGATCTGGGCAGCAAAAACGGAAGCTTTATAAATAATGTGAAAATTGAATATGACGCTGTACCTCTCAATAATGGAGATAAGATTCAGATAGGACAGCTGACTTTCATATTTGTACAGGATAATAGATAAAGGTGGTTAACAGTGAAAAATTATACGAGATTTGTTAAACCTGTATATATGGTTGTATTGATAAATTTAATAGGTTTTTTGCTTTTGTATATGTACAGTAAACCCAATAATAACATTAATAATAACATTACTATTTTTGCGGGTTTTTCCGTTATAGCGTTAATATGCCTGACATATGCTTTGATTTTGAAGCTTGAAATGGGCGACGAATATCTTTTTTTAATAGTTTCAATGCTTATGAGTATAGGCATTATTATGCTCTATAGGCTTGACAGGAATCTGGCTCAGAAGCAGATTATATGGCTGGCAGTTGGGATAATAATGTTTTTTGCATGCTATTTTGCATATTTGAAACTTAATATTTGGTATAAGGTTGCATATCTTTATCCGATTGTCTCTTATATTCTGTTTATAATTACAATAGTATTCGGAGGAGGAAAAAGGGGAGCAAACAATTGGATTGCAATAGGGCACATAAATGTTCAGTTATCTGAGATAATTAAGGTATTGTATATATTTTTTCTTGCGTCATATTATACAGACCCTGATAAGTTCAGAGATTGTACGATTGCCGTCAAACGGCTGAAAATAAAAATTAATATAAGCAAGCAGTGGATTTTTATCGCTTTAAACTACATTTTTATAGGTTTTCTGTTTTTACAGAGAGAACTTGGAACTGCATTTCTGTTTTTTGGTGTATTTATATTCTTTTTGTTTATATTTGGAAGCAAGATCAGCACACTGGTTTTCAATGCCATAATTGCATGCATTGGGCTTGTTTTTAGCTACTTTTACTTTTATCATATTAGGGTAAGATTTGATACATGGATAAATCCATGGAGTGATATTTCAAATAAGGGATACCAGATTACTCAATCCCTCTTTGCCATAGGATCGGGCGGCTTTTTTGGAACAGGTCTGGGACTGGGCAGGCCTGACTTTGTCCCTGAAGTTCACACAGATTTTATTTTTTCGGCAATTTGTGAAGAAATGGGAATATTCGGAGGTATAGCTGTTATATTTCTGTTTTTCATTTTCGCTTACAGAGGCTTTAAGATTTCGCTTATGGTTAAAGAGACTTTTGACAGAATTGTTGCCCTTGGTATAACTCTTATGTTTGCCCTGCAGACATTTATTATTCTAGGAGGCGTGATAAAGCTTATACCTCTTACAGGTATTACCCTGCCTTTTATCAGTTATGGGGGAAGTTCACTTGTTTCCGGTTTTATTTCTCTTGGGATTCTCCAGGCTATTTCCAAGAAAGCCTGAAGGTAGAATTGGTGGTGATTGATTTATGATTAATGATATGGACGGATATAAAAATATAGATAATGCCATAAATAGAGATACGGATAGAGGCAGAGATGCCGGTAAAGTCACAAATAACAGTGAAGACACAAATAATGAAGTGAAGGACAAGCAGGAAAAAGAAGCCATGAGCAACAGAACCGTAAACAGGATGATTTATGCGCTTGTTGCCGTGTGTATTTTATTCTTTTCGCTGGTGGCATACCTTACCTACTTCGAGCTTTTCAAAAAGAATAAAATAATTAATAATTCATATAACAGAAGGCAGTTTGAAATGGAAGAAAAGACTTTAAGGGGAAGCATATTGGACAGGAATGGGACTGTTCTTGCTGAAAGTGAGTTCTCAGATGAAAAGCAGGTAAGAAAATATCCTTATGGTGCAGTATACAGTCACGTTATTGGATATAGTTCGAGGAAATATGGCAGGTCTCTTATTGAGTCTAGATATAATGATTATTTGCTTGGGATAAATGAATCCAGCGCAGTGTTCAATCTCAGGGACAGACTTGCAGGAGAAGCAAAGGAAGGCAATAATATTTACCTTTCAATAGATCACAAACTCCAGGCACTGGCACATGAGCTTATGAAGAACATGCAGGGCGCTATTGTTGCTCTTAATCCGAAAACGGGAGAAGTCCTGGCAATGGTAAGCAAACCTGACTTTGACCCAAATGAGCAGAAACTTGAGGAGAACTGGAAGTCAATGGTGGAGAGCGAGACAGCTCCGTTTTTAAGCCGTGCCACCCAGGGACTCTATACACCAGGCTCAACTTTCAAGGTATTGACCCTTACTTCGGCGCTGGAAAACGGCATGGAGAATAATATATATAATGACAGCGGCTCTATTGTAATTGACGGAAAAGAGATAAGTAATTATGGCGGTAAAGCCTATGGTGAAATTGACCTTAAAACCGCACTGGCTGTATCAAGTAATACGGTATTTGCCAGTATTGGCGTGGAACTTGGAGAGGAAAACCTGCGCAATATAAGCGAAAGGGCAGGGATAGGTGAAAAAATACCTTTTGACATTCCAGTGGGCAAAAGTGTGTTTCAGTATAATGAAATGAGCAAAACAGATTTAGCTGCAGCAGGAATGGGCCAGGGAAAAATACTGATGACTCCTCTGCATATGGCCTTAATATCTTCAGCAATTGCAAATGACGGAATAATGATGAAACCGTCTTTAGTGAGCCGAATTGAGACTCATAACGGAAAAGTACTTAAGAAACACAAGCCTGAGGAGCTTTACCGTGTAATGGACCATGATACTGCTGCAAAAATTAATGAGATGATGCAGGAGGTTGTGAATAATGGTACAGGTAAAAATGCTTCAATAAAAGGAATAAAAGTTGCTGGTAAAACCGGAACTGCTGAAAACGAACTGTCTTCCAGGCAAAAGGGCAAGGAACACGCATGGTTCATTGGATTTGCACCTGCGGACGACCCTGAGATAGCAGTAGCAGTTATACTGGAGTACAGCGGTTCAACGGGAGGTTCAGCCGCTGCGCCTATTGCCAGGGAACTCATATCTGCCTGGCTGAAGGGTTGATATTAACATAAAAATGTACTATAATTTTCGAAGTGTTTTGTTGAAACCACTTAATGACTTTAGGTGGTTTCTTAATTTTATTTTTTTAGATATAATTTACATAATGTAATTTGTATTGTGATAGATAATGAGATAGCATTGTGGAGAGCTTTATAGCTAGTTAATATTAACTCTTAAGCTCGGAACTCCTGCTATCGAAATGCCAGCACAACAAGCTAAACTAAGCACATAATTCAAAGAGGTTTTTATGGAAAAAATCAGAGAGATACTAAAGAAATATATTTTCAGTGGAAAAGATTTTTATGTTAGGCTTATGACTTTGGCATTGCCCATAATTATTCAGAACTTCATTTCATCCTGCCTGAATATGGTGGATACAGTGATGATAGGGCAGGTTGGGGAAACTCAGATTGCAGCTGTTGGAATAGCCAATCAGTATTTTTTGCTGTTTAATCTTGTTATTATTGGTATTCACAGCGGGTGTGGGGTTTTTATATCACAATTTTGGGGTAAGGGAGACAGAGTCAGTATTCGAAAGGTAGTGGGAATAGGTCTTTACATATCTTCCATTGCTGCACTGATTTTCATGATAGTTGCTTTGCTTTTCCCGGAGGGCATTGTTTCCATTTTCAGCGAAAATGATCCTCTGGTAATTTCAGAGGGAGCTGCATATCTTCGAATAGTATGTATAAGTTATATATTCACTGCTTTGAGCTTTGGTTATGCTTTTGCCTCCCGCAGTATAGGAAATGCCTTTATGCCAATGGTGATAAGTGCACTTGCACTGGGCTGCAATACTATTCTAAATTATATATTGATTTTTGGGCATATGGGAGCTCCGGTACTTGGTGTAAGAGGTGCTGCCATTGCTACTTTGATAGCGAGAGTATTTGAGACATTGTTGATAATTGTATGGATATATACCTCCAGAAATGTATTGGCGGTAAGATTAAAGGATTTACTGGGAATCAGCAGTAAGTTTATTGCCGGTGTTGTAAAAACCATGATACCTGTTGTGTTGAACGAAAGCTGCTGGGGACTTGCTTATATAATATATTCAGTGGCATATGGAAGGATAGGCACCCAGGCCATTGCTGCAGTGCAGATATGCAATACAGTGGTTAACCTTTTCACAGTTGCAATATTTGGGGTTGCTGCTGCAGCCGGTGTAATGATAGGACATAAAATAGGAGAAAACAATGAAGATGAAGCATATACTTACGCATGGAGATTTACTATTCTGTCCGCTATTGGCGGAATATTGACAGGAATTATCCTTGCTGCCGGAACTCCTGCTATTTTATCACTTTTCGATGTTTCAGCTGAAGTGCATAACAGCGCAAGGCTGATACTTTATATAACATCACTGGTAATGGTAGTAAAATTCTTTAACATAATACAAATAGTAGGAATATTGCGCGGAGGTGGAGATGCAAGATATGCTTTCATAGCCGAGGGAATAACAATGTGGTTTATTGGAGTTCCACTGGCTTTTCTGGGTGCACTTGTATTCAAGCTACCTGTGCACTGGGTATCTGCCCTGGTGATGTTTGAGGAAGTTGCAAAAGCTATTGCTGTTATTGTTAGACTTGTATCAGGGAAGTGGATTAAGAATGTAGTAAATTCATTTTAATTTATTTTTAATTGTATTAAAAAAATATATTTGCTATTGTTATATCGAACATTTAATAGCAGTAATTCAAGGGGGCATTTAATTGGTATTTTCAAGTCTTTTCTTTTTGTGCGTTTTTTTACCGGCTACTCTTATACTGTATTTTGCAGTAAAAAATAGAAACACACGCAACTGGATTCTTATACTTGCTTCAGTTTTTTTCTACGCCTGGGGTGAACCTGTATGGGTGACAGTTCTGCTATTCAGTACATTCCTTGATTACTATTGCGCCCTGTTAGCAGAAAAAAAACGCAGTGACTGGCGTGGAAAGGCTGCAGCTGCTTTTGCTGTGGCAGCAAATCTTCTGATACTGGGATTTTTTAAATACTCAGGATTTGTTGCAGAAAACATAAACGCATTACTTGGGACAAGTATTCGGGTTTCAGGATTCAGTCTGCCTTTAGGGATATCTTTTTATACATTTCAATTAATATCCTATGTGGTTGACGTCTATAGGGGTGAATCAGAAGCCCAGAAGTCTCCTTTCAAGCTTTTACTTTATATTTCACTTTTTCCCCAGCTTGTTGCGGGACCAATTGTCAGATATCAGGACATTGCATGGGAGATTGATAACAGGACAATTACAGCAAAAGGGTTAAATGATGGTGTCAACCGTTTCATTATTGGTTTGGGAAAGAAGGTTATAATAGCCAATACTGCAGGAGAGATTGCAGGGAATTTTCTTAGTACGGATTATTCCAGACTGCCTGTGCTTGGAGCCTGGTTCGGAATTGCAATGTTTGCTCTCCAAATATATTTTGACTTTTCCGGTTATTCCGATATGGCTATAGGCTTAGGGAAGATGTTTGGCTTTACATATAAAGAGAACTTTAATTATCCATATATATCAAAATCCGCTACTGAGTTCTGGAGAAGATGGCACATATCCCTGGGAACTTTTTTCAGGGATTATGTATATATACCCCTTGGCGGGAACAGAAAGCATCAAACGAGAAACCTTCTGTTTGTGTGGTTTCTTACCGGCTTGTGGCACGGAGCAAGCTGGAATTTCATAATCTGGGGACTATACTATTTTGTCCTGATTTATATTGAGAAGAAGGCTCTGTTGAGTTTATTCGGCAAGCTTCCTGTAGTTTTTTCAAGAATATATTTGCTTTTGACGGTGCTTGTGGGGTGGGTTTTTTTCTATCACACAGACCTGGGACAGGCTTTCAGATTCCTCGGGATTATGTTTGGAATAAATGCTGCTTCCTGGTCAAATGGTGAACTATACATCCACTTTACAAATAATGCTACATTTTTTGTAATAGCTATTGTCGCAAGCACTCCATTTGCGAAGAAAGTATATGAAAATTTAAAAAAGCATCTTCGTAAAAACTTAACGGGTATTTATGTGTTGGAGGGAGTGTTGAAACCTGTAGTAAACATAGTGATACTTGTGGCTTCAATTATATTTTTGGTAGGACAGTCATACAATCCCTTCCTGTATTTCAGATTCTGAGAATATTTACCTGGAAGGTTAAGTCCAGGCATGTTTTGGAGGCAGACATGAAGAAGTTACATTTTGATACGGTTGCATTTTTATTAATAATATTTTTGCTGGGGCTGGCAAATATTCTGAATTTTAATAAACCCCAGGTTTCTGAGCTGGAGAACAGAAAGTTAAAGGAAAAGCCAAAGCTGACTTTGTCGACATTTTTAAGCGGTGACTATTTCCGCGAGTATGAAGATTACTACAGTGATACCTTCATTTTGCGGGACTGGATGGTAAGGTCAAGCCGTGATATTAGAAGGGCTATGTCGCTGGGGCATTCAGACGTTGAATTAATTGTTACCCATGAGCCGGGACAGGTTCAGGAAGAAAGCAAAGGAAATAACTTAGTGCCGTCAAATGGCAGTAGTGCCGGCAGTGATTCGATGAATACCATAAATAACGGGAACGCCGGAAGCGGAGCCGAAGCTGCCGGGACCACAGCCGGTAATGACAGCAACAATGCTACGGACAACGGAGGCAGCGGTACTGATTCTGAAAAAAGTGGAGGAGAAAACTCAAATTCAGATCAGGAAGAAGTTCCTAGGGAATTTGATGAAAACAGAAATGCAGGATACTGGCTGGTGATAGACGGCAAGGCGGTTCAGCTGTTTAAATTTAACAAGGAGGGCATGAGCTATTACTCGGAGGTACTTAACAAGTACCGGGAAAAAGTCGGGGACGATGTAAAGATGTATTCTCTTATTGCGCCAACAGCAGGCGAGTTTGTCAAGCTGAAAAAATACAAAGATATTACCGACTCGCAAAATGACGCCATTGATTTCCTGAAAAGTAAGTTGGACAGAAGCATAAAATTGGTAAATGTATATGACGCTCTTAATAAACATAAGGATGAGTATATCTATTTCAAGACGGATCATCATTGGACTGCTCTTGGGGCATATTATGCTTATGCTGCTTTTATGGAAATGAAGGGTGAGACGCCTGTTCCCCTTGAAAAATATGAAGAGAGAAAAATAGAAGGTTTTCTGGGAAGTACCTATACCAAAACGCTTAATAAAGAACTTGAAAAGAACCCGGATACTATTTATGTATATATGCCTTTTACAAACTACAAATATGAGATGTACTACGGAGAGGAATGCAAAGAAGCTGATATTATTGACATGAACTATGCGGAAGGCAAGGATAAGTACCTGGTATTTCTAAGTACCGGTGGAGCTACCTGGTCTGTAATAAAGACAGATGTAAAAAACGGTAAAAAACTTCTTGTAATGAAAGATTCCTTCGGAAACACATTTGTGCCGTTCCTTTTGCCGCACTATGAAGAAATATATGTTGTTGATTCAAGATTTTACAGTAAATATTCGGCAGGAAAGAATATAGTTGAGTTTATCGAAGATAATGGTATAAATGAGATACTCTTTACTCATTATATGGAGGATGTAAACTGGAAAGATTTTATGGAAGGTATGGAAAAACTCCTCGAGTAGCATAGTACCGGAGGAGTATGGTAAATTGAATAAGCAAAACAATGAGACAGACTTTATGCCTGTCTCATTGTTTGCGCACTGCTTCACGAATTATTCATGCAAAAATTATTCATGCAAAAATTCGCATATTGTTTCATACATTATTACTCAAGTTATTTAACACAATATGCGACAATACCTTAACCTAGTATAAACCTATCCATAAGGGTATGTCCTTCATCTATAAATATTTTGGTGCTTTCTGCCTGTACTTCGTCATAACCGTCTACGCCTGAAGGCTTGTGCGAGGATTTACTGTACAGTACATAAGGCACTGGGTCCGAAGTATGAGTTCTAAGGGACAAAGGTGTAGGATGGTCCGGAAGGACCAGCACCTTGTATTCGTCATACTTTTCGAGACCTTTGAGAATAGTGCCCACAACTTTCTCATCTATAAGTTCAATTGATTTTATCTTATTTTCTATTTCGAATCTGTGCCCACATTCATCGGGCGCTTCAATATGAACATAAACAAAATCCATTCCGGCTTCCAGTTCATCCAGGGCCGCTTGAGCCTTGCCAAGGAAATTGGTGTTTATATTCCCGGTAGTACCTTCCACATCAACAGATTTAAGTCCTGCACAGATTCCTATTCCCTTTATCAGATCTACTGCTGAAATGACAGAGCCTCTCACTTTGTATTTATCGTAAAAACTCGGCAGCGTCGGCTTAGTACCCTCACCCCAGAGCCAAACGGAATTCGCAGGCTTAAGGCCTCTTTGAATCCTTGCCAAATTTATTGGGTGATTTTTAAGGAAATCATAACTTCTCACCATCATATCAAGCAGAATCTTGCTGTTTTCTCCCTTTGGCAAATAATCTGCTATTCTTTTTTCAAGAATATCATGTGGGGGAGTGAGATCAAGTCCTATGGGGCCTTTATTCCAAACCATACAATGCCGATAACTTATTCCAGGGTGGTAACAAATTGCATCAGTCCTGAAATGTCTATTAAGTTCCTTTATCAATTCTGCTGATTCAGCTGATGATATTTCATCAGAGCTGTAATCAACCATAATTTTATCCGGATAATTTTCGGCATCTGACAGGTTTACCAGGTTGCACCTGAA
>Ga0134099_1003133_pt1 | contig 12561 bp, 7 predicted proteins | sample 10_taG_2_FD_105482 | JGI IMG/M metagenome (GOLD analysis project Ga0134099, IMG submission 105482) | Switchgrass degrading microbial communities from high solid loading bioreactors in New Hampshire, USA - 10_41_5_180_A2 metaG | ecosystem: Engineered > Bioreactor > Semi-continuous > Anaerobic >...
CCGGACAAAACCGTAAACAATATAAAAATTTTCTTCACCGTACCGGACAGCGGAACCCAGAGCAGCGGCAGCGTGTTCTCGCCGATTAACAGCAGCAATACCATTTTTATCGACTCTATTCCTCCGAAAAGTGTTTACCACCAGACTTTGGAATTTTACACAATACCGGATGCGACTCCTAAAACCTATACGCTGACCGCCAATTTCGAATACGAAGATGACACCGGGACCCAATACGAAGCCACCGAATTAATCGGTATTCCGGTCAGCCAGCAAACAAGATTGGAAACCAGTGAAATAGTGCTTCCGCCGGAAGTTTTTCTCGGCGAGCCGGTTCCGGTTTCGCTGGACTTCTACAACACGGGTAAAGCAAAACTCAGCAATCTGATGCTAAAGCTTGAAGGAGACTTTGAAGTCCAAAACGGCAGCTATTATGTCGGGAATTTCGATGTCGGAGCGAGCGATTATTTTGAAGCAACGGTTATTCCGAACTCTCCGGGACTATTGGAAGGGACTATTCGCATCACCTACGAAGAGCCCTCCGGTGAGCAAGTCGAACTCACTCAAGACTTTACCCTGAACGTTATAGAAATGCCTATGCCCGAATTCCCACCGGGCTTCGAGCCGGGTTTTGAACAGCCTTCCGGTCCCTCTGCTAAAACTTGGATTCTGGCCGGCGCAGGCTTGCTGGTTTTTGTCATTGTGATCATCGTACTGGTGAAAAAAGGAGTATTTACAAAACTTATCAATAGAAAGAAAGGTCTAACGCTGGATGAATAGTATCGACCTAATCAGAATGGGCTTTGGCAATCTTTTGCGTCGCAAAACCCGAACCTTTTTGACAGTCCTCGGGGTGATAATTGGCACTGCCGCAATTGTAACCATGCTCTCTCTCGGTTTTGGAATGCAGTATTCCTTTCAGCAGCAAATTGCCAGGATGGGCAGCATGACCGTCATAGAAGTATACCCCTCCTATGACGGCGGTTATTACGGAATGACCGGTTCTCGTGGGCGCGGCAGCACCGGTTCCACCACCCTCGATGACAAGGCCATTGCGCAGTTTAGCCAACTTGAAGGGGTTCAAGCGGTGTCTCCGGAAATAGAAACCTATCTGCGGATAGTTTCCGGCCGCTATATTGCCGATATGCCTGTGAAAGGAATAAACCCGGAGGTCATGGCTGAGTTTGTCCCGGAAATCAGCGAAGGCCGTCTGTTGCAAAAAGGTGACGGCGCAAACCTCGTGTTCGGCAGTCAAACCGTTTATTACTTTTATGACGGCAAAGCGCGGGACCCTTGGCGTTACATGATGTACCAAGAGGGAGCCGAACCCAAAGTCAATGTATTAAAAGATAAGCTAACCTTAACCTTTGACTTCAGTTACGGAATGAGAAGGGCCCCTGGTGAATCGGGCACTTCGAAGCCACCGCGTTTATACAAAGTCAAAGGGGTCGGCATTTTGCAACAAGGCCTAAATGAAAGCGACTATAGCGCTTATATGAACATTGAAGAACTAAAAAAGATCATCCAAGACAATGCCCGCAATCAGAACGGAAATGACAGCGCTTCACGCCAGATGTTGGAAGAGCAGCTAAAATACCAAAGGGTTAAGGTCAAAGTAAAAGATATTAAATACGTACAAAGCGTTCAAGACGCTATCAAGGAAATGGGCTTTCAGACCCACAGCCTTAACGATATTCTGGAATCCATGCAGGAGCAATCCCGAACCATCCAATTGATTCTTGGCGGTATAGGCGCTATTTCGCTGCTGGTTGCGGCCCTCGGTATAACCAATACCATGATCATGTCCATCTACGAACGAACCAGAGAGATTGGAATTATGAAGGTTATCGGAGCCGCATTAAAGGATATTAAAAGACTTTTCCTGTTTGAAGCCGGAATGATCGGTTTTCTCGGCGGATTACTGGGCATCGGAATAAGTTATTTACTGTCGTTCCTTTTAAACAGCTTGAGCTCCAATGCGGGCTATTATATAGGCATGGGCGGTGAAGTAAAGATATCCGTTATTCCTTTATGGCTGATATTTGCCGCAGTAGGTTTGAGCACGCTGGTCGGACTGGTATCCGGTTACTATCCTGCCCGCCGAGCAATGAAACTCAGCGCGTTGGAGGCTATTAAGACTGAGTAAAGGTTACTGCCAGGAAATACAGCGGGGCTGTTGTTCAACGAAATATTTTCGTTTGACAACAGCCCCGACTTTTAATAGGAGTTCGGTCTAACTTCTGACCAGATACTTTTTCAGAAACTGTCCGGTGTAGGAGTTTGGGCAGGAGGCGATTTCCTCCGGCGTGCCGGCAGCGACGACTTCGCCGCCTCTGTTTCCTCCCTCCGGACCGAGATCGATGATGTAATCCGCTGTCTTAATCACGTCGAGATTATGCTCAATTACCAAAACCGTGTCCCCGGCCTCAACCAGACGGTGCAGAACCTTTAACAACTTGTCCACATCGGCCATGTGCAAGCCGGTTGTGGGCTCATCGAGAATATAAAGGGTTTTGCCTGTGCTGCGGCGACAAAGCTCCGTCGCCAGCTTGACTCTCTGAGCTTCCCCGCCGGAAAGGGTGGTGGCAGGTTGTCCAAGCTTGATGTAGCCCAAGCCCACATCTTTAAGTGTCTGCAATTTGCGCTCAATCCGCGGGATATTGCCGAAAAACTCCAAAGCCTGCTCGACGGTCATATCCAAAACCTCGGATATGTTTTTCCCTTTGAAGGTAACTTCCAGAGTTTCCCGGTTGTAACGTTTTCCGCGGCAAACTTCACAAGGAACATAGACGTCCGGCAAAAAATGCATTTCAATCTTGATGATCCCGTCACCGCGGCAGGCTTCGCAGCGGCCGCCTTTGACGTTGAAGCTGAAACGGCCGGGCTTGTAGCCCCTGATTTTGGCTTCCTGAGTTTGGGAGTACAGATCCCGGATAAAATCAAACACTCCGGTATAGGTAGCCGGGTTTGACCTTGGCGTCCGGCCGATCGGCGACTGGTCGATTTCGATAACTTTGTCCACATGTTCCAAACCCTTAATCTCCCGATATTTACCCGGCTTCACTTTCTGGCTGATCTTCAGTTCGGCCAGCAACCCTTTGAACAGCACGTCGTTTACCAAAGTGCTCTTGCCGGAGCCGGACACCCCCGTAACACAGATAAAGACTCCGAGCGGAAACTTCACATCAATACTTTTTAAATTGTTCTCAGCTGCTCCGCAGACTTCCAGCCAGTTGCCGTTCGGCTCCCGGCGTTTGGCCGGAACTTCTATCTTCAGTTCGCCCTTTAAGTATTTGCCGGTTATCGAACGTGGGCTGGCTTTAATATCTTCCAGCGCTCCCTGAGCCACGATTTCACCGCCGTGAACGCCGGCTCCGGGTCCAATGTCGATAATATGGTCGGCTGCCAGCATGGTATCCTCGTCGTGCTCAACGACGATTAGAGTATTGCCAAGATCCCTCAGGTTTTTTAAGGTATTCAGCAATCGTTCGTTGTCCCGCTGATGCAGACCGATGCTCGGCTCGTCCAGCACATAAAGCACTCCGGTGAGGCTGGAACCGATCTGCGTAGCGAGCCGGATTCTTTGAGCTTCTCCGCCGGAAAGGGTCCCGGCGGCTCGGCTGAGGGTAAGATAATCCAAACCCACATTCACCAAAAAGCCCAGTCGCTCTTTAATCTCTTTGAGCACCAGCTTGGCAATGGCCGCCTCTTTTTCACTCAGTTCCAGCTTGTCTAAAAAGTCCAGCGCTTCAACAACGGTCATGCTGGTAAAGTCGTAAATGGACAAACCGCCGACGGTAACGGCCAATACTTCCGGCTTAAGCCTTTTACCTTGGCAAACGGGACAAACCTTTTCCGACATGTAGTTTTCCAGTTCGGCTTTGACATACTCGGAAGTGGATTCCCGATAACGGCGATTGAAATAGGCAATTAACCCTTCAAACGGGGCCTGCCAATATTTGACCTCATCAAAAAGGTTGTTATATCTGAATGTTATCGGTACATCGGAACCGTAGACCAGAGCGTTCCATTGCTCCTCAGTCAGGTCTTTGACCGGTGTATCCAGGCTGAAACCGAATCTTTCGGCCAAACCTTTGAGCAGAGCCTGATAAAAACCGGACGTCGATTCAGCCCAGGGGACTATAGCCCCTTCGCGCAGCGATTTATTCCGATCCGGAATAATAAAGTCTATATCCGCTTCCAGGTTCGAGCCCAGGCCGGTACAGGCCGGACAAGCGCCGTAGGGACTGTTGAAAGAGAAAAATCTCGGGGAAAGCTCCTCCAAAGCTATCCCACAGTCCGGACAGGCAAAATTTTCGCTGAACAACATCTCTTCCTGGCCTACCACGTCAACCAGCACGTTTCCTTCGGCCAGTTTTAGCGCCGTTTCCAAAGAATCGGCCAATCGAGCCGCGCTGTCCGGTTTCAGCACTATCCGGTCCACCACGACTTCGATAGAGTGTTTCTTGTTCTTGTCCAATTTTATTTCTTCGCTCAAGTCTCGGATTTCCCCATCCACTCTTACCCGTATATAGCCGTTTTTTCTAATCTGCTCCAGGACTTTGACATGTTCTCCTTTTTTGCCTCTGACTATCGGAGCCAAAACCTGCAGCCTGGTCTTTTCCGGATAGGTAAAGAGCTGATCAACCATTTGCTGAACGGTTTGCTGAGTTATCTCCTTGCCGCACTGCGGACAATGGGGATGACCGATCCGGGCATACAGCAGCCTCAGATAGTCGTAGATTTCAGTGACTGTTCCAACGGTGGAGCGAGGATTGCGGCTTGTTGTCTTTTGGTCTATCGAGATGGCCGGCGACAGCCCTTCAATATAATCCACATCGGGTTTGTCCATCTGCCCTAAAAACTGCCGGGCATAGGCCGAAAGAGACTCCACATACCGCCTTTGCCCTTCGGCATAAATGGTGTCAAAAGCCAAAGAGGATTTACCTGAACCGGACAGACCGGTTATAACCACCAGCTTGTTCCTCGGAATATCCACATTGATGTTTTTCAAATTGTGGACACGGGCACCGCGCACTTTGATATATTCTTGGGTCATAATTCTTCTTCTCCTATAACTGAAATTGCCCTTTTATCTTGGCAGACAACGCACTTTTTTTATAACACCGGATTATTTTAATCAATTGCTTATTTTAAAATAATTATTAATTTATTTTTATTTTAGCATATGGGCGGCTATTGAGTTTGCTGCTTTTATTTATCGATTACGGAATACCCTATCTGCCGCGCCTTTTCCGGCTGCCGGTACTTTTTTTGAAGGGCAGATCTTTTCCTTTCGGCCGGTAGGCCGGTTCCCCCTTGAGTTCTATTATCAAATCCCTCAGCTCCGCAGCCCGTTCAAAGTCCAGTTCCTTGGCCGCTTTACGCATTTCGGCCTCCAGATTCTGGATTAATTGGGCCCGTTCATCCTCCGTCATATCACTGAGCTTGCCGTAAGGTTTCTTGCTTTCCGCCACGATGGTGGCTTCGGGCACATCGTATATTTGTTTGCGGATGGTCTGCGGAGTGATATTGTGTTCTTCGTTGTAAGCCATTTGGATGCGCCGGCGGCGGTTAGTTTCGTCAATGGCTATTTTCATGGAATTGGTTATGGTGTCGGCGTACATGATAACTTTGCCGTTCACATTGCGGGCCGCCCTGCCTATAGTCTGAATCAATGAGCGTTCGGACCGCAAAAAGCCCTCCTTGTCCGCATCCAGAATAGCGACCAGGGATACCTCCGGTAAGTCCAGCCCTTCCCGCAGCAGGTTGATTCCGACGATTACGTCAATTTCGCCCAAACGCAGTTCTCTTAAAATCTCCAGCCTCTCCAATGTGTCGATATCGGAATGCAGGTAACGCACTTTGATGTTCAGTTGTTTTAAATAATCCGTCAAGTCTTCGGCCATTCTCTTGGTCAACGTAGTGACCAGGACCCTCTCGTCCCTGGCTATTCTCTCATTAATTTCCCCTATCAAATCATCAATCTGGCCTTTAGTGGGCCGGACCGAGATTTCCGGATCAACAAGCCCTGTCGGTCTGATAATCTGCTCAACCACTTCGGTACAGTGTTCCAGTTCGTACGGACCGGGTGTGGCGCTGACATAGATTTTCTGAGACGTCAGTTGTTCAAACTCCTCAAACTTCAGCGGCCGGTTGTCCAAAGCCGAAGGCAGCCGGAAACCGTGCTCCACAAGGGTGACTTTCCTGGAACGGTCTCCTTCGTACATCCCACGTATCTGCGGAATGGTTTGGTGGGATTCGTCTATAAACACCAGAAAATCCCGCGGGAAAAAGTGCAGCAGCGAATAAGGGGTTTCGCCGGGTTTACGAAAAGTCAGATGGCGTGAATAGTTTTCAATCCCGTTGCAATATCCCATTTCCCGCAGCATTTCAATGTCGTAGCGCGTCCGCTGTTCCAAACGCTGAGCTTCGAGCAATTTATTTTGCGCCCGCAACTCGGCCAGTCTTTCTTCCAACTCCTGCTCAATATTCGCAATGGCCAGTTGCAGCTTTTCCTTTTCGGTAACATAGTGGGAATTAGGGAAAATGGAAACATGCCGCCGCTCGCCGAGAATCTCGCCGGTTAAAACGTTTATTTCGTAAATATGTTCAATCTCGTCGCCAAACATCTCGACCCGAATAGCTTTCTCGGTGGTTGATGCCGGGCAGATCTCCACCACATCTCCGCGCACGCGAAAAGTGCCGCGCAGAAAAGAGTGGTCATTGCGCTCATACTGTATTTCCACCAGTTTGCGCAACATTTTGTTGCGTTCTATTTCCTGTCCCTGCCTTAACGAAAGGACCAGATCGCGATATTCGTCCGGTGAACCCAAACCGTAGATACAGGAAACACTGGCTACGACGATTACATCCCTGCGTTCAAACAGAGCCGCAGTGGCGGAGTGGCGCAATTTCTCAATCTCCTCGTTGATGGAAGCATCCTTTTCGATGTAAAGATCACTGGCAGGCACATAGGCTTCCGGCTGGTAATAATCATAATAGCTGACAAAGTATTCTACCGCATTTTCCGGAAAAAACTCCTTAAACTCCATATAGAGCTGACCGGCCAATGTTTTATTATGCGCCAGAACCAACGTGGGTTTTTGCAGCCTTTGAATAATATTGGCCATGGTAAAAGTTTTGCCTGAGCCTGTCACGCCCAGTAAAACCTGATGTTTTTTCCCCGCCAGAACTCCTTCAACCAGCTTGTCCACCGCCTGGGGCTGGTCACCGGACATGCCGTAAGGAGCATGCAAACGAAATTCCATCTCCGCACCTTCTCTCCGCAAGAAATAAACAAATGACCAATCTGAGTTACAAAAGTCATAACCAGTCAATTATAACACTTTTTGGTTATTATAGCACTCGTCGATAGTTGGAAAAAGTATTTACCGCATTTCGCGCAGGGGTTATTTGCGCAAATCGGCCATGATACAACTTACAATTTGCTCTCTGAGTTCGTCAAGCCTGCTGAAATTCACGCTGGTGTTATAAATGGTTTTCAAATCAAAGCGACAGGTTTTGTACCGTTCCAATACCTGCAGCAGGTCCGGACTGTGTTCTGGATGGAATCCTTGCTCTTCAAGCTTGTGCGGATTGCCTTTCCAGACGGTCAGATTTTTCTCCGGGAAGATCATTCCGATTATGGCATAGGGCTTCAACGGGTGAACGATAAGTTCTATCTCCTGTCTCAGATGCTTTACTTCCTGCAGAAGTTCCGGAAGCATATGCACAGTGCCTTCACTGTCCAAACAAATTAGATCATAATCCTTAATGAAATGCGGCGCCAGATTAAGCCATTTATCCAAGCGCAGGGCCTGCAGGAAATAATAAGACAAGTATTGTTGCTGAATCTGCGAAATTATCTCCATAATCTCATTATAACGAGATTGTTCCGGCAAAAGTCTTTGGTTTTCAAAATTGGCTATTCGCCAAATCGGCAAAAAATTATGGATGCTGCCGGCCTTGTTCAAAACTAATTGAGCGACCTTTAAATCCTCTTCCTTAAGGTAGTCTCTTTGCAAATTTAAGATTATTTCGTGTTCCAGACTTTGTAAAGTAGCCACAAGGGCAGCAATTTTTTGCTCTGCTTTGGCCAATTTACTCTGCTGGCAAAAGGAATTGAAATCTATTTCCCGTTGATATTCACTGCGAATTAAAATTTCCGGCACAAATTCATTCCGGTCCAAAATGCATAATTTTTGTTTGCGCAGATATAAACCGGCCACAGAGTCCGGCTCTTTTACCGAGCGGATATACTCGACATTAAACCCTCTGTCTATTAACTCTATCCCGATAAGTTTGATCATGGTGGATTTTCCTGTTCCGGGTCCGCCGGTGAACAAATATGTATATTTAATTTGCGCCAAAAATTCTTCAAGCAGCGAAATTTGCCCAAAGGGCGTATAGGCTTCTATAAAATAGTGACGGACTGCAGCTCCAGCTCTCACTATGATTCCTCCCACACCAAGAGTTATTTGTGTGTTATTCTATGCATAAAAAACTGCTGAGGTTACCCTCAGCAGTTCGTTTTCCAATATGCTGTTTTACCCTAAACTTCACTTATTGCTCAATTTTTTGAGTTAACACTTCTATAGCTTTAGCCAGTTGAGAGTCGAACTTGGGTTCCGTAGGCATGATGGTCGGGTTTTCTCCTTCTTTTAGCTCTACGTAGACATCAGGTTCTACCCCTTTTTGATGTATATCGTTTTTTAACGGGGTCAGGTACTTATCGGTGGTAAGTCTGACACTGGTCATCCCGTCCAGAGGAAATACGGTCTGCACCACTCCTTTGCCAAAGCTCTTGGTGCCGACCAAAGTTCCGCTGCCGTAATCTTTGACTGCGCCGGCTACAATTTCCGAAGAGGAAGCCGAATATTCGTTGATCAAAAGGACAAAGGGCTTATTTACATATTTGGCGGTCGATTTCTTAGTTTTAACTTCGCCGCTTTTATTTACTATATGTACTATATCTTCGCCCGGAACCAACATGCTTGCCACTTTGACGGCCGCATTAATTTCGCCGCCGTGATTATAGCGCAGATCAAGAATAAAACCCTTGTACTTTGCGATATCCAGTTCTTGGAAAGCCCTTTCGAGCTCATCCCCTGTCTGCAGCGTAAAGTTGGAGATATCTATCATAGCCAGATCAGGTCTGCCGGGAACGGGCGCCGCGCTGACAGTAGGAACGTTGATGTTTTCCCGTATAAGATTAAAAGTAAGCTCCTCACCGGTACGAGGCCGGTATATCGCGACAGTCACTCCGGTGCCCGGGTCCCCCCTGAGCATAGCTATTGCTTGGTCCTGGCTAATCTGGGAGACATCGGTTCCGTCGATCCTTAGAATCACGTCCCCTGCTTCCAGACCGGCTCTTTCGGCCGGAGAACCTTTAATCGGGCGCAATACAACAAGTTGGCTTGGATCAGCGGTGCTGATATGAACCCCTATGCCCCCAAAAGACCCTTTGATGGTATTCATTAAAGCTTTGTTTTCTTCGGCGTCTTGAAACGAAGAATAAGGGTCCAGAGCTTGGACCATGCCCTCAATAGCGCCGTCCACCAGCTTGACCCGCGGCACATCTTCCACATACTGGCTTTCTATAAGATAAACCACTCGCAACAACCGTCCAAGATTGTCGTGGTTGGTAAGTATAAAACCCGCCAACAAAAACACAAAGCCAACAGCAAGTATTATGCCGACAGCAATAGCTTGATAGATCGCCTTTTTCCAGTTAACCCCTTCCAAGTAAATGTTTCTCCTTCCAAAATAATATTTTGATTCAGGCAAGCATTTTCACCTGAATCAGTAAGAAAGAAAATACCATGTCTTTCCTAGTTTTAGTATATGCGAACTCCTTATCTGAAATACGTCATAGGATCAACAGGCACACCGTCTTGACGAACTTCAAAATGCAGGTGCGGACCTGTGCTCCATCCGGTAGAACCAACATTGCCGATCACTTGGCCGGGGACAACTGCGGCATTGGTTGAGACCGCGCGCGAGGACATATGGCCGTAAAGGGTTGAAATACCGTTACCGTGGTCGATAATAACGGCATTGCCGTAAGCTCCGTACCAACCGGAGTAGATTACGATTCCCGCTCCGGCTGAGATAATTTTAGCACCATGCGGGGCTCCGATGTCCACACCGGAATGTAAGCCCTTTTGCTTGGTAATCGGATGTGTCCGGTAGCCAAAGGGGCTGGTAATATATTGATAACCGGGCGTAGGCCAAACGCTGACCGAACCGTTGATTCCGCTGTTCTTTTTCTGCAGTTCCCGAATTTTGGCTTCCAATTCCTTCGAGTCTTTTTCCAATTTTTCAATTTGAATCAACAGCGCTTCCTGGTCCTTTTTATTCTCCAACAGAGCAATTTCTTTTTGGGATTTGGCCGCTTCCAAATTGGCTTTAGCCAGTTCGGCTTCTTTTTTTAACTTTGCAGCTTCTTCCATTTTAGCCACAAGTTCTATTTCTTTTTGATCCAGTTCCGCTTTTTGCACCCGGATATCGGCCAGTATATTCTGGTCGTTTTCAACAAGGTAGCCTAGATACTCAAGTCGCGACAAGAAATCGGAGATATCAGTGGACTGGAACAATACTTCCAAATAATCTACCTGGCCATCCTCATAAACAGCTTTAACCCGTTTACGCAAAGCTTCCTGTCTATGATCAAGCTCCTGCTGTTTTTGGTCAACCTCAGCCTGGATTATTCTTACCCTTTCCTGAGCTTCGGCATAGGCTCTTTCCTTTTTCTGCAAGTCCAATTCGGCTGCAGTAACCTGCTGGGTTAGCTGTTGTATTTGCTTTTCCATTTGCTCGGCTTTTACAGTCAGATTATTGAGCTTGTTTTCCGCATTGTTTTGCTGTTTAAGCAATTCTTGCTGTTTACGGATAGCTTCATTTAAATCGTCAGTCGCCACCGCCGGTAAAACTAACCCAAAAATCATTAACACAGCAATCAAAACAATTCTTTGCCTGGACATATGCATCTTATCTCCTCCTCTCGAACCAAATTGGGCTAAATATCGTCAATGCTCAATTTCTGAGAAAGCGACTAAGGGATATAACACTGGCCAATACCCCGATCCCCATGCCATAAGCCAGCATAACCAGCAAAACGAGCTTTATAAAATCAGGGTCGGCAACTACGGGTATAAATGACAGGGAACTGACTATGTACTGCAACAATGAGTTATAGGAAAAACTGACTATCGCTACCGCTATTAAAGCTCCAAACAAACCCAACAGCAGCCCTTCGATAATAAAAGGCCACCTGATAAAAGAGTTCGAAGCTCCGACTAAACGCATTATTTGGATTTCGTTTTCTTTGATATTCACATTGGTTTTTATGTTCATAGCTATCAGCAGCAAAGAAGCAAAACTGAACAAGATAACAACGATGAGCCCGATCCAGCGCAGCCAGTCGGTAAAGCCAATCAGTTTCTCAAAGAACCCTTGTCCATATCGAATTTTCGCTACGCCGTCAATGCTAGCAATCTGCAGCGCAAGATTCTTGACCAAATGAGCGTCCGTAGCCATTACTGTGAATTTGGCAGGCAGAGGATTGACTCCGCCGAGGTCTTCCAGCAGAGTGGTTGTTCCCATCGATTTTTCCAATTCAGCCAGGGCTTCTTCGGGCGTGGTCAACTTTATCTCAGCAACCCCGGGTAAGCGCGCAATTTGACTTTGGATTTCACTTACTTCTTCGCTAGACAAATCCTCTTCTAAAAAAGCGGCTATCTCAATCTGCGATTCAAAGGTCTCGGCAACATAAGTGGTGTTAGCCAGAAATAGTATCGAAGATCCCAATAGGGTTAATGCCAGCATTACAGTGAGGATCGAAGCAGTACTTAGCCAAATGTTGCGACTCAAAGACGAAAATGCCTGGACAAAAACGTACTTAACTATATTTAGCTTCAATTTATAAATGCCTCCTCTTTACTGTCTGCCACAATCTTCCCTTCTTCAACCCGAATAATCCTTTTTTTCATATGTTCAACGATATGCAACGCATGGGTAGCCATCACTACCGTAGTACCCAGCCTATTAATTTTATCGATTATTTCCATAATTTCCTGAGCCGTATCTACATCCAAATTGCCGGTGGGTTCGTCGGCAATAAGAAGGCTTGGCTTATTGATCAGCGCGCGGGCAATACATACCCTTTGTTGTTCCCCACCTGACAGCTCAAGAGGATAGCAATCCTTTTTCTTGGTCAGACCTACCAATTCCAAAGTTTTAAGGGTATTTTCAACTATTTCCTTTTTGCCCTTGCCAAGAACTTGCTGAGCAAAAGCTACATTTTCAAAAACGGTTTTCTTGGGCAGCAGCTTAAAGTCTTGGAAAATAATGCCCATTTTCCTTCTAAGTAACGGTACTTGTCTCGGCTTAAGGCGTATTAAGTTGATATTATCTATGATTACTTGCCCCCGCGTAGCAATTTCTTCTCGGTAGAGCAGTTTAATCAATGTGGATTTTCCGGCTCCGCTCGGGCCGACCAGAAAAACAAACTCGCCTTTTTCTATTTCAATATTGACGTTAAAGAGGGCTCTGGCTCCG
>Ga0134099_1003135_pt1 | contig 12554 bp, 7 predicted proteins | sample 10_taG_2_FD_105482 | JGI IMG/M metagenome (GOLD analysis project Ga0134099, IMG submission 105482) | Switchgrass degrading microbial communities from high solid loading bioreactors in New Hampshire, USA - 10_41_5_180_A2 metaG | ecosystem: Engineered > Bioreactor > Semi-continuous > Anaerobic >...
ATAGTACTATGAGAGCAAAGGAGACTGATCATGTCCAAAATCCGACAGCGCTATGACGATGAGTTCCGCAAGAACGCAGTCAAACTCAGTTACGTCACTACAAAGCCCATTAAGGAGTTCTGCGCAGATCTTGGTATTCACCACAGCATGATATATCGTTGGCGGAAAATCTATACCGAAAGCGGTGAAAAGACCAAGGTAGCTGAGCAACAGGACCAGCTTCGAAAGCTGCAGCTAGAACTCGCTGAATTGAAGATGGAGAACGAAATGCTAAAAAAAGCCGCGGCCTACTTTGCGAAAAATCTGAAGTGAAGTATGAACTCATTCGTACTCATCCCGAGTATCCCGTGACAAAGTGGGCCGCCTATCTCGATGTGTCGACCAGTGCGTATTATGACTGGTTGGCCAATAGGGATGAACGGCAAGAGAAGTATGCCGAAGCCATCAAAAGGATCTTCTAGAGAAGCGGCAAGACCTACGGTGTGGACCGCATCTGCGGGTGCCTAAGAAAAGAAGGCCACACCGCGTCCTACAAGCGTGTGAAAAAAATCATGAATGATTTGGGGCTTGTATCAGTACACCGTCGGCGCCGACAGCGCTCTCTAACCGATAGCCGGAAAGTTCGGGGACCGGGATTACCCAAATCTCAGCAGTGATATTAGCTACATACGGACTGCTGAGGGTTTCGAGTATCTCTGCACGGCCAATGACGTGGCAACAGGTCTTGTTCTTGCCCACACAATGGCTGACAACATGAAGGTAGACTTAGTTGAACAAACTCTCACAAAGGCCATTCATCGCTGGCCGCTGTCCCGGTATACATCATAGTGACCCTGGAAGCCAATTCACAGCGGAGTGTGTGGCCTAACTCCTCCAGAAGCACGGAATCCTGCAACGCTTTTCCAGGGTCGGCAAACCTGGGGACAACCCTTGGAGTTAGAGTCTCGTCGCGAATCTGAAGAAAGCATCCGCCACTGGTGCCACATCCAGACTCGGGTAGAAGCTAGGCAAGTGCTATTCGCGTACATAGAGGGTTTTTACAACGCCCGCCGTGTCCAAAAACGCTTAGGTTATCTTAGCCCGTTAAAATGGCTGAACCAGTACCAAGAGCTATCTTTAGTTGGTGTCGCTTAAGGAATGTCCGGAAAAGTGTTGACTTCCCTGTTCTGTCTTTATGGTGAAAACCACCCTGTCGAAATGTCCTGGCAATTCCGGTTACAAAGGCTCCCAAACAAAGAGCTGCAGGCCATTTCAATCGCTACCATCCACTTTTGACCGCAGCCCTCAAACTCAAATTAAACTTTTGTCTTTTTCCAACTTGGACGGCCACCAAGTTATACCGCCCCATGCTAAATCGGTGGGGTTGGTTCTCCCCTTAGAAGTACAGCCTCTCACAGAGCACCTCCCGGAGCTGTAAAACCCCTTTTGCACGACTAAACTCCTAGCTGGGATGGTACAAGGAACCGTCCCCCGTACCACCCGCTCTTTCAAGAGCAATTTACTGTACACAAAGGAATACTCACTCTTTCAAGTGAATTTTGACAAGAAACGGCATGCATCTAGTTAGCCCCCTAATGGATTTCTATTTAGCCCCCTAATAGGTTTGGAGAAAATCCTTTCATCTGTTACCATCCAGGGTAGGGGGAGATTTCATGACAAAAAGGGATTATACTCAGTAGTTCAAAGAACAGATATTACGGGAATGCCAAGAGGTTGGGAATGTCTCCGTTGTCGCTAGGCGGCATAATATCTCACCGAATACCATCCACACTTGGAGAAGTAAAGCCCGGAAAACTGGTTCAACAAAGCCTTTGCCTATTGATGAGGCGAAGCGAATTAAAGAGCTTGAAACCAGACTCGAAAAAATCAGTACCGAAAACGATAGACTAAAGCGAATTGTTGCCGAAAAGGAGCTCCAAATCGCGATTATGGAAGAGGTCAGGGACCTACTGCCTCAAGCATTGGGAGTTTCTTAATAATTTTCTTTTAGATGGCCGTTTGGGAATTGATAACAACAGGGCAGAACGTTCCATCAAGCCGTTTGCCATTGGCAGAAAGAACTTCCTGTTCTGCATAACACCACGGGGCGCCCAGGCAAGTGCTACAACCTACAGTATTGTTGAATCTGCCAAAGAGAACGGCCTTAAGCCATTTGAGTATCTGGAATACCTGTTTACCGAACTGCCTAATGCATCTGTCGATGATCTCGACAGCTTCTTACCGTGGTCACCAACGATACCGGATCACTGCCGGACCAAGAAATGAGTTTACTATTGACCTCTGCCAGTAACGGCGGCTTCATAAACCGTAAGTTGATGGCTGAGAATTGTCAAGGTGTATTTACCTTGACGCTTACACAAGACCTACGTGGAAGGCAGGAAAGCCTGGTTCTAAGGCAGTAGGGCACATATTTGCGGACCAAATTGACGCGAGGCCTTCGTGCACCCGCTTTTACGGGATCACGAAGGCTTTTTATTTATGGGTAGGACGGTGCGGGGGGAGAGGTACAGTAATTCGGCTTGTACTCAGCCGCGACAAACAATTCAGCATATTTAGATCAAGAATACATATTTCAAATAAAACCCCTCCGGATCAAACTGCCCGACCTTGTCAAATGACGTTGACTACAGCGTTTAGCTGCTTTGTGGCTCACTTTGAGTTTCGTTTTTATAAAACGCAATGTTCCGAGCAAAGATCGCAATGTCAGTAAAATAAGCACTGTGTTAGAATAATGTTAACTACAATATAGTATTGCTGTAGAAGTGCCACTATACATACACCATGTCAAAGTTTTGATTAAACTATTATCAAAGCACAGCGAGGTGATGCATGTTCATTTCCGTTTTTATTCAATTCTAGTGAAGGAATCTGTTGTTAAAAAAAAGGATGGAGGTAGACGGGGGGGAAATGACGATGAAGAAACAAGGAATATCACTATTTCTGTGCATGAGCATCTTGTTAGTGACAAGTGTCATCGCTAACACACAGAACATCGATTTGGGCGGGCAAGTAATCGGTATCGCCATCTACAATAACTTTAACGGCGTCACTCCACTTGGCGACCGCAACGAGTACAATTGGGAACAGCCAGACGCTAGGCTGGCAGCCCACATTGCCCAAGTTGAACAGATGTTTAACTGCAAAATTCAGTTTGTCGATAAAGTGGGATCAGGCAAGGCTCTGGAGAGAATCACCGCCGATATTCTTGCTGGCCAACCCTCATTCCACTTCATCCACGCTAGAGAAATGGATCTACCAGCTTTGGCGGCTGGCGGCTACATCCACTGCGTCGAAGACTATCTGCCCGAAGGTTATTATGAAAGCCTGCCTTCGGTCTTCCGGACCACTGAAGGCAGCATAGTCAACGAACGTATATACGGAATTGAACCCCAGAACTACACTATTGAAGCCATCATGCTGTTCTGGAACAAGGACATGTTTGAGCGGGAAGGCCTGCCGAACTTGTATGAACTTCATCAGAGCGGCGAATGGACCTGGGACAAGTTTGAAGAGTTCGCCGTGGGCCTGTCGAAAGACACAGACGGTGACGGTGAAATCGATCAATGGGGCTTTTCACTGCACAACGACAACCTTGTCAACTTCATCCTCACCAACAACGGCCGGCTGACCAAGGTGGAAAACGGAAAAGTGGTCGTGGCCTTTGACGAACCGGCCACAGTGGAAGCCATCGAATTCATGCAAAGACTGTACCAGAAAGGCGCGTTCGGCTACAAACGCGGCGGCGGTTTGAGCAACGGCAAAGTGGCCATGTCCATGGACATCGTCCAGTCATTCCACAACAAAAAAGAAAGCATGGGCGGTTATGAATACGGTATCGTGCCTCTGCCAAAAGGGCCGAGAGCCACTGACTACGTCTCCCCAATCTGGAACCGCTGGCTCGGTGTAATACCGATTACCGTCGAAGATCCGGCAGCCGTCATCGAAGTGATCAACGCCCTCTATAAACTCACAGAGCCTTACATGGACATCACTTTGGACGAGTGGGAAGAGCAGTACTGGTACGGCACTGTGGCCAAACAGGTCTACGACGAGGAGAGCTTGGAAAACTGGATGTGGAGCAGCGCCAACGCCAAGGTGCTTGAACACCGCGGCCTTGTCAACCAGGCCAGCTTCAAAGACGTAGTCGTCGATCTGGTTTACGAAGGCGGCAGTGTGGCCGCCAAACTGGCCGAGATCAAACCGGCGGCGCAGGCTGTCCTCGACGAGGTTTTCAAACAGTAATATTCATGCTTCTGTGAGGTTTTCAAACAGTAATATTCATGCTTCTGTACGGACCGAATAAGACAGACTGAATTTGATTGTCAAACAGTGGAGGAGGCTCTGTATTTAAGCAAATACAGAGCCGCTTCCATAAAACGAGGATTCTTAACAACGAGAATTCTTACGCGCAAATTCCGCAGGCGGCCGGGCAGCTGGGAGGGAGTCATTTGCGTTCGAGACTGAAAATCACAGCATTCATACTGGCAGTTGGGGTGTTGGTGCTTTCCACGTCTGCAGCAGTCAGCGCTGCGATGTACAAGAGCTACGTGTATGATGCGTGGGGAGAAGCGGTGCCTACACCCGAACCGTATTTGCCCATGAAAATGATATTTGGCGAAGACCTTGGCGTCGGCAGCCTGAAAAGCCCACAGGACCTGGTGGTCGCCGGCGACTCTCTGTATATCGTTGATGCGAGCAACAACCGGATCATCAAGGTCAACGAAGACTTTCAGGTCACAGCCGTATACAACCAGTTCGAACACGATGGGATTGTCGACAAGCTGAAGAACCCCCACAGCGTGTTTGTGACCGATGCGGGAGATATCTTCATCGCCGACAAAGACAACGAGCGCATTGTGGTCCTGGACGCCGACGGACAATACCAGTACCAGATCAATTCACCGGCGGATCAAATGCCTTCAGCCTTCCCCCCTTATTTCCGGTTCAGGCCGACGAAAATCGCGGTCGATCGGGCACAGAGAATCTATGTAATCGTCGACGGACTGTACGAAGGCCTGCTGCAGCTGGACAAGGACGGCAAATTCAGGGGCTTTGTCGGTGCGCCGCGGGTTTCAGTCTCGCTCTGGGAATATCTGTGGTCAAGAATAGCCTCTGACGAGCAGCGCAAGCGTATGCGCCTGACGCTTCCGGCGGAGTTCAGCAGCATGGATCTGGATGAAGAAGGCTTTATCTTTGCCACAGCAGTCGATTCCGAACTGGGAGTGGATCAGATGATCCGCAGGCTGAACCCTGTCGGCACCGATATCCTGGCGCGTGCCGGCACCCATCCGCCAATGGGAGATCTCTATTCAGGCATGGAATCGCAGATCACCGGCTATTCCTACCTGATTGACATCAAAAGCAGAGAAAACGGCATATACAGCGTGCTCGACCGCCGCAGAGGGCGAGTGTTCACCTACGACGGCAGCGGCAACTTGCTGTATGTGTTCGGCGGTGTCGGGCAGGGGCTTGGGCTGTTCACCAGCCCCGTGGCGCTGGAGGAGTTTGGCGGCTGCCTTTTGGTGCTGGACAATGCCAGCAACAGCATCACCGTGTTCAAACAGACAGAATACGCCGCACTGATCCATAAAGCGGTCGGCGAGTACAACACAGGCAAGTATGAAGCTGCAGCGGAAACATGGCACCAGGTCCTCACCTACTGTGTCAACAATGAGCTGGCATACTCCGGCATCGGCCGCGCGAAAATGAGCGAAGGCGACTATGTTGCGGCGATGCACTATTACAGGCTGGGAAACGATCGCGTAGGATATTCGAAAGCCTTCTATCGTTACCGCTACGAGTACATCAACGATCACTTAAGCAGCTTCATGACTTCCCTGCTGATCATCAGCTTGGCGATCTACGCCGCCGTGAGGCTGAATGCCGCGGGTAGACTGCGGCAGGCTTGGAGCAGGACCAAGATTGCCGCCGGTGAGCGGATCCAAAACAGCCGTCCGGTTATATTCCTCAAAAAGACCGGCGGAGAACTGAAATATGGGCTTCATGTCATTTTTCATCCATTTGACGGCTTCTGGGATCTGAAGCATGAAGCGCGCGGCAGTGCTGTTTCGGCGACGATCATACTGGTTTTGGTCTCCCTGTCCTATGTGTTTGCGCGGCAGTACACCGGCTTCGCCTTCAACTACACGCGGATCGAAGAGCTGAATATGTTCATGGAGTTCATCAGCGTCATCGTCCCGTTCCTGCTGTGGTCCGCGGTGAACTGGGCCTTGACGACGCTGATGGACGGCAAAGGAACAATCAGAGACATCTACATCGCTGGAGCCTACGCGCTGACACCCATTTTCTTGGTCAACATCCCGGCGATCATCATCAGCAACTACATCACCATCGACGAAGGAACCTTTTACTACCTATTTTTAACGCTGGCAACGGCTTGGGCGCTGATCCTGCTGTTTTTGGGGACGGGCGTCATCCATGACTACAGTCTCGGCAAGACTGTCTTGACTACGATAGCGACGATCATAGGCATGGGCATAGTGATTTTTGTGAGCCTGCTGTTTGTCGATGTGATTGATCGCATCTTCAGGTTTTTCGGGGAGATCTACATAGAAGTGTCATTCCGGACGTACTAAACAGACATAGTAAACATCGGTGTGCCACCGGCGCTGCATGGCAGGCGAAGGAGGTTGCGGCATTGCGCAGATCGGTTGTCGTTATAATCTGTCTGGTCATCGGGAGCTGGCTGCTTGCCGGGAGTTTTCCCGTCCGCGCCCAGCTGGACAGCTTCATATTGGCCGCGGAAAACGAATATCTGCGGCTGTATATAAATCCGGATACATCGGAAATAGCAGTGGAAGACCTGATCAACGACAAGCTGTGGTTTTCTAATCCCCAGGACCGCAGCAAGGAAAAGGGCACTGCGTTTGAACGAGTCAGCAGCCAGTTCAGCATCACCAGGGATCCGGACGGCATTAGAAAAGAAAACTACAAGTACAGTGTCGTCTACAACCAGTTTGAGATCATACCCATAGATCACGGCATCCGGGTGAACTACCAGATGGTTGAGGAATGGAAGCCGGAGCACTACACGCCGGTAATGATCAGCAAAACCAGGATGGAGGAAATGATCCTGGCCAACATCGATCCCGCGGATCGCAATGAAGTGCTGAAGATCTACGACCTGATCATGCTCGTGCCGCGGGAGGGCCGGGAAAGGGACAACCTGCCGGGCTTGGACCAGGAAAAGGTTTTTGGCGATTATCATCTGGTGATTCTCAGTGACGATTACCTCCAACAGGAAAAGGCGCTGGAAGAACTGCAGGGCCAGCTGGCTGAGATCAATCAGGCTCTGCAGGCTAACCCCAGTAGGGATTTGGAGAAACAGAAATCAACCTTGGAGCGCAATATCAGCAATGCCGCTTCCAGACTGGTCCGCACCAGGCAAAATATCATCTGGCAGCTTGTCTACAAGATCGTCGAGCACCGGCTGGACTTGGAGACAATCAGCGACCTAACTCACGACGATGTGGCCCACCTGGTCAACACCCCGACTTATCTGCTCAAGGACCTCGCGGCCATTCAGATGAAGAAAGCGCAGAACATCGTGATGGAATCCGGGTACACGCCGCTGGACTCGGCAGACGATCACTTGATGAACAACATGGATCCCTATTTGCCCAACATCGAACTGTACTATGTCCCGATCGAGTACCGATTGGATGGCCCCTACCTGGTGGTCAGGGTGCCCGCGGGTGATATCGAATATCCCATGAATGTGGAAGACCGGGTCGGTAACAAGTACTCCTACCCGCTGACCGCAATCGGTGTGCTGGAATACTTCGGCGCCGCCAACACCGAGAAGGAAGGATACATATTTGTGCCTGACGGTTCCGGCGCCCTGATCTACCTGAACAATGGGCGCCTGTTCGCCTCGCCCTACAACCAGCTTGTCTTCGGCAATGACAACTCGCGCAGCATTACCTCAGAGATGCAGCGGTATCCTGAGCAGGCCCTGCTGCCGGTTTTTGGGATGAAGCAGGATGATCAGGCCTTTGTCGCCATCATTGAAGAAGGCGCGGCTTTGGCGCGGATCAAAGCGGACATTTCCGGACGGGTCGACCGGTACAACCGGGTGTGGGCGGAGTTTGACGTCATGCCGAAGGCCAAAATCTCGCTGGGTGTGGAGGATACGAAAGAACTGCCGATCTACCAGGCGGAAATGTATCAGGGCGACTGTGTCATCCGCTATGCTTTCCTCGGCGAAAACCAGGCCGACTATGTGGGGATGGCCGGCTGTTACCGCCAGTATCTGATTGATCGTTATCAACTGGAACGGGTCGACGCTGGAGCCGATACCCCGGCCGATACCCCGCCAGATGTCCCCTTTTTCTTGGAATTGATCGGCGCAGTTGACAAGACAGTACCGATTTTCGGCATTGCCCGGAATGTGATCTACCCCCTCACCACCTTTGACCAAGCCCAGACAATCGTGCAGGCCCTGGCCGACCGCGGCATCCGCAATGCGCAGGTGAAATACAACGGCTGGCTCAAGGGAGGCCTGTACCACGTCTATCCGCTGAAGGCGGAGCTGGAAAAGTCCCTCGGCAGTGAAGCGGACTTGCACGAACTGGTTCAGCTCCTGGACAGGCTGGGTTATCAGCTGTACCCTAGTGTGGGCTTTCAGAATGTTTACCGCGATCAAGCTTTCGATGGCTTCAGCCCGCGCAAGGACGCCGCCCGGCTGCTGAATCGGCTGGAAGCGAGGGTCTACCAGTACCGCCTGGACATCTTCGAGCGGAAGAGAGGAGACTATGTGTACATCCTCTCGCCGCGCCGTTTGAGCGATCTGGTCGACAGTTTCCTGAAGGACTACGAACGGTACGGGATCAAGCAGATTTCCCTGTTTGATCTGGCCCGGGAGGTCAACTCCGATTTTGTGGACAATGTCGACCTGTATATCGATCGGGTCAGGGCGATGGAGATCACCGTGGAGCAGCTGGCGAAAATCAAAGCCAGGGACATGAAGATCATGGTCGACTACGGCAACGGCTACGCCATTCCTTTCGCGGATATCATTATCAACCTGCCGACCAAGAGCAGCGAGTACAGCATCATCAACACAAGCATTCCGTTCTATCAAATCGTTGCTCACGGACTGGTCGACTATGCCGGGCCGCCGGTGAATCTTTCGGCAGACCACAAGGCGCAGCTGCTGAAGATGCTCGAGACTGGAAGCTATCCCTACTTCATCTTCTGCCATGAGCGCGCATATGAGCTGAAGGATACCGACTACAACCATCTGTACGCCATTCATTACGGCGATTGGCTGGATCTGGCCGCGGAGATGTACCGGACGGTCAATGCGGTGCTTGGCGATGTGCAGGACCGACTAATCATCGATCACTGTATGCCGGCCGAGAATGTTTATCAGACAACCTTTGAGAACGGCAAAAGTGTCATTGTCAACTATGGGAAAAACGCTGTGGTAATCGACGGGCTGCTGATCGAGGGAGAAAGTTTTGCTGTCAAGGAGGCGACTTCTGATGCGCACTAGTCTGCTGCCCCGTCTGACTCTGAGGCGCAAACGGGCTCTGTGGGGAATGTTTTTTACCGCGCCTTTCACCATCGGCTTCATCTTATTCTTTGTGAAACCGATGATCCAATCGATTACTTTCGCCGTAAACGAGATGAAGGTCAGTCCGGCGGGCATCACCCTCAGCTACGTGGGGTTGGAGAATTTCCGCTATGCGCTGAGAGTCGATCCGGATTTTACACGGGTGTTCACCGAAACCACGATTCAGATACTGATCAGCATACCGGCGGTGATCATTTTCAGCTTATTCACGGCAATTCTGCTGAATCAGAAGTTCCGGGGCCGCGCGTTTGCCCGCGTGATTTTCTTCCTGCCGGTAATTATGGTGTCAGGGATTGTCTACGAACTCGAATCAGGGGATCTGGCACACCAGCTGATGGCTTTAGTGTCCGAAGATGAAGAACTGCTGTCGGCTTCTCAGACATTGATGAGGATCTTGATGAGGCTGAGGTTGCCTGCTGGTTTTACCGGATATATCATCACGGCGGTCAGCGCCATTCCGGATATCATCAACGCGTCGGCCATCCCCATTCTTGTCTTTTTGTCTGGACTGCAGGGCATCCCGTCTTCGCTTTATGAATGTGCAAAGATTGAGGGCGCAACCGGTTGGGAGAGTTTCTGGAAGATAACGTTTCCTCTGCTGACGCCTATGTTTCTAACAAACATCGTGTACATCATTGTCAATTCATTTACGGCTCCAGGGAACAGCCTAGTGTCCCTGATTTCAGACGCGGCGTGGGTCAGAGGCCTTTACGGCGTCAGTGTGGCCATGACATGGATGTACTTCGCTGTCATTGCTGTGATTCTTGCATTTGTGTTCTTAGTGCTGTCTCGCCGGGTTGTCTATCTGGACTGAGGAAAGGAGGGGCATACAGATGGAAATGAAACCCAGGCACAAGTCGAAGTATGCAACGAATGCGTTCTGGGCTTCGGCGATGTGGAGTGTGATCAGATTCGTCTTGATTTTTGGGATGTGCTTTATTATCATCTATCCCCTTCTAATCAAGTTATCTTCTTCGATGATGACGGAAACAGATCTCTACGACCTAACAGTGAAGTGGGTTCCAAAGCATTTTAACTACCGGAGTGTGGTCCACAACTATCGCGATGTCTTCTACGAGCTGAAATACCCGCAGGCTTGCCTAAACTCGGTAGCCTTGGCGCTGATGGTAGCGGTAATCCAGCTGGTGTCGTGCACTGCGATTGGCTACGGATTTGCCCGGTTCAGGTTTTTCGGCAGCAACCTGCTGTTTGCAGGGGTGATCTTTACCCTGCTGGTTCCGCCGCAGATGGTGATGATCCCGTTGTTTATGAACTTCCGGTTCTTCAGTGTGTTCGGCAGTGCCAAGATCAATTTGATCGGCACGATCTGGCCGTTCGTCCTGACTTCGCTGACCGGGATGGGATTGAGAAACGGGCTGTTCATCTTCATCATGCGACAGTTTTTCCGCGGGCAGCCGCAGAGCTTGGAAGAGGCGGCGATGGTGGATGGAGCCGGTCCGCTGCGCACTTTTGTCCGGATCATGCTGCCGGGCGCGGCGCCGGTGATGCTGATCGTTACACTGTTTTCCTTCGTCTGGCAGTACAACGACCTGTTCCTGACCTCTCTGTACATGAGCAACCGCGCGATTCTGCTGCCGTTCATGCTGGAGCGCCTGGCTCTGTCCTTTGAGTCATATGAATATTCGTCAGAGTACATGACAGTGATCACCAACACCGCAATGATACTGTTCATTGCGCCGCTGCTGATCTTGTATGCATTCCTACAGCGATACTTCGTTGAAAGTGTGGAAAGGACAGGAATTGTCGGTTAGGGAGTAGTCTTGTGCTTGATCTGGGAGGGTGGAATGCCCATGATCCGTATGAAGGCGCGATAGAAGCTGGTGTAATCTGCATAGCCGACAGCAGCAGCGGCTTCGTGGGCGAGCGTGTTGGAATCAACGATCATGCGTGCGGCCTCCATGATGCGTTTGTAGGTTATATACTCAGAGAAGGAAAAACCGGTTGTCTGCTTAAATAGCCGCGCCAAGTGGTATTTGCTGATATGGAACTCATTCTGCACCGCTTCCAGCGTCAACTTGGCGGAGAGGTTCTGGTTAACGTACTCTAGGATTTTTTTGATGAAATCATCTTGGCTAGTCGGCGAAGTGCCGGATTCACTGCCAGCCGCCAGCAGCCGGTTGATATTGACAAGCATCTTCACCAGGGTGGCTTTGATCAGCAGCTGATCATCGGGTTTCCCGGAAAGGGCGCAGTCATGGATCTCGTTCATTGCCTGAATCAGCTGGTACTTCTGAGCATCTCTGGCATTGATTAGATTGTTGTAGCCCAACTTGCGGCTCTCCAAGCCGGAAAACAGGTTGTAGTTGTCCACATTGAGCCCAAGTAGAAAGCTTGGCTTGAAGCGGAGGTACTTCCGTTCATATGGCAGTGAAGGATCGGGGAGCGATTTGTGGAGCTCATAGGCGTTCATAAGGATCATATCGTTGGGATGCATATTATATGTATTGCCATCGATATAGAAAGTGAGTTTCCCGGAAACCAAATAAAAGATTTCGTAGCAATCGTGCGTGTGGAGATGGAAGTATGTCAGATCGGGGACGGGAGTGTAGATGGCACGGAATAGAAAGTCATCGTCCTGCGTTGAATAGAAAAAAGGTTGTTTCTGCACTATTATCTTTCCTCACTTTTCGGCACAGCGGCTAGATCGGGCCGCTGTTTGCGCAGAGTTTCCTGTTCAGTTGTTCTCAGTTCTATTTTACATGATTGATAGTTAAAAGCAAGTGTTGGTAGGCATTGGGATAGTATCAACCCACTGTGGGATCGAAGATCTCGTTTATCCCCATCAGTAATATTGGCAATCAGCATCATTTGTCCGAAAGCTCATTCTCCCGCATTTGCAGACGCAGCTGATGGCCGGGATGAAAGCAATACAGAAAAGTGCGCCTGCGGCCGTGGACATCCCAAGTATCGTCAAAGTTGATCACCGCCTGCCGGG
>Ga0134099_1003162_pt1 | contig 12485 bp, 10 predicted proteins | sample 10_taG_2_FD_105482 | JGI IMG/M metagenome (GOLD analysis project Ga0134099, IMG submission 105482) | Switchgrass degrading microbial communities from high solid loading bioreactors in New Hampshire, USA - 10_41_5_180_A2 metaG | ecosystem: Engineered > Bioreactor > Semi-continuous > Anaerobic >...
AAGGCCGGACTGGGGCTGCACGTCAACCAGCTGGAGGCACATTATCTTGCCGGGGGCAATGTAGACAGTGTGGTTAATGCCTTGATAGCGGCTGAAAGGGCCGGAATTGAGCTTCCGTTTGAAAAGGCGGCTGCCATTGATCTGGCAGGAAGGGATGTATTTGAGGCTGTCAGAATGAGCGTCAATCCCAAGGTTATTGAGACACCAATGGTATCTGCCGTAGCCAAGGACGGTATAGAGCTTCTGGTTAAAGCCCGTGTCACTGTCAGGGCTAATCTGGAACGTCTGGTGGGCGGTGCCGGTGAAGCGACAGTGCTTGCAAGAGTTGGTGAGGGTATAGTAACAACGGTAGGTTCATCCATGACCCACAAGGAGGTTTTGGAGAACCCTGATAATATTTCTCAGACCGTATTGGAAAAAGGACTGGATGCCGGAACAGCATTTGAGATATTATCTATAGATATTGCCGATATTGATGTTGGCCGTAATATTGGCGCCCAGCTTATGACCCATCAGGCTGAAGCAGATAAGAATATCGCTCAGGCTAAGGCTGAGGAAAGAAGAGCAATGGCCGTGGCGCTTGAGCAGGAAATGAGGGCAGCTGTGGTTGAGGCGGAGGCAGAGATTCCGAGAGCTATAGCCCAGGCATTAAGGGAGGGCAATCTGGGAGTTATGGACTATTATGACCTTCAGAATATCAAGGCTGATACCAAAATGAGGGAGAGTATCTCGAAGGGGTCTATCATAGATGAAGATAAGAAGGGTAAAAAATGAGCAGGGATGATAAGAGAAACATAAGGGCTGCAAACAGATTATACAGGTACTCTGCCATGAACGAGGAAAACACAGATAAAAGGAATAGACCGTTATATTCAAAAAATATGAACGATTATTTACAGGAAAAGCCATACCCGACTGAAGAAATGCGGGCAAAGCCGAAGCCGGAAGAAATACAAGCAAAGCCGGAGCCGGCAGATGACTTACAGTCAGGATATGGGGCAGCATTCCGCAAGGAAGCTAATTGGCAGAAAAAGCTGCAGGAGGCTGTCATCTGGAAGGAGATTTTATCAGAGCCATTAAGCAAACGCAGAAGAAGACGATGAGCCGTTGTGAATGAATAAGGTTGTGACAGTTAAAGCTGCCACAACCTTGTTTTAATTGCAGACTTATATTAAATCCCGGTTTAAAAGAGCGTCTGAACAGTTATCTAAGAATATGACTATGTATTTTTAATATTAATTTGCTTCCTTTGCAAAGCGGAATACATTCCAGGACAGTCGCTTTAGGTTTGAATTGAGTTTGCCGTTTTCAAAGCTGGTATTTTTATTTACACCCGGAAGGATGACATTCGGCTGATCATAGCTGTTGCGGGCATCCAAATCCTCAGAGTACATTTCGATATGCTCAACAAATTTCCAGCCTGCAAAGCCTGATACATCTATCTCGGCGCTCATGTCGCCGTCCCATTTGCGGTTGATGACAAATATATTAAGCTCCCCTGCATTTTCATCAAGTGCAGCAGCAGTATCCAGGAAGGGTATACCCTCTCGGGTCTTAAACTGAGTACCGTCATCGATAAAGTATGCAGGTATATCAAAGGTTTCGCAGTCAACTGCCGTCTGCATGGAAATACCGCGTCCGTAGCGGATAAGGTGGGTGTAGGGATAATAGGATGCTGATTTCCATACATGGTCACGGTCGGCTGCGCAAAGGGCATGAAGACCTCCGGTCATGCAGCCAATCTTTACGCGATCGGCATGACGCAGGAAGGCAAGCTGTACGCTTGTATTTCCGAGTGCTGCAAGCATGTCACCCTGTCTGCGCATCATCATGCCGCTGCCCATCTGGTCGGGGTCACGACGGCTGTATTTGGTGTCTGGACTGAATTTATAAAAGCTGCGGTGCAGATTAGCTTTAGCTGAATAGCCATAGCTGGGATTTGATGCCGGACGGGGGTGGCTGCCGTATTCATCAAATGAAAGCATCATCTTGCGGTCTGAACGGCATTTGGTCTGCAGGTAGTCACATAAGGCTATTTCTGTATTGATATAATCCTCATAATAGATTGAGCCGCCCAACAAAGCTCCAAAGTCGCCTGGAGGAGCTACATGATAATAATGCATTGATATGTAGTCAACTGTCTCATAACACTGCTCCAGCACCTTCATATCCCATTCAGGATAATGGCAAATCAAAGGAGAGCAGGATACACAAACAGCGGTTTCAATGGAACCATCAACCCATTTCATTGCCTTGGAAACCTCATTTGCAAAAATGCCGTAACCGCGGGGATCCAGCTCCCATGAGCCCAACTGCCAGGGACCGTCCATCTCGTTGCCGAGATACCAAAGCTTAACCCCGTAAGGCTTCTCACGGCCATACTTGCGTCTCAGGTCGGACCAGTAGGTACCGCCCTCATGATTGGTGTATTCAACGATATAAATGGCGTCATTGATGTCACGATTAGTACCGAGATTAATGGTGTAAAGCGGTTCAACACCTGCTCGCTCCGCCCATTGCAGATATTCGTCATGGCCAACCTCATTGGTATAAATCTGGTGCCATGCGGGATCCAGGTGTACCTTACGCTGCCTTACAGGTCCGATGGAATCCTTCCAATCCCAGCAGGAGACAAAGTTGCCTCCCGGAAGGCGAACTGCAGGCAGCCCGGAATCCTTCAGGGCTGCTATTACATCGCTGCGAAAGCCCTTATCATCTGCAGTAGGGTGCTTGGGATTGTACATCATTCCATTTACCAGGGCTCCGATTGGTTCAAGAAACGCCCCAAAGAGTCTGGGTGAGATCTCACCAATGCGGAAAGAAGGATGAACTGTAATAGTTGCTTTTTTACCCATAATAACTCTCCTCGTATTATATAATTTTTGCTTCCCCATAAAGGAAACATATGTAATTTAAGTATATAAATAATATATCAATCAAACAATAGATATTTTTATAATGCTGATGAAGAAAGTTATATTTATAAGCAATAGCAAAATCGTTATAGAGCTGGAATTTTGATATGAGCTAAGGCTGCTAAAACTTGAAATTGTCATTATGCTCCTGTTGGTATTATATCTGCCGTATATTGCTGATAGCTATTTAAAAATTAGACCCCTTATAGCCGGATTAATGTCTCGGCTTTAAGGGGTAGTGATACAGGATGGCTGGTGTGGATCTGCCATTGCATCTAACCTGCCAGATTAGCTTAATAGTAAATTTTGCTGCATTATAGAGCTTGTTTTGCTTAGTTAAATGAGTTCCAGAAGGCTCCGCTTTTGTCGATGTATTTATCAATATCCTCAAATGGTATTAAAAATTCCGGTAATCCTGCGGCATAGGGCGCTATCTCGTATGGAGAGAAATAAATTGTGATTGCCTCCTCGCTTATGATAAACATTGGCTCATCGGAAATTGTCTTAAATCCGGCTTCACCCTCATAATATATAGGCTCTTCCGAGGCAAGGTTTTTATTGATCTCGAAGGAGATCAATTCATTAATTTTAGCGGTATAATCCGTACCTTCTATAAAGAGATCCTTAAAGCTATAGAAGGCTCCGGTCCTTATATCTATATGATAGACAAATCTGAAGGGATTACCGTGGGGAGCGCCATATGGATAATCATAGCCGGATCTTTCTATAATCAATAGATTGCCCAGCAGCTTTGCCGTAAAATTGTCCTTTATCTCTGTCCCTTCCATGCCGGTCAAATCCATACGAGGCTCCGTAAAGATTTTTTTTAGTGCCATATTTATGGTATCCTCGACCTCATCATCCTCCAGGCCTTCAATATATGGATAATTAACTAAGGCAAGGCGGCTTGGCCTGAATTTCCTGGTTCTTACTACAATACCGTCCGAAAGCTCATAGGATTGATCCTCCTGCCAGAATATAATCCTTTTGCTGTTGCTATAAAATCTCAGGTCATCAATGTTTGCTTCTATTACATCTTTATCCAATAATTTTAAGCTTCCGATACCCTCAAACTCAGGAAGGCTTGCCATGCGATTGCCCTCCGTATCTATGAAATAGGTTGTAGTATCATTGCAGGCGGACATTACTCCGTTGTAAATGTTTCCGATATTGTAAAATTTGTAATCTGTGATCAATACTCCCTCAGCATTCAGAAGAGCTTCCTTTGAGTAATAGGTCTCATGAAGCTCAAGATCAGGCTGTGTTACTGCAAAATAACCTTCGCCCAGATATCTGATGCTGCTGTATTCAGGCTTGATAATTACCTCACCTTTTATGTTTTTAACACCGTAGCTGAAATAGATTTTGTCATTTTTATCAATTGTTTCTGAATAGATGAAAAAGCCGTCGGCGAAGTTTGCATTAATATCTATATCCTTGGAATCGATATAGCGTTCTATAATATTGCCTGTTTTGTCAATCAGAGCATAGAAGCCGTCTGAAGTGATTACATATGCGGTATTGTCGGCCCTGAAATTTGCTGCATATTTAAATTGTGCTTCAATCATCACATTTCCGTCGGTATCTATATAGCCATATAAGCGGCTGCCGCTGCTGTCATCACCGTATATGGCGGCCCCATTGCTAAATTCGCCCAGGCTGGTGCTGTTGGAATAGATAATTTTTCCTTCCGTATCTATTGCAAGATTTTTATTGCTCAATTTTACAACGGCCGCTCCACCCGAAAAGGCTGTTGCATAGTCAAATGCAGGTGCTATGACAAAGCTGCCGCTGGTATCTATATATCCGTATTTTTTCTCACCGCCTTCAAGAGCGTAGGCAGGATAAAGCTGAATTGCTGTATTTTGCGGTGCTTCGGTCGGTTCCGGAATAGTTGTGGGAGTTGGAGCTGTCGTGACTTTTGGAGTTGGCTCCTGCTTTGAGGCATCAAGCGCTTCCTTTTTTGCTCTTTTGTCTCTTCCAATAAGTATAATCAGGGTTGATATGGCTATAAGGGTAATAAACAGGAGAATAAAAAAGGATATGTAATTTGACTTTTTCACTGTATTTACCTCCAATAAGCTTTGATTTGGCAGTATAAATTAGTGTCTATTAGCTTTTATTATGCTTTAACAGCATATACATAATTACTATATCACTACAGACTTAGCAGCATACTGTAATTATATAGGTTAATATCTGCCTTGTAAAGGATTACCACACTGCATGAATGGTATTTTATAGCAGCATTTTGCATAAATGAAGCCCGTTTTTGTATTCAATTTATAGGAATCTTGATAGCCTATAGAAAATTTAGCTTGGACAGGTTCTGAAATGGCAGGAGTCAGAGCTTTGACCTGTCGTTAAAAAGAAGGCTAAAGCTTTAATTGGTTATTAATCGTGATGACATAAAAATAGCTGCTATATTTCATGATAAGCATGACCGATAGCAGCTTAAAATCATTATTGATTGTATCTGTATTCATGATATACGGTAAAACCATATTTTATCTGCGTTCGTTTTCCATAATGGTCTGCTGTATCATTGTGGATACCAGCTGGGCGATTTCTGTAGATTTCATATCCTTGTAATCCTCATAATATAAGGGCTTCAGATAATGTATCTGCACCGTTAATTTCTTTATTGAATTGGTATCGAAGGCTTTATAGGAGTCGATTAATGCGACCGGTACGATAGGGCATTTTGCATTAATTGCGCTTTTAAAGCTTCCACCCTTGAATTCCAGAAGGGTATTGCCCTTTCGAGATCTTGTGCCTTCGGCAAATATCAGAAAATTCTCGCCTTCCTTGACACGTCTGGTCATATTCATAATAACCTGCATGGACTGTCTGATATCTTCCCTGTCGATTACTTCTGCCTGCAATATCTTTATTATTTGCTTCAGTAAAAAGACATTCTTGGTTTCCTTCTTCATTACCGTTACGATAGGTCTCTCGTGTGTTTCTATTACAGCCAGAGCATCAAACATGCCCTGATGGTTGGGGAACATGATATATCCGGACTCCCTGGGCAGATTCTCCAGCCCATGACACTCAACCGTTACCCTGCCGCGCCGGTTTATAACAGGTACCACCCTGTGTAAAAATGCATAACGGGTCTGGGCATCGTATTTTTCCACATTACATAATTTGAAAATATTATAAAAATAGTATGGAAGATAAAAAAAGCTTCGTAATACTATTAAAACAATTCTTTTCATCAAAAGCCTCCATCTTCTGCCGGATAAGTATTAGTATGTATTACTATATATGTATATTCCGCATTAATCAATATCAAAATCCTTCAAAAATTTAACCCGGCTTGGATGCCTGAGCTTTCTTAAGGCTTTGGCCTCTATTTGCCTTATACGTTCTCTGGTTACATTAAATTCCTTGCCAACCTCCTCAAGAGTATGGCTTTTTCCGTCCTTGAGGCCAAATCTCATGGTAAGGACACGCTGCTCGCGATCAGACAATGTTTCGAGAAGCCGGTTTATCTGATCCTTAAGAACGGAATAGCTTGCCGCCTCCTCAGGGCTTATTGCCAGATCGTCGCTGATAAAGTCACCGAGATGGGAATCTTCCTCTTTGCCAATCGGTGAATCCAGAGATATGGGTTCAACGGAAATTTTTAATATATCACGAATTTTTTCAATTGAAAGCCCCATGGCGTCTGCAATTTCCTGATCGGTTGGTTCCCGGCCCAGCTCCTGTAACAGATTCCTGGAGATCCTGTGGGTCTTATTAATTATTTCCGACATATGTACAGGGATGCGTATGGTTCTGGACTGATCGGCAATAGATCTGGTAATGGCCTGGCGTATCCACCAGGTGGCATATGTACTGAACTTATAGCCCTTTGTATAATCAAATTTTTCAACAGCCTTTATCAGACCGATATTGCCTTCCTGAATCAGATCCAGAAATGACAGACCTCTGCCGACATAACGCTTGGCTATACTGACCACAAGACGAAGATTGGACTGGGCAAGATTTTTTTTAGCCTCATCGTCACCAGCCAAAATTCTTTTAGCCAGTTCAACCTCATCCTCAGGAGCAAGCAGAGGATAATGGCCGATTTCCTTAAGATACATGTGTACAGGATCATCAGCTTCTGAATTGGAGGAGAATTCATCGGCGCTGTCAAGCTGATCAGAGCTGGCATCCAACTTGCGAATGGCCTCATCATCCGGTTCATCTTCGGCTGCAGGATCTACTATTAAAATATTATATGCTTCAAGCTTCTCATATATCTTATCAATATCATCGTCCTCAAAGTTTAAGTCTGAAAACATGGTCCTCAATTTTTCCGTATCGATAAGGTTATGCTGGTCATGTACAAGGTCGATAAGATTTGAAAGCTTGTCCTCAAATAACTCATGCTTGCTCTGATCGTTCATTTTGCGCCTCCATACTTATAAACTACATCCCATTTGATAAACAATTACTGTCTATCCTTTAAAATGATAAGATAAAGCATATTATATCACAAAATTTGCAGAAATGAAATAAGAATCATTCAGCTTATTGTCAGACAAATCAGCTTATTGTCAGACAATCATATTATAAAAAAGGGCAACAGGTGCAGGACATATTAGCCTGAGAGCAAGCTGTATGTGCCGCACCTGTTGCGAAAATGCTGTATTATGGATGAATAGCTTGTTAGCTTTATTTAGTTCTTAATCATTCTTCAGGAATCTAGGGCAGCTGATCAAAGCCCTTCTGAAGATCTTCGTCTGTAGGTATATAATCGGTCATTGTGCCGTTCAGATATGAACCATAGGCTGTCATATCAAAGTATCCTGTACCTGTAAGGCCGAAAAGAATTGTCTTTGCCTCGCCGCTTTCCTTGCACTTTAAGGCCTCATCTATTGCAACACGTATAGCATGTGCCGATTCGGGAGCGGGCAGGATGGTTTCCTGTTTAGCAAAGAATACGGCTGCTTCAAAGACCTTGGTCTGCTCAACCGAGACAGCTTCCATATAACCGTCATGATAGAGCTTGGACAATATAGGAGCCATACCATGATATCTTAAGCCGCCTGCATGGTTTGCAGAAGGAATGAAGCTGCATCCCAATGTATACATTTTTGCAAGAGGAGTAACCTTACCTGTATCACAGAAATCATATGCATATTTTCCTCTTGTGAAGGAAGGACAGGAGGCAGGTTCAACTGCGACAATACGGGGATTAGCCTTGCCGAGCAGCTTATCCTGCATGAAGGGAGCAATCAAACCTCCGAGATTGGAACCGCCGCCCGCAGATCCTATTACGACGTCAGGATATTCATCGAGCATTTCCATTGCAATCTTGGACTCCAAACCGATTATGGACTGGTGAAGCAGTACCTGATTTAATACAGAACCCAGTACATAACGGTAGCCTTCTGTGGAAACAGCCTTTTCTATAGCCTCTGAAATGGCGCAGCCAAGGCTTCCTCCGGTATTGGGATCCTTCTCAAGAATCATCCGGCCAACATTTGTTGTATTGCTGGGGCTGGGGATAATCTCGGCACCAAAGGTTTGCATAACCGTTTTTCTGAAGGGCTTTTGCTCATATGATACCTTAACCATGTAGACGGTAAGAGGCAGCTTATAATAGGAGCATGCCTCAGCCAGAGCGGTTCCCCACTGACCGGCACCTGTTTCTGTGGTAAGGCCCTTAAGTCCCTGCTTCTTAGCATAATAGACCTGTGCAATAGCTGAATTGAGCTTATGGCTTCCGGAGGTATTGTTACCCTCAAACTTATAGTAAATTTTAGCCGGAGTATCAAGAGCCTTCTCCAGATTATAGGCACGGATAAGGGGTGAAGGCCGGTACATCTTGTAGAAATCCTGAATTTCCTCAGGGATGTCGAAGTAGCGGGTTGTGTTATCCATTTCCTGCTTGGCCAGCTCTTCACAGAACACAGGATACAGCTCTTCAAGCTTAACAGGCTTAAGGGTTGCAGGATTAAGCAAGGGTTCAGGAAGCTCCTTCATATCTGCTCTTAAATTATACCATTGCTTAGGCATCTGATCTTCGGTTAAATAAAGTCTGTGTGGTACTTTCTTAGGCATATTAACTCTCCTCCCAAATTTAAATTTTTAAATTAAGTACTTTATTTCGAGTCATATAATTACTGATGAATATAAAAAAAGCTTTTGTCTCAGTATTCTACTGGGACAAAAGCATTGATTACGCTTCTGCGGTACCACCCGGTTTGGTGAAAATCACCCACTTGCTCCATATACTTTCATATATGCTTCCTTGGTAACGGATGAAGATTCCGTCGGGTATTACTCGACAGCTGTCTGTCTTTCTCCCCGCCCTCATAAGCCCATTCAATATGGCTTTATTACTGCAATCCCACCATCTGCAGCTCTCTGAAAATAAATCACCATATCTACTACTCTTACTCACAGGTTTAATTCATAATTATTAATTATTGACTAAAGTATATACACAAAGAAGCGGATTGTCAATATAAAATTATGGTGTATTATGGATATTAATAGTTGTTATAACTATAGCTTCATATAATTAAAATAGACGAGGAGCAGGAATTTAGTACACAACAAGTATAAATCTGGATGTTCGATAGAATTATACCGATAAGGGTATAGTAAACAAGATGCTTGGCTTCTTGGCGAATTAATACAAATGCGATATTATTGAATAAGAAATTTGATCAATGAATGTTGAGGCAGTGCCAGATAAAATTATTAATGGGGGATTGGGAGTTGAAAAGAAGATTATGCTTCTATTTGATTTTAGCTATGATTGCATTATCTTTACTCGGAAGCAGTACCATTTCAGCGAAAGAAAGGACAGAGAAGACGTCGGACTTTCAGATTAAGGATGGTGTATTGGTAAAATACAAGGGAACTGATTCAGAAGTGACAGTACCTGACGGAGTAACAGTTATTGGAAGAAGTGCCTTTAAAGATAACCAAACTATAATATCTGTAATATTGCCGGACGGCGTAACAAGGATTGAAAAAAGAGCTTTTGATGGTTGCAATGTTTTTCCGACTGTCGTAGATTAAAGTATATCACTTTTCCGGAGAAAATGAATGAAAATATATGTAAGCAAATGCTTATAAATATTTCACGAATCAAATCTTCTTGTAAAATATACTTAACTAAGAGCGATAAGAACAAAGCATTTGTTAAGCATCTACAGAATCAAGGATGGGAAGTAGAGGAACTGGGGCTGCAAACGAAAGAGGTTTTCCTAAAAAAGGGAGAAACATTTGAACTCAGAATGAACAGCTATGCAAAGTGTACTTGGAAGTCAAGTAACCCGTCTGTAGCAGCAGTTAATTATTATGGCAAGATAACAGCGAAAAACAAGGGAACGACAGTTATAACGGCGACACTCTATGGAAAGGAGTATAAATGTAAGGTTACCGTTAAATAGGGAGATACAGGGGTATCTCCCTATACTTACTTTATCAGATATGTTATCAGAAACCGCAGCAGGCAAGCTAAGCATTTGAATATTGCAGCCAACCTTTTCAGGATTATAAGTATATAGTATATATAGTCACTTTATAATATTTCAGTTAACAAAATTTGAAGTTTATGCTATAGTTAAATCACAGATACTTGCATCGACCGATTATAATCATTACTTGTTTCAATCTATATTTAAGTATTATATCAGACACATATAAGTGAAGGAGGATATTATATATGAAGCTTTGGAATGATACAGGACAGTGATGACAGGCTTTTCGAGGACCGCCATAGTGTGCTTTTTATGAAATTAATTGCTAAAAGATTATTAACACAAGAAAAAAAGCGACTATGGAGGTTGTAATGAAAATGAATATTAAAAAATATTATATTTACTGCTTTTTAGAGAATTTGTATCCGATATACCCTCTAGAAAATGAAGGCAGATCGACGGTTCACTCAATAATATCCTTATCCCAGAGTTTGTATGCAATAGTCTGCTTCGGAATATTTGGCCTGGCTGCTTCGGCAGCGGACCTTTTGCAGCTGCTGCTTCTGTGCGGCATTTACATTTGCATATGCATTGCTGTAACAGGAGCTATATATTTTCTGTTAAAAGGAAGAGCAGCTAAAGGATAATTGCAAGAGAATAAAGCATAAGAAAAGAAAGCTGCCTGCCGGCACTTGGCAGACAGCTTTTATTTTCTTATGCTTTGCTGTCGTCATTATAAACAGCCAGAGCCTGTTGCAGCTCCTGCTTTATTCTTTCTTTTAAATGAGGTGGATTAAGAACATGGACACTGGAGCCGAACTGTAAAATCCATCTAATCAGCTCATCGGTTATTGCGGTCTTTCTGCTAAAAATTATCCCGTTTTCTGCAGGTACTATTTCGTCCGCCAGCTCGGATTCATACTCCTGGATGTATTTGGCCGTTTTGCCAGAGAAAGCAAGAATGATATGCTCCGCATCACTGCCTGACAGATGGATAAACTTGGAACGCTTTTTCTTATGGTAATAATCCTCCGCCAGTTCAAAGCCGGCCTCAAGAGGGGTCAGCTCCTTTATTCTGGATACACGGAAATCCCTGATATCATTGCGAAGCTCACAGAAGGCAACCACATTTAAGGCTCCGTCATTAATCAGCAGCTCATAGGGATGAATTGTGCGTATGGTATCCTCATCGGCTCCGAAGCTGCGATAAACTATTCTTACCTTATTTTTATTACGGATCGCATTTTGCAGCTGCTCCTCAATTTCAGGATTAACATCATCGCTTATGTAATCATTGGTATTGACAGTTATCATACCTGAAAAATGTTTTATAAATTCCTTATTCAGATTGGTGGTGTTGTCAAGCAGCTTATGAATAAGCTCTCCGGCCTGCCGGCCCATGGTCATGTGCTGATAGGGCTTTAAAAGCTCAAGAATAAAGGCCAGAGAAATCAGCTCCGGTGATGTAAAGGTTATATCCCTAAGGCGGAATTTGTCGGCAGTATAGTATGTTTTGCCGTCTCTTTCCTCCTCGGATATAAAATAGATCCCTGACAGACTGTCAATATCCCTGCTGATGGTCTTCCTGTCCACAAAGACATTCCACTTCTGCAGCGATTTGTGAATATCATTGATTGTATATCCCCGTTTATTTTCCGACAGCAGCATTAGAATAAAAATCTGCCGTTCGGTCTGAGTCATATCCTGCATACCATCCTCCATTCTGCAAGCGCTAAGCCTGAAATACGGAAAGGCCAAAGCTAAATATAAGAATAATTTATTAGGTAAGAATATTATCCGGAATACTCCGGCTTAACCCGTCATACTACGGAATAGGCCGATAAACCCAAGGATAAGCCTGAATGTTCAGGCAAAAGCAAAAACCTCCCGTAAGCAGACGTCCGGCTGCATTATCTGTGATGATTTTTAAATTATTTATTTCATATTAATATTAAAGCTTAAAATATTCAAGCTAATTAATTGAGCTTGAAGCATCGGACAAAAGAACCTGGCTTACCATTTCAATCCTGACAGTCTTGCTTTGTCAGGATACGGACAAGCACCCTAAAAAAGCAGAAGCGACAGGCCCCGGACATGCACGGATATACTTAGTTAAATGGTTCTATAAAATCAAAAA
>Ga0134099_1003169_pt1 | contig 12452 bp, 10 predicted proteins | sample 10_taG_2_FD_105482 | JGI IMG/M metagenome (GOLD analysis project Ga0134099, IMG submission 105482) | Switchgrass degrading microbial communities from high solid loading bioreactors in New Hampshire, USA - 10_41_5_180_A2 metaG | ecosystem: Engineered > Bioreactor > Semi-continuous > Anaerobic >...
CCTATGAAAGCTTGTAACAATAAGGCTTCGAGCCTTAAAATATCATCTTAATTTTATATTATACGAGGAGGTAAAAACATGCCAGAAAATGTTGAGAAAACCATGAACAAGATAGTTTCGCTTTGCAAGCGAAGGGGTTTTATCTTCCAGGGGTCAGAGATATACGGTGGTCTGGCCAATACATGGGACTATGGCCCATTGGGAGTAGAGCTGAAGAGAAATGTAAAAGACTATTGGTGGAGAAAAATAGTTCAAGAGAGGGATGATGTTGTAGGCATTGACAGTGCTATATTGATGCACCCAAGAGTATGGGAAGCTTCAGGCCATGTGGCAGGCTTTAATGATGCACTGATAGATTGCAAGCAGTGTAAATCAAGATTTCGGGCAGACCATCTTATTGAGGATGCGCTTAATATGAAAGTGGAGGGCAAAAGCGTCCAAGAGCTCACAGAGATAGTACATGGGAATCAAATTAAATGCCCCACCTGCGGTATGGTAGATTGGACTGATGCAAGGGTCTTCAACTTGATGTTCAAAACTTACCAAGGTGTTACTGAAGATTCAAGTTCAATAGTATATCTTCGCCCCGAAACAGCCCAGGGCATATTTGTCAATTTTAAAAATGTGTTAGATTCTAGCAGAATGAAGCTGCCCTTTGGCATCGCTCAAATAGGTAAATCCTTTAGAAACGAGATAACCCCGGGGAACTTTACCTTTAGGACAAGAGAATTTGAACAAATGGAACTAGAATTTTTTGTAAAGCCCGGTGATGATGAAAAATGGTTTGAGTACTGGCGACAGTTTATGATTGACTTTTTTGTGTCATTAGGAGTCAAGAGTGAAAACTTGCGCTTAAGAGACCATTCGCCTGAAGAGCTATCTCATTATTCCAAAGCAACCACCGATTTAGAATACAAGTTTCCTTTCGGATGGGGTGAGCTTTGGGGAGTTGCAAACCGCACGGATTTTGATCTTTCGAGACATATCGAGTATTCTGGGAAGTCTTTAACCTATTTTGATCCTGTAGAGAACAAACAAATTGTTCCTTACGTAATTGAACCGTCCCTTGGTGCAGATAGAGCCGTATTGGTGCTTTTATGCGATGCCTATGATGAAGAAGAGGTTCAGGGTGAAACCAGGGTAGTTCTTCGCTTTAAACCGGAAATTGCACCAATAAAATGCGCTGTTCTTCCGCTTTCCAAAAAAGAGCCTTTAGAAGAACTAGCAAGAAAAATATATCAAGATTTGAAAAAATACTACCATATGGAATATGACAATACCGGCAGCATAGGCAAGCGCTACCGTCGCCAAGATGAAATCGGGACTCCATTTGCCATAACCGTGGACTTTGAAAGCTTGGAAGATAATAAAGTTACAATAAGGGATAGGGACACGATGAAGCAAGATAGAGTTGAAATAGACAAAGTGAGGGATTATTTAAAAGAGAAATTGGGATTTTAAATTAAATAGTTTTCAAAAACTGCTACTGGAGGTTTCCCAGTAGCAGTTTTTATAAAAGATTCCAAAAGGCTCATTTTACATTTCTGATGGCAAGAGCAGCCATTTATAAGGTATGGAATTATTTTAAAAAAGGATAATCAGATTTAATATAGAATATATATTAAATTATATAAAGAGTAGGTATTATGGTTTGAAAAATGTAAGGGCTTACAAATAATGTGAAAAAATTATTTCCGATGTTTTATTAACTACATGTATAAAAAAGACATATTTTATGCTCTGCTGTAACCGATTACATTTTATGGTTAATTTTCAATTTCGAAAAAATAACACTGTTTAAAGAGGTGAGCAAACAGTGTTGTATTTATTGATATTTGTAAGAGAGCAGGTGTGGTAATGAAAAAGTTTCAATGGAACTATTCCGACCTGAATATTAGAAATGGAACATAGAAAAATAAGGTTTTCTAAAACTACCTGTAGACGTCGTAGATTATTAGCTATACTTATGGAACCTATTGATAACTAAAAGAATTTTTTTACAAATTAGAACTTGACTTAATTTTATACATAGATTAAATTAGGGTTAAATTAATGTTTTTAGACTAGATTGGATTCCAATAATTTAGTTCACTTTGAGAGTATATTTGTTTTTTGTGAGGTGGTTATTATTTCTTGTACAATATATGATGTAGCTAGAAAAGCTGGAGTTTCTATAGCCACTGTGTCAAGAGTTTTGAACAATAGTGAACTCGTCTCAGAAAAAACCAAACAGAAAGTTAAGATGGCAATTGAGGAGTTAAATTACACACCTAATATTATAGCCTCGGCTTTAACCAAAAAATCCACCTTAACAATAGGTCTTTTAATTCCCGATATTTCAAATCCTTTTTACTCTGAATTGTCTAGAGGAGTAGAAGATGCATGTAACGATTTCGGTTTTAACACAGTAATTTGCAATACTGATTACTGCATACAAAAAGAAACAGCATATATAAACCTCTTAAGACAAAAAAGTGTTGATGGGTTTGTTATAACAACTGCTCATTATAACGATGAAAATGTTATAAACCTAGCGACGGATAATGTGCCATTGGTGTTATTGGATAGAAATATCGAAAAATCAGATGGATATGATATTGATGTAGTTTGTTCGGATAATGTAACAAGCGGCTACCTTGCTACAAATCACTTAATTCAGCTTGGGCATAAAAGTATAGCTTGTTTTTTGGGACCACCTCAAATCGAAGTAAATATTGAAAGAGCAAGGGGTTATGTAAAAGCGATAAAAGAAGCCTGTCTAAAAATTGTACCTGAACTAGTTGCCTATGGGGATTTTAAACTGGATTTTGGTTACAAAAAAACTCTTGAGTTATTGAATAGGGGTCTTAGACCCACGGCTTTTTTTGCGGCCAATGATTTAATAGCATTAGGTATTATTCGTGCTTTAAAGAGTGTTGGCTTCTCTGTTCCTGCAGATATTTCTGTTGTCGGTTGTGATAATACAATTCTGGCTGAATTAACCGATCCGCAACTTACCACTATAAATCAGCCAATAAGAGAAATGGGTTATTATGCTACAGAGCTTCTCATTAAAAAGCTTAAGGGAGAACGTTCTAAAAGTGAAAAAATCATTTTTAAAACAGAATTAGTCGTAAGGAAGTCTACAAGTGTGTGTAAAAAAATAGGGGTAATTAATTAAATTTAAAATCCAAAATAGAAAGGCAGTGAAAACACATGAAAATAAGTCTCGCAATAGCAAAAGAAGCAGGGAAAAACGCCCCCATTGTCTTAAGAGGCAGTTACACTGAAAATATAAAAAAAGCAGCTAAAATGGGTTATGATGCTGTGGAAATCCACGTAAATGACCCAAAAACCTTGGACATTCATGAAATACAAAAAACCTGTGAAGAAAACAATATAACTGTCTCTACAATTGGAACCGGAATGGGCTATACCGTAGATGGTTTGAGCTTTACTGATCAAGATTCAGTCGTGCGTCAAAAAGCAGTAGAGAGAATTTTTGAGCATATACAGGTTGCAAAGGAGCTTAATGCCAAAGTAATTGTAGGATCAATGAGGGGAAAAGTGCCGAATACAAGTGAATATGACAAATACGAAGGATATGCACTAGATTGCTTCAAAGCTGTTATGGAAAATGCTGAAAAACAAGGAGTTATAATAACTCTAGAGGCCATCAATCGGTATGAGACAAATTTTATAAACAATGTTTATGAAGGGATTAGATTTATAGAAAAAGTAGGCAGTGAATATCTTAAACTACATATAGATACATTTCACATGAATATTGAAGAAAAAGATTTGACAGAGAGTATAAAGTTGGCAAGGGCAGCGTTGGGGCATGTGCATTTTGCTGACAGCAACAGATGGTATCCCGGGGCAGGTCATTTAGATTTTGAGGCAATCATTTCTGAATTAAAGGAGATTAATTACTCAGGTGTTATTGCCTTTGAATGCCTGCCATTGCCTACGCAAGAAGAAGCAGCCCTGAAAGGTTTTGAACATGTAAAGCAATATATGTAATATAATAATTAAAGTAAATGGGCCGGATAACAAGGTTAAATTATCCGGCCTTTGATTTTATTCTGTTTAGCATTAAATAGGGTTTTGTGGTTGTTTGATTAGCACTTATATTTCAAAATTTAATTTATATACTTTATCTAAAAATTTTTAAAACCAGATGAAAAAATTTCTTATTTGCGGTAATATTTATGTAGAATAGCACAATTTCCCATCTGTTAAAAATAATAATTTAATTACTATGTGGGAGGTAGTGATTATGAAAAAATTTATGGATGAGGATTTTTTGCTAAGCACCGATACTGCAAAACGGCTGTATCATGAACATGCAAAGAAAATGCCGATAGTCGACTACCATTGCCATATTAACCCGAAGGACATTTATGATGATGTAATATATGACAATCTCAGCCAAGTATGGCTTGGAGGGGATCACTATAAATGGCGTACAATGCGCGCTAATGGTATTGAGGAACGCTATATTACTGGTAATGATACTACAGCATATGAAAAATTTGAGAAATGGGCAGAAACTGTTCCTAAGTTAATCGGCAATCCATTATATCATTGGACACATATGGAACTCAAACGTTACTTTGACATAGAAGATATACTTTCACCTAAAACGTGCAAAAAAATATGGGACACTGCCAATGAACGTCTAAAGGACTTATCAGTCCGCAAGATAATAGAGAAATCCAACGTCAAGTTAATTTGCACAACTGATGATCCAGTAGATGATTTGCGGTGGCACAAGTATATTCGCGAAGATAAAAGCTTTAACGTAAAGGTCTTGCCTGCTTTCCGGCCGGATAAAGCTTTAAATATAGACAAGCCGGGTTTCGTTGAATATATTGAGAAGTTAGGTGACATTTGCGGAATAAAAATTAAAACAGTCGATGATGTGAAAGCAGCTTTAGCCTCCAGAATTGAGTATTTTGTAGAAATGGGCTGTAAAGCGGCGGATCACGCACTGGATTATATAGTTTATAGAAAAAAAGATGTTAATTTAGATGCTGTGCTTCAAGACGCATTAGACGGAAAGCCAATTGACCAGGAAAAAGCTGATGAGTATAAAGCCGAACTCCTTATGTTTTGCGCTGCCCAGTATAAGCAACATAAAATCGTGATGCAGCTTCATTACGGTACATTGAGAAATGCAAATCCGGTAGCCTTTGCTAAGCTAGGGCCAGATTCAGGTTTTGATGCAATTTGCGGCTATGATAAAAGCGGTGTAGCTTTAGGTGCCCTTTTGGGTGCATTAGAAGCCTCTGACAGCCTACCCAAAACGATTATATATTCACTTAATCCTACTGACAATGCTTTGATTGATTCAGTTATAGGTTGTTTTCAATCTCATGAGGTCCCGGGCAAAATACAGCATGGAAGTGCCTGGTGGTTTAATGATACCAAAACAGGCATGATGGAACATATGATTAATCTTGCCAATTATTCTGTTCTTCCAAACTTTATAGGAATGCTTACCGATTCACGAAGTTTCTTATCTTATACGCGCCACGAGTATTTTAGACGAATCCTCTGTGATTTATTAGGAAAATGGGTAGAAAACGGTGAATACCCTGCTGATATGGAAGTTTTGGGCAAAATAGTGGAAGATATCTGCTATAACAATACTGTCAGATATTTCGAATTTAAAATTTAAATTAGCAATATTTATTTACAACTGCCCAACCTATACTAGTAAAAGAGTCCAAAGTTAAAGAGACCTGAGTTTGGAAGTATTTAGTATAAGGTATGGGCAGTTTGTGAATTACATGGATTATTACATAGTATTGAATAAAAAGAAATCTATTTTCAGCCGCGGCAGATGCAATTTTGCCCTGCTAAATGAGACCTCTCACATGGGGATATGTGAAGTTTAGGTATTAAAAAGTTTTAAAGGCAACAAGGCTTCTTGCAATTCACTTTTTATTTTTTCCAGTCCTTCTTCGGATTTAGACTCACAGCGAACGATAAGCTCCGGGCCGGTATTTGAGCTTCTGACTAGGCCCCAACCATCGGGGAAAATAACCCGAACACCATCTACGTCTATTATTGGATATTTGCCTTCAAAGTATTGTTTTACTGCTTGGACTTTGCCAAATTTTTCTTCGTCAGGGCAGGAAACCCGAAGCTCTGGAGTTGAAAAATATTTTGGCACATCAGAAAGCAGCTCTGAAAGCTTCTTATCGGTGTTTGAGAGGATTCTCAGAAGCCTAGCAGCGGCATAAAAGGCATCATCGAAACCATAGTATTCATCGGCAAAAAACATATGGCCTGACATTTCTCCTGTAAATACAGCACCAATTTCCCTCATTTTGGCTTTTATTAGAGAGTGGCCGGTTTTATAAAATATGGGTTTACCGCCCAGTTTTTTTATTTCATCTACGAGAGCCTCAGAACACTTGACTTCCACTATGGCGGTGGTGCCAGGGTATTTTGGCATAATCTCACGCCAATACAGCACCATCAGCATATCTCCGTATATTATATTGCCCTTGTCATCTACAACGCCAATGCGGTCACCATCTCCATCAAAACCTATGCCCAAATCAAGTTTTTCCTTTAAAACAAGTTCCCTTAAATCTGTTAAATTTTCTGGTTTAACAGGGTCAGGAAAATGATTAGGGAAGGCAGGATCAGAAGTGCAGTAAAGAGGGTAAACTTCTACTCCAAGGCGGCTAAAGAGTTTTTCCGCAAAAAAGGAAGCGGTACCGTTGCCACAGTCGATACCTACTCTGAGCTTTTTAGGAAGATGGATTTTGCTTGCTACCATGTTTATGTAATCGTCAACGGGGCTCTTTAATATGACCTTCCCGTTTCCCGATGAAAAATCGCCGCCTTCCATCATCCTTCTTAAATTTTTAATTTCATCTCCATACATAGTTCCTGGCCCAAAAGCCACCTTGAAGCCGTTAAATTGTGCGGGATTGTGACTTGCCGTAACCATGATTCCCGGATTTATATCATAGTGGATTCTTGCAAAATAAAATATGGGAGTTACTACTGTCCCTATGTCTATTACGTCACACCCCGTAGATAAAAGGCCATTTGTCACAGCTTTTTTAAGTGAAGGCGAAGAAGTTCTGTTATCACAACCTACAATTACCTTGTTTTCCCCATTTTTAAAAGCATATGTACCAAAAGCTTGACCTAGCCTTGTAGCAAAGTCTTCATCCAAATCTTTATTTACAACACCTCTTATATCGTACTGCCTAAAAACGTAAGGGTTAAGCTTCATAAAACCTTCCTCCAATTTATCTTTTTATATTTTATACGTAAATAATTCTGTTATAGTATTTCCAAAAAAACTACTATTATTTGGTGCTTTTCCACTACGAAACAGAGTTTTTTACTTACATGAATTATACCATAAATTTTCAAATTTCCTATTGATTAAGGCTGATAATTGTGATAGTATTCTCTTAAATACTTTAACGATTTAATATGGTAAAGGAAGATTGGTAATGACGGGGTATTTTCGAAGACCTGCAGGTGTAAAAGATTATTTGCCACCCAAGGTTCGCAAAAAGCGGCGGATTGAAAAGGAAATTGTAGACGTATTTGAAAAGTGGGGTTACGAAGAGGTTGTTGCTCCTTCTTTTGAATATTTGGAGACATTTGCAAAAACAGGCAAGCCTGGTTTTACAGAGAAAGTTTTTAAGTTTTTTGATAGACATGGAGAAGCAATGGCTTTAAGACCCGATATAACCACTTCCATTGCCCGGATGGTTGCAACTCATTACAGCAACCATGATGCACCTTTGAGATTTTATTATTTGGCAAATGTCTTTAGATTTCAGGAGCCCAGAAAGGGCAGAGACCAGGAGTTTTATCAAATAGGAGGGGAACTAATCGGCATTCCGGGCCTGGATGCTGATGTAGAAATAATACTTTTGGCATCTTATATGCTAGAGCAAATCGGTATAAAAAATTTTTTAATTAACATAGGTCATACCAAATTTCTTGAGGGTTTGCTTGATGAATTAGATGAGCCTGTTTTAAAAGACAGGATAGCTCAAGCAATAAAAGAAAAAAATTTTGTTTGGCTGAAAAATCTAATTGAGACCAGCGATCTTAGAACTGATATAAAAAGAACGTTTTTAGCTTTGCCCGGATTTTATGGTGGTGCGGAGATTTTGGATAAGCTAATTGAGTTTTCGCTAAACGAGAAATGCACTGCAGCTGTATCGGAATTAAAAAGGCTATGGAGCATGCTGAAGCAATTTAATAATATTCAACTTACCTTTGATCCGGGCCTTGCCAGAGGCATCGATTATTATACAGGAATCGTATTTGAAATATATTCACCTAAGTCGGGATTTCCCCTTGGAGGGGGAGGACGTTACGATTCCCTGCTTGATAAGTTTAACGGATCAAGACCTGCGACAGGTTTTGCATTAACTGAAGATGTTATTCTGGCAGTTTTAGAGCAGGATATGGAAGATGTATATGATCCGTATTATCTGTATTATGAGCCGGAACAATATATCGAGGCATTTCATAAGGCGCAAGAGCTCAGAAAAAATGGCTACATAGTGAAAATGATGCCAGCTGACAAAGACATATAACTTAATGCGAAGGAGAATGGCCTTGGAATTATTGAAAATTGCCTTGTCAAAGGGCAGGATATTATCAGAAACTTTAAGCCTTTTTAATAAAATTCAGATGGACTTTAGTGAGGTCTATGAAGATTCACGTAAGCTTTTCTTTGATTTTAAAGAGCATGGCACCAGAGTAATTTTGGCAAAGCCCTCTGATGTGCCAACATACGTAGAATACGGTGTGGCTGATATTGGAGTTGCAGGCAAAGATGTGTTGTTAGAAGATAAAAAAGACGTTTTTGAACTAATGGATTTAAAGCTCGCTAATTGCAAAATGGTAGTTGCAATTCCGAAAGATAGATCTAACGATAGTCCAATTTATAGGGTGGCTACCAAATATCCTCAAATTGCGGAAGAACATTTTATTAAAAAAGGAATTCCGGTAGAAATTATTAAACTTCACGGTTCGGTGGAATTGGGCCCCATACTTGGCCTTTCTGATGCCATAGTAGATATCGTGTCAACAGGCAGCACACTTAAAAAAAATAACTTAAAAATCGTGGAAGAGATTTGTCCTATAAGCAGCAGATTAATCGCAAATCCGGTTAGCTTCCGCGTAAAATCTCATGTGATAATGGATTTAATGGAAAAACTAGAAGCTGTTTTATGATTATGATTTATGTGAAATAAACAGAACGTATATAATATAGATTATGTATACTTGATTGAGGAGGAGATTACCATAATATCGCCAATACGATTTGTAAGAGATGATGTATTAAAATTAATACCTTACATGCCTTCTACAGATCCTTGCAAGATAAAACTTGATGCCAATGAAAGCCCTTATGATGTGCCGCTAGAGGTTAAAAATAGAATATGGGAAAAGCTGCAGGATGAACATTTCAATCACTATTATGACCCCAGCTGTGGTAAGCTGCGCGAAGGCCTTTCTAAATATACAGGAGCAAAACCCGAGCAAATCTTTGTGGGCAGCGGTGCCGATGAAATCATACTTGACATAATTTTGGCATTTGCAGGCCCAGGCAGAGATGTTATAATCCCATCGCCTACATTTTCCAGCTACGAAATCTTTGCTACTGTAGCAGGTTCTAATGTAATAAAAGTTCCGATCGTGTGCAAGAAAAACCAGGACAGCTGGGCTTGGGACCTTGATGAGATACAAATAAAGCAGCATTTTACAAAAGACAAGCCCCAGCTTTTGTTTTTATGTTACCCAAACAATCCCACAGGGGACTATTTTGATGAAGAAAAAGTTGTTAACTTAATAAATAACTTTAATGGCATTGTAGCAATAGATGAAGCATATTTTGAATTTGGTGGCAAAACTTTTGTGGAAAGGCTTCATGAATTTCCTCATGTGGTAGTTATACGCACATTTTCTAAGATATTTTCGTTAGCAGGCCTTAGAGTCGGCTATGCCGTCGGCCATGAAGATTTGATACAGCAACTGTACAAAGTGAAACTGCCCTATAATGTAAGTCTTTTTTCACAAATAGCGGCTGTTGAAATTTTGAAGGAGACAGATTGGCTAAAAGATGTCCAAAGCAAATTAATAAAAGCTCGCCAGCAGCTTAAAGCTGAATTAGAAAATATTAAAGGAATAAAAGTATACCCAAGCTCTGCTAACTTTTTCCTGTGTGAATTTGAAAAACCTCGGGACTTTGTATATGAAGAGCTTTTAAAAAGGGGAATTCTCACTCGACGTTTAAATGAAGATCCGTTGAAGAATACTTTGCGGTTCTGCATAGGGACCCAAGAGCAAAATGAGTTTTTGGTATCGAGTCTTAGAGAAATTTTGAGTTAATATAGGGGAGATTTTAAATGGTAAGAGCTGCGGATATTTATAGAAAAACTGGAGAAACAGAGATAATGGCTAGAATAAATCTGGATGGGAAAGGCCATAGCAATATTCATACACAGGTTTTTTTCCTAAATCACATGTTAAACCTTTTTTCCCGCCATGCTCTATTTGACTTGGAAATTAATGCAAAAGGTGACGTAGAGGTTGATTTCCACCATTTAGTTGAAGATGTAGGTATCGTTTTAGGCGAGGCATTTTTAAAGGCCATTGGAAATAAAGAAGGGATTAAGCGATACGGAAGTTTTTATGTTCCAATGGATGAAGCTTTGGCATTTTGCTCGGTGGATATAAGCGGGAGACCTTTTATATATTTTAATGCTGAATTTACCCGTGATAAGGTGGGAGAGTTTGATGTGGAGCTTGTAAAAGAATTTTTCACAGCTTTTGCAAACAACGCCCGCATGACTATTCATTTGGAAACTATTCGAGGCGAAAACACTCACCATATGATAGAAGCACTTTTTAAAGCTTTTGGTCGCGCATTGAGAGAGGCAGTGGCTTTTGACCCAAGGGAAAAAGGGGTGCCGTCTACGAAGGGTATACTGTGAAGCTTGAAGGGGTGAAGAGATGAATATATATCCGGCAGTAGATATTAAGGGAGGAAAGTGCGTAAGGCTTGCTCAGGGAGATTTTGCAAAGGAAACCGTTTATTTAGAAAATCCGGTGGATGCGGCAAAAATGTGGGAGAGCCAAGGCGCTAAATGGATTCATGTAGTTGACTTAGACGGTGCAAAATCTGGAGTTCCAGGCAATTTTGACGTAATTTGTGATATTCGAAAAGCCGTAAGTGCCAATATTCAAGTAGGTGGTGGAATTAGAAATATCAGTACCGTAAAAGATTATTTATGTTTAGGCATAAACCGCGTTATTTTCGGGTCTTCTGCAATTGCCGATTTGACGCTTATTAGGGAAACTATAGATAAATTCGGTACAGATAAAGTGGCTGTTGGAATTGACGTGAGGCATAATCAGGTTGCCATTGAAGGCTGGACTAAATCTTCCGGTGTAACGCTTGAAACGGCACTTAGGCAGTTAAGAGACATTGGTGTAGAGACAATTATTTATACCGATATCTCAAGAGATGGCATGATGAAAGGGCCTAATTTTTCCGGTATTGAAAAAGTGCTAAGCTTTGGGGATTTTTCGGTAATTGCATCTGGGGGGATTGCTTCCCTGAAAGATTTAGAGCAATTAGCTTTGTATGAACAAAAGGGTTTGGAAGGAGCTATTATCGGGAAGGCGCTGTACAGTGGTGCGCTGAACTTGGAGGTTATTTTAAAACTGTTTAATACACATGTGGATGGGAGTAGTGAAAATGGGTAAAAAGCGATTGATTGTTTGCTTAGATGTAAAAAATGGTCGGGTAGTCAAAGGCGTTAATTTTGAAAATATCCGGGACATGGGTGATCCTGTCGAGCTGGCAGCTTTTTATGATAAACAGGGTATAGATGAGATAGTGTTTTTGGATATATCAGCTACTGTTGAAGGCAGAAAGACTACTTTGGATTTAGTAAAAAGGGTTTCTGAAAATATAAGCGTGCCTTTTATTGTCGGTGGAGGCATATCTTCATTAGAAGACATGGAGAATTTGCTTAATGCAGGTGCAACTAAAGTTTCTATAGGCACGGCGGCTGTAAAGAATCCCAAATTAATAAGTGAAGGTGCAAAGCAGTTTGGCAGTAAGCATATGGTCCTTGCCTGTGATGCTAAAAAAAATAGTGGGAGTTGGGAAGTTTATACACATGGAGGGCGAATTGCTTCAGGCCTTGATGCAATACAGTGGTGCAAAGAGGCTGAAAGCCTCGGTATAGGCGAAATATTACTGACCAGCATGGATGCAGACGGCACAAAGGACGGGTATGATATAGAGCTTACCAGAGCTGTAGCCGATGCGGTCAAAGTGCCGGTTATAGCTTCAGGTGGAGCCGGGAAGCTTGAACATTTTAGAGATGTTTTTATAAAAGGCAGAGCAAGTGGTGCTCTTGCCGCATCTGTTTTCCACAAAGGAATTTTTACTGTAAAGC
>Ga0134099_1003172_pt1 | contig 12448 bp, 9 predicted proteins | sample 10_taG_2_FD_105482 | JGI IMG/M metagenome (GOLD analysis project Ga0134099, IMG submission 105482) | Switchgrass degrading microbial communities from high solid loading bioreactors in New Hampshire, USA - 10_41_5_180_A2 metaG | ecosystem: Engineered > Bioreactor > Semi-continuous > Anaerobic >...
AATGGATGTCGTGGCCCCGTTCATTCACGGTGATTACTCTCTCGCCCGGCCCATCGAGATCGCCGCCGCTCTGAACAGACTGAGGACCATACAGATGAGAGCCGCTCGATAGAGGCCTGACCGCGCGAGGATGACGCGTGGGGCGCGACCCGGCGCGAGAGGACCGTCTCCGTGCCTGGCCCCTGTCCCGTGCCCGGCCCAGGGGCCGGGCACGGGGACTAGGACGGAGACGGGGACCTGGTCCGCTCGCACCTCCTGGGTCACGGCAGATGCAACACGTCCCCTGGATAGATGAGGTCTGGGTTAACCAGATTGTTCGCGGCCGCGATCGCGTCCACTGTGGTGCCGAATCGCCGGGCGATGGACCAGAGGCTGTCCCCTGACTGCACGACGTATGTGCGGCCCGAGGTCCCCAGGGGATCCTTGGGGCGGGCTGAGCCCGGATTCGCGAGCCCCCACGGCCCCTCGCCGCCCGGCGTGCCACCTAGCTGGCCGCTTTCAGGTCGGTTGCCAGGCCCGCCATGCTCAGATGCGTGTCCGTGCCCGTCCGCCGCCCCCGATGACACCGGAGGCTGGGCTTTTCCCAAGGATGGCCATGAACTTAGCGGGCCCCCGATGACAATGACCGGGGTGCCTACGTCCACAAGGTCATAGAGCTCCTCGACATGTTCGTTGTGCATTCTCACGCAACCGTTTGAAACCGCTTGCCCGATGAGCTCCGGGTGGTTGGTGCCATGGATCCCGTGCATCTGATACGTGAACGCCATCCACCGGGTGCCGAGGCCACCGCCCGGGTACATGATCTTTTCGAGGATCCTGTGGGTCCCGACGGGCGTCGGAGTCGAGGGTTTGCCGATGGCCACCGGGTACCGTCGCACGAGACGGTCACCCTCGTAGAGGCCGAGGGCACGCTCCCCAACGCTGATCACTATCGTCCGTCCCCCTGCCGCGGCCTCCAGGCCCGACCGAAACCTACCTTGTGAAGACTGGCCCGGGGGAGACGCGTCCGCCGGCCCTGCTTGCTCGACGGGTCCTTCCATCAGCACCGATGGGTAATTCTCTGGATCGACCTCCTCATACAGGAGCTTCAGCGTCACGCAGTCCAGCACACCTGTGACCTCGAGCCCGTATTCCCGCTGAAAAGCCCTCACTGCGTCCTCCGTCTTGGACACAAACACGCCCTCAGGGCCTCCCGGGTCGAATCCCAGCTTGGCAAGCATCTCCTGGGCATCGGCAATGAACGGGCCCGAGTCGCCACGTTTGAACGCAACCGGCCGCTTCACGTCCATGGCTCAACGCCACCCCCTCGCTTCCAGCCCGACTCATACCCGGACCTATCATATGCGGAACCGTTCCTGCCTGCACCGAGCCGGCACTGGATGGCACGGCCGGCCTGCAGGCCCCAAGGAGGTTCCGCAGCCGGGCTCTTGGGGGATCTTGACGCCAGGCCCTCCGGCGGCAAGCCGGTAAGCGTTCGCGCAGTGCGGCGGGCGGACAGCGTGGCGGGGCGTAGGATGGCGTGGCGGGAAGGGTTCCGCAACCTTGCACTGCGAGAGGTAGTCGACTATGATCATGCGAAAGAGGAATTGCGGAAACAAACGCGAAGGAGTGGGTTTGGAATACAACCGGTTGCAGCCGGGAGCGACGGGTGGATCGAGGGGCGGATCGGGCGTCGTCGACCCAGGCTGGCGCCACACCGGAGGAGGATGACGACGTGCCTGTCACCATGCAGGACCTTGCCCAGTGGCTAAAGATCTCCAAGTCAACAGTATCGAGAGCCCTCGCAGGCGACCCGCGTGTAAGCAAGGAGACGCGTGCCAGGGTCCAGCAGCTCGCGCGTGAGCTCAACTATCACCCCCACTCTGCCGCGAGCGGTCTTGCAAAGCGTCGAACCAACGTCATCGGCCTGGTCATCCCGTTCGCGCCACGCTCCCTCTCCGACCCTTTCTTCCTGGAGTTCGTAGGGGGAATAGGGGATTATGCCATTACCAAGGGGTTTTCGATCCTGCTGTCCAGCCCCAGGGCATCGCAGGATGAGCCGGCCGGCAACACCGCATTCACGAAGATCGTCAGCTCTCATCGAGTAGACGGGCTCATCCTCACCGAGCCAAGGGTCACCGACGAGCGGGTGGACTTCCTGAAGGAGCGCGACATCCCCTTCGTTTTCCTGGGCAACCCCGGGCGCAACAGCGATGTGTGCTGGGTCGACGGTGACAACGAGGCAGGCGTGGAGTTAGCGGTGGACCATCTCGTCAGCCTCGGCCACAGGGACATAGCCTGCATAGCAGGGCCGCCGGACCAGACCGCCACGTTCCGCCGGCTGGAGGGATACCGCGCCGCGCTCCAGCGCCACGGCATCCCTTATGACGAGTCGCACGTCGCACAGGGGGATTTCACCGAACCCGGCGGATACCGCGCCATGATGGACATCCTCGACCGAAGCCCGGGCGTCACAGCGGTCTTCGCCTCAAATGACATGATGGCTATCGGGGCAATAAGCGCCGCCAGGCAGCGTGGGTTCAGGGTTCCGCAGGATCTTTCGGTGGTAGGATTCGACGGCATAGCCCTCGGCGCGTACGTAACCCCGGCCCTTACCACGGTCACGCAGCCCATATACCGCCTAGGGCAGGCGGCGGCAGAACTCCTCATCAAGCTCATCGAGAGGCAGACCCCTGCCGAGCGGCACGTCCTCTTTCCGCTCACTCTCACGGTCAGAGAGTCCAGCGCCAGGAAGCTGGATAGCGGCGGCTGAGGTGCCTTGCGGCCACATGCGAGCGATCGCCGGCCGGGGGAACCGCGCGCCTCATCACGCTGCGCGAGGCCGCCGCTGCTCTGCTGGCGACGGCGCCCGAGCGAGCCCCGCTTGCTTGAAGTCCGGCACGGTAGGCCAGCAGCCGGCTGCTACTTTCACCTTCTCGATGGCGGCGACAGCTGGCCGCCATGGACGGCTGCTTAGTGTACCTGCCCAGGACTGCGGTCTCCTCACGGAAACACAATGATGCCGACGGTGAAACCGGGTGCGTACGAGACCTTGTCAGGTGCGAGGACCGCCCGCTGGATGGATACCCCGGCCGTGAAACCGACTGACGTCGGCTTCACTTCCGTTAGCTTCATGATGATGTCGTGCTGCTTGTTTATGATGTCCTTCATCTCGTTCACGAGGTCTTGGAGGGTCTTGGCAGCCTCGAGCGCCTGCTCGGCCTCGGCTTTCCGGGCTTCAGCCAAGGCTCGCTCTTCCTCCCAGTCCGAGCGATAGCCGCGCGCGAGGTCGAGCGCGTCCTGAAGCGCCGTCTCCAGCTCGACGATCCTCTGAAGCGCCTTGAGATACAAGTCCTTTAGCTCCGCGTACGTCCCGGGAACCTCGGCGCCCTGCGCTGGGCCGGGTTTTGAGGTCGCACCCGCCGGGCCGGTCGAAGGGGAACTCGCGCCGTCCGGACCATCCGGTTCATCGGATGACGCCGCGGAGACGGGCGGCCCTTCTTCTTTGACCGCAGGTGTATCGTCCGCTACCTGTGCGTTTACTCCTGCATCGGATTGCTCCACAATTGCTGCGCACGCGAGCACTTCACCAGGATGGGTGGCGATCCCGATCGCCACATCGGCCGGACCCGCCGCATACGTCAAGTTTTGCGCAAAGCCGGACCCACTACAGGCCACGAACGTGAGCGCGATCACCCCCGCCATTACCAGAAGACGTCGTAGCTGCCTCATTGTCGCGTCCTCCTTTCGAGTTCCTCGAGGACCTTGTCGCGTTCTCGCACCCTCGCATCTATCTCAGCTTGCTTTTCGTCGAGCTTCTTCATCTCCTCCTTGATGAGTCTCAGCTGCTCCTCCACTGACGCCACGTCTTTCATCGCCTGCTCCACCTTTTCATTGGCCTTGAGGGCCTCACGCAACAAGCGGTCACGCTCGTACCACTTGATTCCTGCAAACACGGCAAGCCCTGCGAGAATTATCGCGATCACCCACGGGAGCCACTTCTTGACAATCGGCGACAGCACGACATCACCCCCTCTTCTCGCGTGTATGACTTTCCGGCGCCTTCCGCCCGGCCACGCTCGGTGCCGCGCCGGACACAGCCCCCTCCTCGCGCCGCGCTCACAGCAGCCTCCAGCCGTCCTGGCACCATCCTCACGCCAATTTCAGGAGCGATGGTTGTCTCCCGGAACAAAGCGGCTGCTGTCGGACGGGGTCTCCCATCCCGAGCGGCGGCATCAATTGCCGAGCACCGTGGTCCAGTATATCTTGAACAAGCCCATGGCCGCGAACGCCACCTTCAACGTTTCCACCGCGGTCTGCGCGAGGAACGCGGGCCAGCCCGGCCATTCGCCGGCGGAGCCGATGACGACGAGCGCCGAGAGCGCGGCGCTTACCGGAAACGGCAGAAGAGGCACCCATCTCTTGTCGACGTACCTCTTGAGGTATTGCACGATCACGATCACTAGCGGGATGAGTCCTGCATCATGAACGTTGAGATCGTACCCTATCGTTACCCCGTTCTCCATCCTTCCCACCCCTCCTGAGCGCCCGGCGGAGACCCCAGTCGAGGAAACGAAATGACTCGTGACGGAGCGGATGGGCGCCGCCCACCTGGCCCCGACTTCTCCTCCATAATCTACGCGGAGCGGACCGCAAGCGTCACAGCCCGAGTGGCACATGCATACGTTAGCGTTGGCGATGCGGGATCGCCGCGACTGCGGGCTAAGGGTCCAAGGATATTTGGAACAAGGGTGCCGCGGCGTCACAAGACATGTGACGCGCTAGCATCAACGTAACACGAGCTTTGGGGGTGATGCCGGATGCTCAGGGGAACGACGGCTGTGTGCCTCGACCCTGGCCACTAGCACGGTGGGGATGATCCGGGAGCGGTTGGGAGAGCCGGGACGCGCGAGGCCGACATCAATCTCGCCGTGGCAGCGAGGGTCGCAGCACTGCTCCGGAACGGGGGAATCGGTGTCATTCTCACGAGGACGAAAGACGCCTCGGTGCCCCTCAGAACGCGCGTGATGAGAGCCAACAACGCTGAAGTCGCAGCGTTCGTGTCCATTCACTGCAACTCCGCTGGTAGCGATAGCGCCCGTGGCACGGAGGCGTACTACTACAGGACGAGCGACCCAGGCAGGAAGCTCGCAGCGGCCATACACGTGCCCCTTGTCCGCGCAACCGGGCTTGTGGACCGAGGGGTCAAGGACGCTGGGTTCTATGTCCTGCGCCACACGAAAATGCCGGCCGCCCTTATCGAGTTGGCCTTCATATCCAACGAAGATGAGGAGAGGCTGCTTAGAGACGAGGGGTTTCAGACGAAAGCCGCGCGGGCGATCACGGACGGCATTGCCGGGTGGCTGCGAGACCAGCATATCCTCGCGAGTTGGCTCGCGCGCACTATGTAACAACGAGGTTAACCACGTCCCCATCGAAGCTCGCACGCGCCGCTAGCGACTTCGGCCTGGCGACGAGGCGCCTAGAACATGAGCGCCCACTCCAGGTTGAGCGTGCGGTTCTGGCCCTGTTCGAGCCGAGTGTCCTCTCGGGTCCACCAGGAATTCTTGAAGACCAAGTTGACAGAGGACGATTTCGCTATGGTCAAGCGGAGCGTGGTCTCAATCCCGCGCTCTGTCTTGCGCTGGGCGGGGACAGCCGGCGGTTGCTCGAAGCTGTCGCTCCCCGTCCGGAAGAGGGTGAACGTGCCCTGAGCGACCTTCGGGATAATCTGCCCGCTTACCGTCGCCTTTGCCGTGACCGAGTCCGTGCGCGTGCCCTCGTCGAGCGCCTCCTTTCTGGACACGTCAAGCCCGCCGCTCAGGGTCCACGATCCCACCGGGGCCGAACACAACACCGATAGCCCCTCGGCGCGCGAAGCCTCGCCCGATACCCGGTCCTCGGACAATGCGACCGAACAGGTCCCCTGCACCGACATGGAAGGCCCGGAGGCTTTCCCGAGGCCTGTGCGGCCCGAGACGCCCAAAGACACGGTGCCGGAGACCGAATCCACGGTGCGGCGCGGCCCGTCGTCGCTCTGCTTCAACTCGCCTTGGCAGGACGCGCGCACGCTCCATCCCGTCGCGATCGGATAGTAGTAGGTCGCAGCGAGGTTGGTGCGGTTCAGCGTGTAGGCCGCGCTGCCGTCGAGGTTGTCCTTCGTGAGCGCCGCGTTTACGTTGAGGACACCGTTCGCCGGCACCTTGCCCATGGCGCGCAGACCCAGGCGCAACACCCCGCCCCTTTCCGGCGAGAGCGACGCCGGCGTGCCCGGAAGGGGATAGCCGGCCTGGACCATCGCAAGATCGAAACCCATGGACGCGGCCCCGAGTGGCACGTCGAGGTGAGCGGCGATGCCGCTGCCGGCGCTCCCTGCCGCTTCACTGGCGCCCTTCGACGCCCCGTGGATCACCTCGAACCGGAGGCTGGTTTTCCCGCCCACACGCACCTGCCCGCTTGCTCCGAGCATATGGTAGCCGTCGGCCCCTCCCAGGGAGACATAGGTCCCGCCGAGCACAAGGCCGCCTTTCCCTTTCCATCGGTCGGTTATGCCCGCCACGTCGTAGACCGAAAGGCCTAGCCCGCTGGAACTAGCGATCTGTCCGTAGAATGCCAAGACGTCGTGCTCACCGGCAGCACTGCGCACCACGGTCTCCGCTGTGACCCCGCGCACCTCTCTGCTCACCTGGAATAGCTCGGACACCAAGGGAACGGAAGTGTAACCCGCTGTTATGGTTGAGACGCCGTGACGGATCGCGAGCGAGTACCTGTCCAGATAGGCATTGTACCCACCGTAGCTGAGGAATGGGGTCCCCCCTGGGTAATCTGTGCCCCTGGCCTCGAGCCTCATGCGCAGCTCTGAGCCTGCCACGTTCGCCTGAACGGTGAGGTCCAGGGCGTCCGTGGCTTTTCGGATGGGGTACCATTCCATCTTCAAGCTGTTTCGTCCGCCAACCTCGATGCCTTCGAAGAGCGGCTCGACCTCGAAGGTCCACCGCACCTCAGCAAGATTCCCAGCCCGGTCGCGCACGCCGAAGTACACCTCATGGCTTCCCCGCGCGAGCCCGACAGGAGGCACGTAGGTGACCCTGCCGGAAGCCCTCGGAGTCTCTGCTGGCCACGGGGATACGACAGCCTGGGACGTGACGTCTGCTTTATCTAGGATCAACTGAAGGCTGGTCTCGTCTATGCCCGAGCCGGTGTCCTCAAAATCCACCTCGATGAGGGGCCTGCTCGTAGTTGTCGTCGCGCCCTGCGCAGGCGACACGATCGTCACGACCGGCGGGAACGCATCAGAGCCCACGTCAACCTCCACCGCCGGGAGCTGCGGCGGCTCCGTAGCCTGCTGCGCCCCCCGCTGTCCCTGCGCCCCCTGCGCCTCGCCAGGCGCCGCCGGGAGGGCGATGAGCACAAGGACAATGCCCAGGATAAGGCATATGGTAGCGGTGGTGCCGCGTGTGCGAAAGCCGCATGGCACGATCCTCACCCGGAACGCCTCCCGTTCACTTGTGCCGCGGTCGCGAGCGAGGCTCACCGCGGCTTACATCACCATCACCCGCGGGCGAAGGAAGCTCCCGCCCGTGACAAGCCAGCCTCACCATCTCATACGCTGGAGAGCCCGGACCAGGAGCACCGTCAGGACGATCGTCATCAGCACGCCAATGAGGTTGCACGCCCATGTCAAGATACGTCCACGATTCGTGAGCAACTGCGTGTACCACCACCGTCGCATCGTCATCGAGGACCTCACCCCCGATCACCCCATGGTGGTCTAGGTTCCCTCGGCACGATGTGGATAACATCGTCGTCACACCGGACACACCCACCACGCCCAACCGAGCCTTGTCGGGCATTCCCTTGCACCCGACCGCAGCCGGCCCCTTACCAGAGACTCGCAGCATCGTTGAACTTAGCTGGGGGCAGGCATTCGAGCCTGCCCCCTTCATCGGGGTTGTAGTCCTCTCGCCGCTGCTCATCGCGGCTCTGACACGCACGCAGGCTGTCTCAACGCCTCAGATTCGGGGCTCCGTAGCCAAAGCCAAAGCATGGACGTCGGGCCGTCGATGTCGCGCGCGGAGTTCCGGCCGCCATGCTAACCGGCTCAAACGCGATGGTCATGGCGGTTGCCTTCCATTCGCCGCTGATCTTCGCGAAGTGCCACGTGATGGTGCCGTTGTCCGTTTTCAGCCGGTCGATGCCGAGCTTGGTTGAGCTCTCGTACACCTCGTGAGTCTGGGTCACGATGGCCCCCGTCGCCGTGATGTTCGAGAACGTCTGTGTGCCGAGCACGAGGTCGAGCGCGTAGCCCCAGCCGCCTTCGTCCGCTGGCTTCCGCCACGCTAGTTGATTTTCCTCATCCTCAGCCAGCTCGCTCTCGAGCGTGGCGAAGTCCTTCGTGTACGAATACCCGCCTTCCTGGAGCGTCAGCTTGAAGCCCTCGCCAGGTAAGCACGCCAGCATGCCGTCGACATCGTAGGCTTCCACGGCTTCCTCGAAACCGTCGATGACCGTCCCGATCGCAGCCTTGATCGCCTCCTGATCGACAGGCGGGCGCGCCTCTCCTCCGCCTATGCAGCCCGAGACTGTGACGAGGGCAAGTGCCATGATCGCCAACAACAAGACCCGTCTTGTCATGTAGTCGTTCCCTCCTTAGCTCAGGGTCGCTCGTTTCCCCTCCTGCCATGTCCGGCACCGGGACGGGCGGTGGGGCCGGGCCGGACGCCCGGCCCCACCGCTTGCTCCCCCATCCCCGCCATCCCCTCGCGCAGAAGGTCGATCCCGAACTGCGCGGGGTTCAAGCCACCGGATGACCTAAGGTCTCTAGTCAGACTCCTCGGGGAATCTCAGCCTGCCGAAGCCGAAGCCTTCGCGGTACAGCTCCACCTTGAAGCAGGCATCCTCTCTCTTCTCGTTCCCCGCAACGTCCTTGGCTTTGATTGAGATCGAGTGCCACTTGTCGTCGGTGGCCTCGAAGGGGAGGTCCACCACGTAGTAGAGCGTGCCGCCCACTATCGCGGTAGGCGCAACCCATTCGCCATCGTCGATCTTCACCCACACGTTGGCCTGGTCCACGCCCGAACCAGCGTCGAGGAGCTCAGCAAGGACCGTTGAAGCGGTCGTGATGTTGAGTCTCGCACCCTTCTCGGGATTGATGAGCGTGATGACTGGCGCGACCGTGTCAACCAGGACCTCCGCCGGGCCGGCCCACTCGCTTGGGTTGCCGAGAGCGTCGAGCGCCCTGACCTTCAGGTTGTGCATGCCGTCTGCCAGCGCGGACGTTGTGTAGCTCGTCACGTTTCCTACGTTGACGGCCGCCGCGCCGTCAAGCGACACCTCGTACCTTGCGACATCGCCCGTCGAGGCGGTCCATGTCCAGGTCGGCGTGTTGTCGTTGGTCGGGCTCGGCACAGCCAGGTTCGCCGGGACGCCAGGCGCGGTCATGTCGATCACGACGGAGGCGGCTGCGCTCCACGGGCCGACATTGCCGAGTGCGTCGTATGCCCTGACCATGACGTAGTGAGTGCCGTCGGCCGTGAAGCTCGTCTCGTAGGTGTCCGCGTTTCCTACGTTCACAGGGTCCGTAGGCGGCGTCTCACCATCAGACGATTCGCCGAAGTCGTATCTCACTGCGTCAGCAGGTCTCGTCCACGTCCAGATCTGCGGCCCTTCGTTGGTCGGGCTCGGTGTCAGCCGAGTGACCACAGGCGCCACAGGACCGGCGGTGTCTATCACCACATACCCGGCCTCGGATAGCGCGCTCTCGTTCCCGAGGTCGTCAAGCGCGCTCACCTGCAGGTAGTGCTCGCCGTCCCCGAGAGCCAGCTCATCAGGCACCGTGTAGCTGGGCTCCGTTACGCTCGTCACGTACTCGTCGTCCAGATACACGTTGTAGCTCGCCGCTCCCTCAACACCAGCCCATGTCCAGGTCGGCGTCGTATCAGCGGTCGGGCTCGCCGTCTGCGGCATCCCAGGCACTCCAGGCGCCGTCGTGTCGACGGTCACCGTCGCAAGGGTGACCTCGGCACCCTCGTTCCCGACATCGTCAACGCCCTTCACCTTCAGCACGTGGTCGCCGTCGGGAAGGTTTGCACCCGGCGTGAAGGCGGTATCAGTCGTCCAGATCGGCGCTTCTCCGTCAAGGGTCACCCAGTAGCCTTGCACTCCTGTGCCGCTTCCGTCGTCGCCGCTCCAGGTCCATGTCGGCCTGGGGTTGTTGGTCGGCGAAGTCGGAGCGACACCGGCGGTCACGGTCGGACCCGTCGCGTCAATCACAACCTCACCTGGGGACGACCAGCTGTCATCGTCATTCCCGAGGGCGTCTATGGCTTTGACGCGCAGGTAGTACTTGCCGTCAGTCAGCGCTCCATCGTCATACGTGAAGGTTGTGACGTTGCCGATAGGATGTGCGGTGATGAGCGTGCCGCTCTCGTTGGTGAGCGAAACATAGTAAGACCCCACGCCCACACCGTCGTCCTCCGCGGCAGTCCACGTCCAGGTCGGAGTTGTGTCATTGGTGGGACTCGTTGTGCTCGGAGTCCCCGGAGTAGTCGGGCCGCTCGTATCCTGCGTCGAGGATACGACGCCGGACCAGGCGCTCGCGTTGCCCACGTTATCGACGGCACGCACTTGGTAGTAGTATGTCTGGCCATCGGAAAGACCCGTGTAGGTCTTGGACGTGCTTGCCTCTAGCACAGGAACTGCGATCGCAAGCTCACCCTGGCTCGTTGCTATCCTGATCTCATAGCCAGCAAGACCCGTCTCGGCATCCGTTGACGCGCTCCATGACACGGTGTTGCTCGTCCCCACGGTAAACTCCGGTTCAGGAGCCATCACTGGGACTGTGGGCGGGTTCACATCCACTGCAACTGTCCCAATGCCGGACCATGCGGAGTAGTTGCCAGCGACATCCATGGCCTGCACACGGATCTCATAGGTGCCACCCTGGAGCTGCAGCCCCTGCTCCCACGTCTGGTCACCAGGCTCAGGGGGGTCTGGAACATCCAGGACAGTATCGAGGACGTCCCAATCCAGGGAACCGGTTCTCCTGATCTGGATGTGGTAGAGATCCACGCCGGAGATGGCGTCTGTCGAGCCGCCCCATGTCCACGTGGGCGTGGAATCGTTGGTGGGACTCGTGGTGGTCGGCGTGCCGGGAGTCGTTGGCGGATCCGGGTCGTAGATGATCGACGAATCGGTCCAGAGCGATTCGTTGCCTGCGTTGTCGTACGCCTTGACCCGAGCGAGGTACGCCTCTCCTGCGACGACACCCCAGCTTGCTATCGACTCGTTGGTCGTCCACTGCTCAACTGCTGTCCCTCCGGCGGGAATGCCCGTCTCTTCAAAGAGCATGCCCGCCCAGGTATCCGGATCGGGGCCATCATCTGGATCCGGCTTCGGGCCCGTCCCGAACTGGAAGGTGTAGTCCCTTATGCCTGAACTGGGCTCCTGGTCGACGCTTGCATCCCAGGTGAACGTCGGCCAGAGCGTATTGATGTACCAGTTGCCGTCGTCCCCGAGATTCCCGGCAACAGGCACGCCTGGAGTGCCCGGCGCGACTGTGTCGACGAAAATCTCCACATCATCCGACGCTGGAGTGCCGGCTCCGTTGGTCGCCGTTGCCCTCAGGATGATCGACCCGTTCGGCAGGGTGACCGCGCCCCAGTCGGCAGCGTACGGCGATGCGTTGTCCGTGGTGATGGTGGTCCAGGTCGCGCCGCCGTCCGACGAATACTCGAACAGCACCGACTCTATGCCGCTGTAGTCCTCATTGGCATTGGCCGTGAACGTGGGGGTATTGTCATTTGTGACGTCACCATTTGCCGGCGCCGTTATCAAGATCGTTGGAGGCGTGGTGTCGACAGCGATATCCACCACCGCAGAGGTTGCCGACAGCTCTGCTCCGTTCGTCGCAACCGCGCGCAGCTTGTGCGGTGCATGGTCCGTCAGGCTGACCCCGCCCCACACGGCGGCGAACCCGTCAGCGCCGTTGGTGTCCGTGCCTATGTCATTCCAGTTCGACCCACCGTCGGAGGAATACTGGAACGTCACTGACGTGATGCCGCTAACCGTATCCAAGGCCTCCGCCGTGAACGTCGGCTGCCCTGTGGGCACGTACGTGTCGTCCGCGGGCGCCGTCACGGCAACGTCTGGCTCACTCGTGTCCACTGTGATCGTCACCTGGTCCGACTCCGTGAGCCCGGCTCCGTTCGTCGCCGTCGCCCTTAGGATGATCGACCCGTCCGGCAGGGTGACCGCGCCCCAGTCGGCAGCGTACGGCGATACGTCGTCCGTGCTGATGTCGACCCAGGTCGCGCCGCCGTCCGACGAATACTCGAACTCCACAGATGCGACGCCGCTACCGCCGTCCGTCGCATTAGCGGTAAAGTCCGGGGTCGTGTCGGCCGTCTTCGCACCGTCAGTAGGCGCTGTCACGTCAATGTCTGGCTCACTCGTGTCCACCGTGATCGTC
>Ga0134099_1003173_pt1 | contig 12427 bp, 13 predicted proteins | sample 10_taG_2_FD_105482 | JGI IMG/M metagenome (GOLD analysis project Ga0134099, IMG submission 105482) | Switchgrass degrading microbial communities from high solid loading bioreactors in New Hampshire, USA - 10_41_5_180_A2 metaG | ecosystem: Engineered > Bioreactor > Semi-continuous > Anaerobic >...
CGATGTTGGAAAACTATAAACAAATGTTGGAACGTTTTGTCGGACCGACCAAAATCCTGATCTGCGGCAATACTTTGCAAGTAGAAGATTACAGCAAATACAGCTGGACCATTTTCGATCCGGCGCAGAAAAAAGCCCACCATGAAACGGCCTTTCCGCTTAAACTCAAAGAGGCCTATGAGCTTGGAGCAGGGCTAATATAACATATAACGTGTGGTATTGATTGCGGCGCCATTATATGATAGAAAGATATATTAAAGCGGTTTTACAAATGGGCTGCTTCTTAAAATACGGCAGCTGCTTCTTTTTAGCGTAATAAATATCAAATTTCAGAAGGAAGGGTTGACGATGAATCAAATAACCAGAGATGAGGCATTGGCTCTATTAATGAAGTATAACAAGGATCCTTTTCATATCCAGCATGCGCTGACTGTCGAAGCTGTTATGAAATGGTTTGCCCAAGAGCTGGGATATGGAGAGCAGCAGGAATATTGGGGAATTGTCGGTTTGCTGCATGATATTGACTTTGAGTTATACCCGGAAGAACACTGCCTTAAGGCGCCGGAATTGCTGCGGGAAGCCGGCGTAAGTGAAGATATAATTCACAGTGTTGTCTCTCACGGTTATGGAATTACCGTAGGATGTGGGGCTACAATTGATGTAACTCCTGAACACGAGATGGAAAAAGTGCTCTTTGCTGTGGACGAGTTAACGGGACTTATTTGGGCGGCGGCTCTTATGCGTCCTTCGAAAAGTACTAAGGACATGGAACTGAAATCCCTCAAGAAAAAATACAAGAGTAAAAGCTTTGCTGCCGGCTGTTCCAGGGAAATAATCGAGCGTGGAGCGAATCAGCTCGGCTGGGACCTTGATAAGCTCCTTTCCCTGACCCTGCAGGCTATGGCTGCCAGCGAAGATATTGTCCGACAACATATGGAGCAAGTGGGATGAGACAGGTAGATTATTAGGAGGAACCGCTTAATGTTCAATTATGTTTGGCCAATTGCATTGGTCGTGATATCTAATACTTTTTATCAGATTTGTGCGAAATCCGTACCGAGAGCAATGAATCCGCTGGCTTCGTTGACCATTACATATGTGATTGGGGCAATTGCTTCGCTGATACTGTATTATGCGCTGAACAAGGACGCGAATATCCTCCAGGAATACAGCAAGGTTAATTGGGCACCCTTTGTGTTGGGTTTCTCGATTGTAGGGCTCGAAGTCGGGTATATTTACGCGTACAAGGTTGGATGGCCTGTCAGCACAGCGCAGATAGTGCAGGCCTCAGTACTGGCAGTCATTCTGATATTCGTGGGATATCTTTTATATAAAGAAGCCCTGACCTGGAACAAGATAACTGGGATAATCGTTTGTTTGCTCGGACTTGGGCTGATTAATTTAAAATAAAATTCCAAAGAACATATTAAATAATTTTGCTTGACAAAAATAACCAAAAATGTTAGATTTAATAACTAAAAAATATAATTAACAACTGCAGAGAGTTAATTGTTCAAACCGATGAGCAAGAGTAGTAAGAATAACTGCTTGCATCCAGAGAGCCGTGGTAGGTGAGAGCACGGTTGCGAAGGGTTATTCCGAATGGACTTGTGAGGGAAGCTCGAAATCGCAAGAGAGTAGACGCTTACGGGGGGCCTGCCCGTTATCAGCTGGCTGCATATGATGGTATGCAAAAATGAGCGGGCGTACTATACGCCAATTTGGGTGGCACCGCAGAAGGTAAAGCTTTTGTCCCATTATTGGGACGAAAGCTTTTTTAATTTTTAACTTTAGCTTTTTTAGCTTTTAAACAGGGCCCTGATTAAAATTAACGAGCTCGTTAGTTAATTCCCAAACTTAAATCTAATTTTATAATTCGGTTTTCCAAGAATTCAGTTTTTTTCTGAGAGGTGATGATGGTGATAATCCCTGCTTACCATGAAATTGAGCCCTTGGCCGAAGAATTCAAGATCATTCCCATTTGCCAAGAAATCTATGCGGACATTACGACACCCATTGTTCTTTTGCGCAAGATTTCCCGGATCAGCAACAGATATTTTCTGCTGGAGAGTATTGAAGGCGGAGAAAAATGGGGCAGGTACTCTTTTCTGGGTTTTAATCCCATAGCCCGCGTTACCTGTAAAAACGGCGAACTGACCATTGAAGATACGGAGAAGAAAACTATACGCTCTGCGAAACCGCTGGAGCAACTCAGAGCTTACCTGGCGGATTACAAAGCGCCCAGACTGCCGGGAATTCCTCCCTTTGCGGGAGGGTTTGTCGGGTACTTTTCCTACAGCCTGATCGGTTATACAGAACCGGTTTTAAAACTCAGGAACAGCGAATTTTATGACTTTGACCTGATGTTGTTTGACAAGGTAATTGCTTATGATCACCTGAAACAAAAGATCAGCGTCATTGTCAACTTGCGGGCCGAGTCAATTGCTGAGAGTTATCAAAAAGCCCTGGCCGAGATTGAGGATATTGTCAGGCTGATTACGGAACACAATCCGTTGCCGAAAGCCGGAAAAAATAGCAAACCGTCCTTCACCTGCAATGTATCCAAAGAAGAATACTGCCTGATGGTGGAAAAGACAAAAGAGTATATTAAAAATGGCGATATATTTCAGGCCGTCATTTCCAGACGCTTTGAAACGCCCTATGAGGACAGCCTGATCAATGCTTACCGGGTTTTGAGAACAACAAACCCTTCCCCCTATATGGTGTTCATGCAAACCGACGATATTCAGCTTATGTGTTCTTCTCCCGAAACCCTGGTCAGATTGCAGAACAATGTCCTTTCAACCTTTCCAATCGCCGGTTCCAGACCCCGGGGCGAAACATACGAAAAGGATCTGGCTCTGGAGCGGGAATTGCTGGAGGATGAAAAAGAATTGGCCGAACACAACATGCTGGTGGATCTGGCCAGAAATGATTTGGGGAAAATAGCCGAATTTGGCAGCGTCAAGGTGACTAAGTACAAAATGATTCAGCGCTATTCGCAAATAATGCATATTACTTCAGAGGTGGAAGGAATCCTGCGGCAAGGAATGGACGCGTTGGATGCGCTGGAAGCTCTTCTGCCGGCCGGGACTTTGTCCGGAGCGCCCAAAATTCGGGCTTGCCAGATCATCGAAGAATTGGAAAAAGATCCGAGGGGGATCTATGGCGGAGCCATTGGTTATTTAGACTTCACAGGTAATATGGATGTTTGCATCGCTATCCGGATGGCCGTGAAGAAAAATGGCAAGGTGTCCGTTCAAGCCGGCGGAGGAATTGTGGCTGACAGTGTGCCGGAGAGGGAATATGAAGAGTCTGCAGACAAGGCCAAGGCCGTTCTAAAAGCTCTTATGGCCGCAAGTGAGGTGGATATGTGATGATTTTATTAATCGATAACTATGACAGTTTTTCCTATAATCTGGTGCAATTGGCAGGGAGCATTAACCCTGATATCCGGGTAATTCGCAATGATGAGTGTACTGTCGAAGAAGTAAAGCAAATGAATCCGTCTCACCTGATTATCTCTCCAGGCCCGGGTTATCCGCGGGATGCCGGAATTTGCGAAGCAGTGATCGACCGGATGAAAGGACTGGTTCCGATTCTCGGCATATGTCTTGGCCACCAAGCCATCTGCGAAGTGTTTGGAGCTTCTATTGTGCCGGCCAAGGAACTTAAGCACGGAAAACAAAGCAATATCCATATTGCCAACGGGAGCCGCATATTCAAAGGACTGCCGCCTATCATAACGGCAGCAAGATACCACTCTCTTATTGCCCAGAGGACCTCTCTGCCGGATCAGCTGTTGGTCATTGCCGAAGATGAGCACGGGGAAGTAATGGGCGTCAAGCACAGAGATTATGAGATTTACGGTCTGCAGTTCCATCCCGAATCCATCCTGACTCCCCAGGGGGCTATTATTATAGACAACTTTTTGCAGATTGGGGGTGAAGCATCATGATTCGAGAAGCCATTCAGAAATTGCTGAACAAGGAAAATCTCTCCTTCGAGATGACCAAAGCCGTGATGGATGAAATCATGACCGGCAAGGCAACCAACGCCCAGATCGCTTCATTCCTGACCGCCATGCGGATGAAAGGGGAGACCATCGAAGAAATCACGGCCTGTGCGCTGATCATGCGCCAATGCGGTACCAAACTAAAGCACCGGGGCGATGTTCTGGATATTGTCGGCACCGGAGGAGATCAGGCATACACCTTTAATATTTCCACCGTTTCAGCCTTTGTCATTTCCGCAGCGGGGATACCGGTGGCCAAGCACGGCAACCGGAGCGTTTCCAGTAAATGCGGCAGCGCCGATGTTTTGGAAGCCCTCGGAGTAAGAATTGATATCCCTGTCTGGAAAAGTGAAAAGATTTTGCAAGAAATCGGGATTTGCTTCATGTTTGCCGCCAACTACCATCCTTCGATGAAATATGCCGCCCCTGTGCGAAAGGAGCTCGGGGTACGCACCATTTTTAATATTTTGGGTCCGCTGGCCAGTCCGGCCGAGGCAAATCTGCAATTGCTCGGGGTTTATGATGAAAATCTGGTGGAGCCGCTGGCCAGAGTCCTTGCGAACCTCGGCGTTAAAAAAGCCATGGTGGTTCATGGCCATGACGGTCTGGATGAGATCACTTTAACCACTTCCTCCACAGTTTGTGAAGTCAATAATGGCTATTTGAACAGCTTCTTTTTGGATCCGCGCCAATTCGGCTTTACCTACTGCAAACCCGAGGATTTGGTGGGCGGCGGGCCGGAAGAGAATGCGGAGATTGCCAGAAGAATTTTAAGCGGGGAAAAAGGCCCCAAAAGAGATATTGTCCTGCTGAACTCGGCAGTCTGTCTTTATATGGCTTACAACAACATTACTTTACGGGAATGCGTTAGAATGGCGGCGGATATCATCGACAGCGGCCGGGCCCTTCAGCAACTGAACCGGTTTATCGAGCTGTCCAATCGCGAAGATAAAACCAAAAGCGACTTGTAAAGATGAAGTAAATGAATAACGGAGACAAAAGCAAAGGTCAATAGCTGAGATAGAACAAATAGAAACAGTGGAAGCAAGGCTAAAGAAAATAGTTGAGTTAAAGCGTAAAGGTGACAGCGAAGAGAAAAAGAGATCTTGAAAATAAGAAATGGCGGGTGAGAAACTATGATTCTGCAGAAGGTTGTCGAGTCTACCAGGCGGCGGGTGCAAGCGGCCAAAAGCTCAGTGCCCGTTGCTGAGTTGCAGGCCCGGATTTTGGAACGCCAAAAAACAGGAACTTTTAACACCCGGCAAGATTTTGCTTTCGAAGAAGCGTTAAAGAAAGAAGGGCTGTCCTTCATCTGCGAAGTGAAAAAGGCTTCTCCGTCCAAAGGGGTCATTGCGCCGGTTTTTCCCTATCGCGAAATAGCCCTTGAATACGAAAAAGCCGGAGCTCAGGCTATTTCCGTTCTCACCGAGCCGGAGCATTTTCAAGGCAGCGATATATACTTGAAAGAAATTAGTGAAGCGGTCAGTATCCCTGTGCTGCGCAAAGATTTTATTCTCGATGCGTACCAGATTTATGAGGCTAAGTTGCTCGGGGCCGATGCGGTGTTGTTGATCTGCGCGCTGCTGGATACGGAGACGCTGCAAGAATATTTGGGGATCTGTGATGGCCTTGGCCTCTCTGCTTTGGTGGAAGCCCACAGTAAAGCTGAAATTGCTTCAGCCCTTGAAGCCGGGGCCAGAATAATCGGGGTAAATAACCGGAACCTTAAAACCTTTGAGGTGGACATCCGCAACTGTTTAATGTTAAGGGACCTGGTGCCGAAAGAAATTCTCTATGTGGCGGAAAGCGGTATCCAAACACCGGAGGAAATTGCCTTGCTGGAAAGGGCAGGAGTCGATGCGGTTTTGCTTGGCGAAGTGCTGATGAGAAGTGCGGACAAAAAAGCTATGTTGGCCTACCTGCAAAGCGGAGCCGGCCTACTTGCCAGGCAGAAAAGATAAAGAAAGGATAAGGCCTATGACTAAAATCAAAATCTGCGGTTTGCGCAGAGAGCAGGATATTGAAGCGGTCAACGCAGCTTTACCTGATTATATCGGTTTTGTTTTTGCCGGTAGCAAAAGACAAATTGACGAACGGCAGGCCCAAGCCCTGAAGTCAAAGCTGAATCCTGCCATCAAAGCGGTAGGAGTATTTGTCAATGCCGATATAAAGAAAATTATTAACCTCTGCACCACCCGAGTGATTGATCTGATTCAGCTCCACGGCGACGAAGATCAGGACTACCTCCAAAGGCTGAGAAGCTGTGTTCCCAATCGGATCATCAAAGCCGTCAGGGTCAAGGAAAGGCAAGATATTGAAAAGGCCTTGGAATTTCCCTGTGACTATTTGCTGTTTGATACTTTTTATCCAGGGGAATACGGAGGCGGCGGACAGACTTTTGACTGGTCTTTACTTCCGGAGATTAATAAACCCTATTTTCTGGCCGGAGGGATCAATGTCCGGAATATATCCAAGGCTCTTGCGGAGCTTAGTCCTTATGGTCTGGATGTTAGCAGCGGGGCTGAAACCAACGGTTTCAAGGATCCGAAAAAGATAGCGGAGATTGTAGCCACAGTCAGACAGTTTAACGCCGGAGTATTCTCCGACGGGCTGAAGACGACAAACCGGGAATATAAGGATAACCCGTCGGTTTGACTCCGAAAAAGAGCCGGATTTACGGAATATATTACGCGCAGTAGCGAGTATGGAAAAAGGAGATAGAAGCATGCGAAAAGGAAGATTTGGAATTTACGGAGGCCAATACATTCCGGAAACGCTGATGAATGCGGTTCGAGAACTGGAAGAAGCCTATGACCGTTTCCGGAATGATCCGGTATTTATCGCGGAATTGGATGAGCTTCTGGCCAATTACGCGGGACGGCCATCTCTGTTATACTTTGCCCAAAAGATGACCGAGGATCTGGGCGGAGCCAAGATCTATCTCAAAAGAGAAGATCTGAACCATACGGGTTCCCATAAAATCAACAATGTGTTGGGCCAGGTGCTACTGGCCAAACGCATGGGCAAAAGGCGAGTCATCGCCGAGCCCGGAGCTGGACAGCACGGCGTGGCAACGGCGACCGCCGCCGCCCTTTTGGGCCTGGAATGCGAAATATTCATGGGTAAGGAAGACGCTGAGCGTCAAGCCCTTAACGTTTTTCGGATGAAGCTGCTCGGAGCCAAGGTCCATGTGGTGACCGGCGGCACGCAGACTCTGAAGGATGCGGTGAACGAAACCTTGCGGGAGTGGAGCAGGCGGGTTCAGGATACCCATTATGTTCTGGGTTCTGTCATGGGACCCCACCCCTTTCCGACTATCGTCCGGGATTTTCAAAGGGTGATCGGTCGGGAAACCAAAAAACAAATCCTGGAGAAGGAGGGTAAACTCCCCGATGTTTTGGTGGCTTGCGTAGGCGGCGGCAGCAATGCCATAGGCCTGTTTTATGATTTTATCGACGACCCTGAGGTCCGCCTTATCGGCTGTGAAGCCGCCGGTCATGGGATTCATACTCCTAAGACTGCCGCGACCTTAACTGTTGGCAAAGTTGGTATTTTCCACGGTATGAAATCCTATTTCTGCCAAGATGAATACGGCCAAATCGCGCCGGTTTACTCCATCTCCGCCGGGCTGGATTACCCCGGGGTAGGACCGGAACACGCTTATCTTCATGACAGCGGCAGGGCGGAGTATGTTCCGGTTACAGACGATGAAGCGGTGGAAGCCTTTGAATACCTGTCCCGGGTAGAAGGGATTATTCCGGCCATTGAAAGCGCCCACGCGGTTGCTTATGCCAAAAAAATAGCCCCCACTATGAGCCGGGAGCAAATCATTGTGGTCGGGCTTTCGGGCCGCGGGGATAAAGATGTGGCTGCCATTGCCCGTTACAAAGGGGTGGAAATCCATGAATAGCATGAATAGGCTGCAGCAAGCCTTTGCCAAAGGCAAAGCTTTCATTCCGTTTATTACGGCTGGGGATCCTTCGCTGGAAATAACTGAACAATTGGTGCTGGAGATGGCTAAAGCCGGAGCGGACATCATTGAACTGGGGATTCCTTTTTCCGACCCTGTCGCCGAAGGCCAGGTAATTCAGGCAGCCAGCAGCCGGGCTTTAGCCGACGGGGTAACGGTAGACAAAGTATTTGCGATGCTTAAAAGCCTTCGCCGGACCTGCCAGGTGCCGATAGCCTTTATGACCTATGCCAACCCTATTTTTGCCTATGGCGCCGCCCGTTTCATGGAAAATTGCCGGGAGGCTTTAGTCGACGGACTTATTGTTCCTGACCTTCCCTTTGAAGAGCATGAAGAACTGCTGCCTTTTTGTTTGCCCCATGGCATCAGTTTAATTTCCATGATTGCCCCAACTTCCAAGGACCGGATCCGGATGATTGCCAGAGAAGCCCAGGGTTTTATTTATTGTGTCTCTTCGCTAGGGGTGACCGGTGTGCGGGAGCATATCGGCAACGAGGCGGAAGAAATGGTGAAAACCGTGAAAGAAGTAAAGGATATTCCCTGCGCCGTAGGCTTTGGCGTTTCAACTCCGGAACAGGCCTCGCGTCTGGCGGAGTACGCCGACGGTATAATTGTCGGCAGCGCCATTGTGCAAATGGTGGAGCAATACGGTTTAAATTGTGTACCTTATGTAGCGGACTACGTGCGCACAATGAAAAGGGCAATCACTGGGGATAGAACATGATTCTCTTTCAAGTTGCTGCCGCCGGCATTTTAAGGAACCAGGCCGGCGGCGTTCTTTTAGGGCAGTATGCCGACAGCGGTCAGTGGGCCGCGAATAGTCAGGTTGCTCAAAATCCTGGCCATTTCTTCCGGTGTTTCCCGACGCCCGTTTTCCAGCCATTCCTGAACAACTCCAAAATGGGCGGCGGCGATATAGGAAGCAAAGTATTTACTGGGTACACGCAAGTTCTCTTTTTTAATAAATGTGGCGTAATTCTTTTCGAATATGTTCTGCCACATTATTTTTTTGATTCGGTTTTGCAGCGCATAGTTGCCTTTGGTTGCTAAGATGGCTTGCATTAAGGAAGCATTGGCATTGAAATATTCAAACACCTTGACTATTACGGCTGAAGGCTTCTGGCCGTTGATGAAATCAGCAACGGAGAAACTGGTGATTTCCAATAAAATGCTTTCCACATCCCGCGCGATATCTTCCAGGGTTTGATCCAGTAAGTCAAATTTATCCTTGTAGTGCAAATAAAAAGTGCCCCGATTAATATTGGCTTTGGCGGCGATATCCTTTACGGTTAGAGCGTCAAAGCCTTTTTCTTCGATTAAGGCTACCAAAGCTTCGCGAATAGCCGCTTTGGTCCGGGCAATCCGCCGGTCTTCGCTGGAATTCATTTGAGCAACCCCCTCAAAAAAAGCGTATACGCAAGACCATTAAGAAAACGTATTTAAAAACAATTAGCATAACAGTTTTTTTAGGATAATAAAGATTTTTTAGAATCAATAAACATTTTCTTACAATAAATAAACATATTATCACGGAATGTTCATTAACAGTCATAGCATTCCAGTTTGTTTATTGAAGGCCATTTTTAACTTCATTATAATCAAGTTAGAGAGATAATCAACTTGATGTCTAATATCCGGCATGAGACAAAGGATATAAATTTCATAGGACATCGTTGTCGAGGAACTTAAATGTCAACGAGCATAGGTGTCAAAGAACATGCGTAAATAAAATAAAACATAACCAAGGAGCATAAGTATGCGGGAAACAATATTCAGACGGGTAAAATTATCGGAAAATCCTCCCGACATAGATAGTTCCAAATGCATAATTGTGCGGAATGTCAATAAATTCTTTGGCTCCAAACATGTACTGAAAGATATAAATTGGGAGATCCCCTATGGGAAAATATACGGCTTGCTAGGTCCTTCCGGCTGCGGCAAAACCACCATGGTAAAAATTATTGCCGGCATCCTGGAAGCCACCTCGGGGGAAATCTATGTCTTGGGTCAAAAGATGCCCAAGCTCAGCTTAATGAACAAGATAGGTTATATGGCGCAGTCCGATGCGCTCTACGTTTCCCTGACGGCGAAAGAAAATCTGCATTTTTTCGGTACAATTTACGGAATGAGCAAGGCGGAAATAAAAAGGCGAACCGAGGAGACTGCGGAGTTAGTCAACCTCTCGGCAGACCTTAACAAACCGGTTCAAGTTTTTTCCGGCGGAATGAAGCGGCGCCTTTCATTGGCTATGGCTATTATGCACGATCCGCCGGTTTTGGTTTTGGATGAACCTACGGTAGGGATTGACCCTCTGCTAAGGAAAAATATCTGGGAAGAATTAAATAAATTGGCGGCGCAAGGAGTTACCATCATCGTGACAACCCACGTCATGGACGAGGCGGACAAATGTCATAGCATTGCGCTGATGAGAAACGGGCGTTTGATTGCCCAGGGAACCAGTCGGGAACTGCAGGATAAAATAGGTGCCCGGAGCCTGGAAGAAGCATTTATTTATTACGGGGGGCAACAGGATGAGAGTTAGAGCTTTAGCCTTGCGCATTTTAAATCAATTACGGCATGACCGGCGTACCCTGGCCTTGATGCTTGTTGCACCTATTTTTCTGTTGACGCTGGTCTACTTTATTCTGGCGGATTCGACGCCGGTAATAAAGGTTGCCGTAGTCAATGCCCCGGCGGGTTTCGAAGATAGGCTCGAGGAACAAAATGTGAGAGGTCTGAGGTACTCCGAGAGTGAAGCCCGTTTGGCATTGGAGCGAGGCGAAGTCATTGCCAGCATTAAAATTATAGGCGGCAAATCCTACATTGAAGTGGACGGCAGCAACCCCACCAAGGCCAAAGCCGCTTTGGCCGCTTTGGAGCAAGCCAAGATCGATGCAGTCATGTCAAGACCGGACTTAAAGTCGGAGGTCACCTATGTCTACGGCAAGGAAGATTTACCGACCTTCGATAATTTTGGGGCAGCTTTAATCGGATTCATAGTTTTCTTTTTTGTTTTTTTGGTATCGGGCATTTCCTTTTTGCAGGAGAGAAATTCGGGTACTTTGGAGAAACTGCTTTCCACTCCTGTAAGGCGCTGGGAAATCGTGGTCGGCTATGTACTCGGATTCGGGGTGTTTACCGTTTTGCAGTCTTTCCTGATTTCCTGGTATTGCGTTTATGTGCTCAAGGTGATGATGATTGGCTCTTTTGGCCTAGTTCTATTGATTACTTTGCTGACGGCCATGATTGCGCTTACTTTGGGAATGTTGATGTCTACCCTGGCTAATAATGAGTTCCAGATGATTCAGTTTATCCCGCTGATTGTCGTTCCTCAGATTTTTTTCTGCGGGCTGTTTGATCTCCCAGCAGGAATAGAAGTCATTGGCTATATCATGCCATTGTATTATATAGCCGATGCTTTGACTGAAGTGATGATCAAGGGAAGCGGGCTGGAAGTCATTGCTTGGGATCTGGGTATAATTCTTGCTTATTCCTTACTGTTTATGACTTTGAACACCCTGCTTTTAAAGAAATACCGACGCATTTAGGAAGTTATTACGGCTTATGTTTACGTTAATGTTCAGGATATTCTTTTTGAGGACGATTTTAGACTTTTGGGCAGGGATCACGGAGTCGGAGGAGGATTATGGGTATGAAAAAGAGAGCCGTATTTATAGGGCTAGTGTTAATTGTACTAATCGGGGGAATATTTTTAGTCAACCGCTGGGGCTCATCAGCAGAGCTGGTACTGGAAGGGGTTGTGGAGACCAATATCTATGCCCACTATAGCGAAGTGTCCGGCAAAATTCTTGAATTACCGGTTGAACTTGGCCAGGAAGTTAAGGCCGGAGATGTTCTGGTTGTGCTGGACGACAGCAAGGAACGCTATGCTTTGGAACAGTTGGAAAAGACTCTGGCCATAAAACAAGCCGTGCTGTCCGAATTAACGGCCGTGGTGGATTCCGAACAACTGAAACAGTACCAAAATAACGTAAAGTTAGCGGAAATTGCCTATGAGAACGCCTTATTGACTCAGGAACGATCCCAAAAGGATTACGAAGACGCTTTGAGTTTAAGGGAAGCGGGAGGTCTGGCTCAATCCGAATTGGATAAAATAAAATATCAGGTCGATATGGCCGAAGCAGCGGTGCGTACTGCGGCCATGCAGTTGGACAATGCCAAACAGCAATTGGCATTGCTGCAAAAAGGAACGCCCAAAGAAAAAATTGAGGCCGCCCAGGCCGATGTGGCTTTGACGGAAGTGCAAATTCGCCAAACCAAAGAGAACTTGAGCAAATACACAATTACCGCTGTTCAGGACGGCACTGTTATCAGCAAAAACTATCTCGTTGGGAATATTGTCTCTCCGGGTTCCGATATCGTGGATATTGCTTCTTCAACGGAAAAATATCTGGTAACTTATGTACCGAAGGAACATCTGC
>Ga0134099_1003175_pt1 | contig 12424 bp, 12 predicted proteins | sample 10_taG_2_FD_105482 | JGI IMG/M metagenome (GOLD analysis project Ga0134099, IMG submission 105482) | Switchgrass degrading microbial communities from high solid loading bioreactors in New Hampshire, USA - 10_41_5_180_A2 metaG | ecosystem: Engineered > Bioreactor > Semi-continuous > Anaerobic >...
AACCCCGACCCAAAGTTAGATGCGGTTCAGTGGAACGGGCTTGTTTTCGGCCAATGGCAACTCTTTGTCCGTGAACTGGCGTCAATCGGTATTGCAATTGCGGTTGCCGTCGTCGGTACATTGATCGCACTTGGTATTACTAAGCTTTGCGTTAAAAAGCTCAGGGTATCGCCTAAAGAAGAGGATATCGGGCTTGACACTGTTGAGCACGGAGAATCCGCTTATCCATCCTTCAATGGCATGGATTAATTCAGAATTATGGGAGGTGGCACTATGAAGAAGATTGAAGCTTTCATCAGGCCCGAAAAGTTGGAAGAGATTAAAGATGTACTCAAAGCCCTGAACTTAAACGGTATGAGCATCGTACAAGTTATGGGCTGCGGTAATCAAAGCGGGTGGAAAGAAATTGTTAGGGGTTCAGAAGTGGACATAAATTTCTTACCCAAAATTAAAATTGAACTTGTTGTTCAAGATAACCAGCTTGAAGATGTTATCAAGAATATCTGCGAAAAAGCCAAAACTGGCGACGTGGGAGACGGGAAGATATTTATTTCCGATATCTCTGACGCAATTCGTATCAGAACTGGCGAAAGAGGCATAGACGCCATAAAATGAATTTCTTCAATCAAATATGGTTGAACGTATTAAGGCGGTTACATCCTCAATTGGGGATTGTAACCGCCTTTAAAGTTAAGTCTCTTCTTAATTACTTGGTTTCACTCAACTTTTTGTTCATCGCCTGAACCTTCTGTTTCATTTTAGTATACTGGCTGCACCAGATTATTACATAGATAACGACGAAGATTCCGAAGTACAACAATATTCCGGCAGCAGTATGATCCATCCATCTCATTAGATAGGCAATAGGAAATGTAGCGATAGAGCAGATAATAAAATGAGTAACTGTCATTCTCAAAATACTCCAATCTGTATCCCATATGGCAGAGGCACCGCCGAATACTGCTCCATAAAGCATTGAGAAAATGGCCTGAATCAAAACCGCGTTCATCTCTGTCCCGAAATCCGATGCTAATTCGGGCACTATAGCATGGTATCTGCCGTCGTTGACAATCAATGAAATAACTATCGTAACTATGGTGCTGACAGCAAGTCCGATTGGCGCGCCAGCCAAGCAACGCAGCAATATTTTCTTTTTCATAACGGATCACCTCATATCCCTAAAACCTCTTTGATTCTTGATACATATCTCCTTGAAACATACGTAACGGTTCCATCAGTAAGAGTGACGCAGATTGTACCGGTGAAACTAAGGTCAAAGTTTTTAACTTTCTTCAAATTAACAACTTCCGAGTTGGATATCCGCACAAATGATTCCCGTTTCAAACATTCCTCCAGCTCATACAGCCTGTATCTAAGAACATACTCATCTGAGGCAGTGACTGCGTAAACCTTGCCGTTTGCGGCATATATCCGCAGGATATCTCTTTTATCCAGCATGGTAACGGTGTCCCCTTTGAACCCGGCAATCATCTGTGGCTGCGTTCCCGAGATCGTTCTGACAATCTCGTTTATTTCTTCTGTCATCTTATCAGTCACTATAATAATTTTGGGTTCGGAAACAGACTCGTCGATTTTTACTTCAACCTTCACGATTTCACCTCCTGCGCCTTTGTCAATTTCATTATATATAAGAAAAGCGACCAAATCTATTGATTTTCAATAGATGGTCGCTGTGAAAACATAAGTGGTCGAATACGTTAAAGCCACTTCCAATTAAGACTTAATTTCTTTTATTATTTGACCTTAAATGGCATACCATCGAATTGCAATGAGCAATTAGTAAATTTTTAATCAATAAACAAGTTTTCTTCCATCTCTCTTATTTCATTGCGGCGTTTTTCGGTTTCAGATTTGTTAACAGTAACCTCGATGATATCCCCTTCCCTTGCTTCAGCAGGGATGGCGATCCGTGGGATATCTGCAAATTTTCCGTTTTCTAATTCTACAACCGCAAAATTTCCTTCAAAACGATCTATCGTATATTTCATACTAACACCTTAATTCCGGCGGACTAAACTTACTATATGGTTTATCCGCGCGATTTTATGATATTCTTCTGCTATTGGCGTTTGATTAGGGGGCATTTTCCTTAATGCTTGACGCATTTTTATTTACTGTTATTACATTCCCATCTGATGTAAAAATTATTGTACCATATTCATCAGTGCGGTATACTTTGGCACCGACTGACTGCAAACGCTTCAAGCACTGCGCTGTTGGGTGACCGTAACTATTACCTTTGCCAACTTCAATTATAGCATATTTAGGACTTACTTTCTTGATAAAACTTGCACCAGTAGACGTTTTGCTGCCATGATGTCCGACTTTAATGACATCTGCTTTTACATTGGCGGTTATTTCATTTTCTGAAACGTTTCCCGCGTCACCCATAAATAGAAACTTAATATTTCCATATTGTAACATGAGTACAGCAGAATATTGATTCAAGTCGCCATAATTTGTTCCATTTGGCGCTATCATCTTTATGGATAAAGAGCCTGTGTCAACAACCGTTACACCGGATTTGGCTGTATTTATTTTAAGCCCTTTATTTTTTATCGCTGACAACAGATTTTTATAAACCTTTGTTGTTGGCGTATCTGAGCTTGAAGTACGCGGCATATATATTTTGCCTATCGCAAATGAATTTACGACTTCTGTCATGCCGCCAATATGGTCAGCGTGGGGATGTGTGCAAATAATATAATCAATTTTATTGTATCCGAGGCCTTTTATGTAGCTTACAATGCCGGCTCCGCGTTCTTGAACCCCAGCATCTATCAGCATGGTTTGGCCGTTGGGCAATTCTAAGAATTCACTGTCACCTTGTCCTACATCAAGATAATGGACCTTTAATTTCGCGTTTGAAGCTGGAGCAGAAGATTCAGTTGCCGTGTCTGTTGTCTGTGAAGATGATTGCGCTGGCGCTGATGAAGAGGATGTTTCAGATGATGAAGTTGCAGATTTAATAGCGGAACTTGTTTTTGTAGTTAATGTATTTTCTTTGTCTGTCTGCGCCGGGAATATGCAGGCAAATACTATAGTTATTATTAAAGGGGCTATAACTGCTGCTATTGTTGTTGATTTCTTAATGTAAAACTTTTTCTTGGCTGCTAACTTTCTAATAACCGGATTTAGAAGTATTGCCGGAATAATAAAAGATAATAGTCCAGCGCTTGACGGCATACTACATAATCCCGTCAGTGTTAAAATGCCGCATATGATTGATGTGAACCATAGAACCGCACTCTTTAGTATTTTCATTGTGCCCTTCCTCTGTTTTACTTTTATCAATATTGTGATACATAATTGTATCACAAAGCAAATTTAGATTCTATCATAAATATTTGACACCTTAAATTTGATAGATAAGTATGGTTTAGTTAGGCTATTGGCGGTTATTGATTAACATAGGATAACCTCTTCCTTTTTGGTAAAAAAGGGGATATAATGTATTCTCAAAGGAGAAATGAAAATGAGAAAGAACAGAAATTCTAATATAAAAATGCTGTTAGTTGTTCTGGCAGGGATTGTTGTTTTCATAGTAGTTTTACTTATTTTGACTCACAACTATAAATCTGATCCAAATTGGTTATCCTTTTTGGGGTCCTATATTGGAAGTTTTATTGGTGCGGCTGCAACTTTTATTGCGTTTTACTTTACATATAAGGAAAATCAAATGGAAAGCAAAAGAATTCTCGAACATATTAAAGAGCAAGAAAGGGTTTCTATCCAACCTTTCCTTACGACATACTACAACTCTAATCAAGCTATATTTAATGAAGCGAAAATTGAGGTCGATAAGGATTCAATAGTTGGAGCAAATCAAACAATCGGTAAATCAATTCGAAAACAGATGTGGATAAAAAATATTGGGCAAGCTTCAGCGATCGATGTTGATGTCGCTTATCCTGGATCCGAGTTTCGCAAAAATTTAGGTAACATTCAAAAAGATGAGTTTTTCTTACTCAATATCGATATTCCATACAGTATTGAGAAATATAACTTTTCGTTGTGGTTTTTTATAAGGAGTTGGGGGACAATTTTTATAGTCAAGAAGTTATATTAGAAAACGAAAATATTGATGGTAAACAGGTTGTAAAATTTACAACCGAACTGCCTAAACTCGTTCCCAAATATGCGGTTTAATCTTTCCTGTAAAACTCTCCTATCCACCGTCAGCTCCAAGCAGCAAACCTGCGCAGTCAATCGGTCTGATATTACATAAAAAACGTCCCCGCTAACCGATGGGTCAGCGGGGGTGTTGTTATTTTTATAATCACATATTAGTCCAGCTCAACTGCGCCGGTGTAAAGCTGATAGTATCTGCCGCCCATATCAAGCAGTTCTTCATGGGTACCCTGCTCAATAATTTCACCATGTTCCAATACTATAATCCGATCAGCATTTCGGACAGTAGATAGCCTATGGGCAATTACAAATGTGGTTCTGTCTTTCATCAGCCTGTCCATACCGCGTTCAATATATTTTTCAGTCCTTGTGTCGACAGAGCTGGTGGCCTCGTCAAGTATCAAAATTGGCGCTTTGGATATGGCAGCGCGGGCGATATTGAGAAGCTGACGCTCACCTTGGCTCAGATTAGCACCATCGCCTTCCAATACGGTATCATATCCCTGGGGCAGCCTTTCGATAAAGGAATGAGCACATGCCGTCTTTGCGGCAGCAATAACTTCTTCATCTGTTGCATCAAGACGCCCATACCGAATATTCTCTCTGACTGTTCCGGAGAATAAATGGGTATCCTGAAGTACCATCGCTATATTGCTTCTCAGGGAATCCTTTTTAATATTCTTAATATTGATGCCGTCAATCAAGATTTCTCCTTCTTCAATGTCATAAAACCTGTTAATCAGGTTCGTAATGGTCGTCTTTCCTGCGCCAGTAGAACCAACAAAAGCGATTTTCTGGCCGGGTTTAGCTGTTACATTTATATTTTTCAGTATCGTCTTACCGGGCTCATAACCAAAGGTCACGTTCTTCAGCACTACTTCCCCTTTGATTATCTGTGCACCTTCTACCCTGTTTCCTTCGGCACAAATCTCTATCGCATCTTCTGGGTCAGCTTTTTCAGGCGCCTCGTCCATCACTTCAAACACTCTTTCCGCGCCGGCTAATGCAGCAAAAATTATGTTCATCTGCATAGACAATTCATTAATCGGCCTTGAAAAATGTCTTGAATAGTTTGTAAATATGGTGAGGCCGCCGATATCAAAGTTTGCCGTCAAGCACAAGATACCGCCAATTGTCGAAGATAATGCAAAGCTAACTTGGCCTAAGTTACCCATAACAGGTGCTATAATGCTGCCGAAAAATTGTGCCTCCATCTGTTTTTGACGCAAGTCATCACTTAGGAACTCGAATTCCGCCATTGTTGTTTCTTCATGGGAGAATACCTTTATTACCTTCTGACCAGTGACTGTTTCCTCAACATATCCATTGACTGCGCCAAGTGCCTGCTGCTGGCCTATAAAATACTTCCTGCTTTGCTTTCCTATCAAATTTCCTACATAGACTAATAAAGGTATTGTCACAACAATAACTAATGCGAGTATCCAATTTGTGACGAACATAAGTATAACGGTACCAACCAAGTTGATAATACATGAAAAAATCTGAGACAGGGTATTATTGAGCATTTCACCGACCGAATCAAGGTCATTTGTGAAACGGCTCATGACGTCACCATGGGTGTGCGTATCATGGTATTTTACAGGAAGTTTTTGAATCTTGCGGAATAGCTCTTCCCTGATTTTAACCAAGGCATTCTGGGAAACACCTATCATGATTCTTTGCTGCAGGTAAGTACATATAACGCCGACCAAATAGATACACGCCATAGTAAGTATACCGAGTACAAGGTTGCTTATTTTCTCCTGCGCAGTGCTTTTGGCATCAACCAGATTGTTGATGATAGGGCGCAAAAGATAACTTCCTGCCAAATTTGTCAAGGTGCTGCTTAACACACAAGCAAAAACAAACAGTACTTTAATCTTATCCCGTCCAATATAGGCAAGCAGCCTATTAATTGTAGCCATTGCGTTTTTCGGTTTGCCGCCGCCTATATGGCCCCGTGGGCCCCGGGGCCCAAAACCGCCTGGCCTTCTTCCTCCGGGAGCAGGCGGTGTTACTTTCCCCGGGCCAGAATTTATATTTTTACTTCCATACCTGCGTAGTAATATTTCTTTTCTTTCTTCACTGATACGACTCATTATGCTGTTACCTTCTTATCCATTTGTGAGTAGTAGATTTCGGAGTATGTTGCACACTTTTTCATTAGCTCGTCGTGAGTACCTATACCGGCAATTTTTCCATCATCGAGAACAATAATCTTATCTGCATTGATTACTGAAGAAATCCTTTGGGCAATGATAATCTTCGTCGTACCTTTCAACACGTTATTAAAGCTTTCCCTGATTTTTGCTTCCGTTGCCGTATCAACTGCACTTGTGCTGTCATCAAGAATTAATATCTTCGGCTTTTTCAGCAATGCTCTGGCAATACATAATCTTTGCTTCTGACCGCCGGACACATTGACACCGCCCTGACCCAGTTCGGTATCATATCCATCCGCAAATGAAGTGATAAATCCATGTGCCTGCGCAATTTCTGCATATTGGGCTACCTCTTCATCACTTGCATCTTCATTGCCCCATTTGAGGTTTTCCTTTATAGTTCCAGAAAACAGAACATTTTTCTGAAACACTATGCCGACTCCGTCGCGAAGATTCTTTAGCGAATAGTCTTTGACATTAACGTCATCAACCAGCACTTCCCCGCTGTCCACATCATATAATCTTGGAATCAACTGCACAAGGCTTGACTTGCCGCAGCCGGTTGGACCTATAATGCCTATCGTTTCACCAGGATTGATAACAAAATTGATATTCTCTAAAACCCATTTTTCACTGTCTTTATAGTATTTGAAGTTAACCCCTCTAAACTCGATTTTGCCGCGCTGAACAGTGAGGTCCTTATGCAGGGCTTTTTCATCAGTAAGGTCAATTTCTGTATTGAGAACCTCATTGATACGTTTTGCAGATGCAAGGGCCCTTGAACCGTTCAGAATAATAAAGGAAACCATCATCAGCGACATGAGGATCTGGACAACATAGTTTACAAATGCAGTTAAAACGCCAGAAGTCATTTCGCCTACAATAATCTGATTTCCGCCATACCATACAACTGCTATAGTTGTAATATTCATCGCAAGGGTCATAACTGGCATGGTAAAGATAACAGCCTTCAATGCACTTAATGTGCTTTCCTTTAAGTCAGTATTAGCTATTTTAAATTTCTTCTCTTCAAACTTTTCTCTGACAAAGGATTTTACAACCCTGATATTTGTTAAATTTTCCTGTGTGGTAGTATTAAGTGCGTCCAGCTTCTTCTGCATGGTTGTAAACCTCGGGAAGGCTACTTTCATAATTAAGTAGATTGCAAGGGATAACAGCGGTATTACGCACAAAATTACTAATGCCAGCTTTGGATTTAATACAAAAGCCATTATCAGTGCGCCGATAAGCATACCTGGCGCCCTTAATGCCAATCTTAACATCATCTGAATCATGTTCTGTATTTGGGTGATATCATTCGTCAGTCTTGTGATTAAAGAACCTGTATTATATTGGTCAATGTTCTTAAATGAAAACTTCTGAATTTGATTAAACAGATCTTTTCTCAAATCGTTAGCAAATCCTGTGGAGGCCTTAATTGCAAAATAAGCGCCGCCTACACCGCCTGCCATCATGCACATTGCGGTCAATACCATAGTTATACCAGTCGTTATTATATATGGAATGCCCCTGCGGCCAACTACTCCGTTATCAATGATATTGCTAAGTAGCAGAGGCATTACAACTTCGCCAATAACCTCCACAATCATTAGAATTGGCCCTATTATAAATGCAGGTAAATATGGTTTAGCATATTTCCAATACCGTTTCATCCATTGTACCCTTTCTTTTTTTGTTTTATTTCATCTTCCATCTTGGCTAAATTGGCATCAAGTTTTTTTAATAAGCCTGATAAAGTATGCTTCTCTTCTTCGGTAAGCCCCTCAAAAACCTTTTGGTCTGCATAGTCAAAAATTTGTTTACTTTGTTCTACAACCTTATTCCCTTTCTCAGTTATTATAATCTTATTTAGGCGGTTATCCTCTTTAACCATCTCTCTCTTAATATAACCTCTCTTTTCTAATTTTTTTAAGGATACCGCTACCGCTGCCGCGGATATATCCATTGACTTTGCAATATCATTCTGTGAAGCATCAGGATTATGAGAAATTACCATCAATAAGCGATGCTGAGAATGATAAACGCCTGTTTCATCCAAATAACACTGCATAATCTTCCTATGTTTTATAACAAAATCTATTAATTGATGAATAATCTCCTTGTTGCTGACTTTATGCGTGCTGATTTCCATATTTTATTATTTCACCTCCATACATAAAAAGTTATTATTAACTTATTAATCATTATCGTCATAATTATTAGCTAGTTAACATTCACATATTTTATTATACCTTTTGGCTTATGTCAATAGTTATTTTACTTGCTTTTTCAATCTGTGACGAAATTTGTTTCCATAAAAACAAAACGCCAATAAAATACCGTCTGATAGAAATCAGGCGGTGCTTCTTTAAATTAGCGTCATAATGCACGGGATAACAATCACACAGGCAACGGAAGTAATCGCCGTCGCAAAACTGGCGAATTTATAATCAGACCCATATCCTTTTGCTACAATACTAATGTTTGTCATAACCGGCATGGCGGATTGGATTATAAAAACCTTTGCCATAAGCTCGGGCACGTGGATAAAATGCAAAAGTATAAAGACAAGCAGAGGGGAAAAAATGAACCTTCCAAAAAGGACAAGCAATATGTCCTTGTCTATCCTCCATTCAGATAAATGAATTGAATATAATACAAAACCGATAAAAAGCAGCGCAAGCGGTGTCGTCAGGTTCCCAAGGCTGTGGAAGCTGTCCATCGCGAAATGTGGCAAAGAAACTCCTAAAAAAATCAAGATTAACCCGATGATAAAACCCAATAGTGCCGGCGTTGCGATTTTCTTTAAAGAGGACAAGGATAACAGCGGGACGGCGGACAAACCGTCTTTGCTGATTTCATAGACGCCAAGTGTCCAGAACAGAGTGGTATTAACTATGTAATACAAAAGGACATAGGGAACACTTTTTTCACCGAACAACGCCAAATTGATGGGCAAACCGACAAAAATCGTATTGGAGCAGAAAAATGCGGTCCGGAAAACCCCTCTTTTCTCCCTTGGAATCTTGAACAATATACTGAGTAAAATGGATACTACATATCCGATCAGCATGGAAAGAAAAGGGATTAACATGCCGCTGAAAAGCATCAAAAACTTATCCCGGTCGAAAGAATTTGTTATATTCCAAATCATGTAGCATGGCAGAGAAATGTTTAAAATGATTTTGGTAAAAGCATTCCCGATTTTTTCATCAATCCAGCCTATGCGGGCAGAGCAGTAACCGACAAGAATCATAACGACAACGGGTAAAATGCTGTCGACAGAGGTTCGGAATGTTTGAAGCATAAAAGTTCACCTGCTTGCAAGATTAACGGTTATATCATAGCACGTCAGGCGGACTAATGCAAAAAATAAAACAAGGTACTTCATTTTTCTTACAAGCTCGTTATTGACATCAATTGCTTTACGAGTTATATTGAGAGTATTATTGGAAGCCATTATTGTCAGGGAGGTTAACGGCATGCCCAAAATTGGTCTTGTTTTAGAGGGAGGCGGGATGCGCGGCCTTTTTACTGCAGGCGTGCTTGATTTTTTTATCGACCGGAATATTGATTTTCCGTATATTATAGGAGTATCTGCCGGCGTTTGCCATGGAACCAGCTTTGTAACAAAACAGCGTGGCCGGACAAGGGATATAAACATAGACAATATCCGCGACAAGCGTTATGTAAGCTTTCAGAATTTTTTAAAAACCGGTTCGTTATTTGGGATGGATTTTATCTTTGATGAGATTCCAAATAAATTGTATCCTTTTGATTTTGACGCATTCAATTCTTCTAAAACAGAATTTATTACCGGTGTTACGGATGTTCATACCGGCAAACCAAAATATTTCGGGCGGGAATATTATAAATGGATTAATACCATCGCTCGCGCATCATCGTCCATTCCGCTTTTCTCTCCAATTGTCGATTTTGAAGGCGGGCAGTATCTTGACGGCGGAACGTCCGACCCCATCCCAGTACGCAAGGCATTAGCAGACGGATGCGACAAAGTTGTAACCATCTTGACGCGTGACCGCAGTTTTGTGCGTAAACCCGAAAAGTTTCGCTGGATTTACCGGAGAGCTTTCAGAAATTATCCTGAGATGGTTCGCTGCCTTGATGAGCGGCATAAAGTATACAACAGTACCCGTTCATTCCTTTGGGATCTTGAAAAGCAAGGCAAGGCTTTTGTCATAGCACCGCCAACACCGGTCACTATCAGCCGGTTTGAACGTAACAAGAGCAAACTGCTGGCACTGTATAAGCAAGGCTATGATACCGCAGCAGAGCTTGCCGAGAAGCTGAACGATTTCATGAGCGCAGAGTAAATTTTACGGTACATCATAAAAAAGCCCGCAAAAGCGGGCTATTAATATAGGCTATAAACAGTTTCATATTTTGGTTTAGATTTGTTCCGCTATAACTTGGTTTGTGATCTGGCAATACATTTTGTAACCGTAGACAAATTTTTCATCTCCAAAAAGGTTATCATACTATTTAAAATATGAATGACCGCCAAAGTTTGTCCCAGATATTCGCCATTTTTGACAAAGGCAATTTGAAACCAATATAGTAATCGTATAAAAATATCCCCGTTGGCTTTATCTGCCGGCGGGGATTTAATTTATAGTCATAACTTGCACGGTATATTTAAATAACCTGCGGACTGCTAAAATTTAAATCCGTCTTTATAATCCACATAGCCGAACTTTGTTTCCATGCCCTTTTTAGTATTATAGAGAAGCGCATATCTGTTGCCTGCGGGATAGAGCGGCGTCGCTTTTTCATACGGGAATATGGTTCCTATCCTATCGTTTCCTGACGGGCTGCCGTAAACCGGTTCATTTGTACTGCCGTTGTGCCACTTATAGTGCCACCGATTGTGAAGCAGATTTTGCAAATTACGAATCCAGCCATGTACCCAGCATGATTTTGCAGGATACAAGACTTCCGCAAGCTGAGTATCATAATTTACGCTGAGGATTATTATTCGGTCACCCTTATATACCTGTCTTCCTTTCACTACTTTCCCATCAGCAGTGCGTACGTCAAAATTAGCGCCGGCTGTTGAATTCCATTCGCAGGGCAAAGATGAGGCTGGCACCTCATAAACATTATTGCGGGAAGATGAATCTGCGAAAGTTTTTACTGCTGTTGGCTTTGCGGCTGGGGCATTATTAATCAATATGTCAGTTGTAAACTCGTCAAGGTCATAGGGTTTATTTGTGTATTGAAATCCTGCCCACTTATCCCATATGCCATTATCACCCGGGGTATTGACGCCGTAATGCGCAACCCACAACGGTAGGCGTTTAATCTCCGGGGTGAAATGCTGCTTTATAAAGTATGTGTTTGAATAAACACAGCAAGGAATACCGGTTTTCGCCTTAAAATTGTCGGCAAACTGCAATATCTGCGCGGTTACTTGCTGAGGCGTGCCGCCATGATAACCGTCGTCCTCTATGTCAATAGCAAACAGGCAATCAAGCTGTTTCCCCTGCAGAACAGAAGCCGCATTATCAACCTGCGGCTGCACAGAATAGCTCCCTCCGACATGAAAGAAATGATATGCGCCGATTTTCTTGCCGGCGGCTCTGCATTTGGCATAAAGGTCATTAAATGCCGGGTCTTTAGTGTGTTGTCCTTCGCTTGCTTTCAAATAAACTACAGTGCCTGGTGTGGATTTTACGTCGATACCGGATTGATAATGTGATAGGTCACAGCCTTGCATGTTATTTGGGTTCCTGCTTTGCATATATTTATTCCCTCCTATTAAATAATATGAAAAAAGCGCCCCATATGGGACGCTTTTGTATGCTGCCAAGATGTAATTTAATTAGCTTTCCGCCATTTATTGTGATAACTAATGTTACTTGCGGAAAACACTGGCTGACTGCGCAGGCACGACAAGAGTGTTTCCATCCTGCCGTACAGCGCTGTTCAACTGATAGATACAGGTGCCCAGCGTTTGAGCGTATTCCACGCGCTTTTCTTCCGCCGATGGATTGATGATGACCAGCAGGTTCTCATCGCCAGAAGAGCGCAAGTACATCAGTGGATAGCCGGCATGGACAAACTCGATTTCACCGAAGTTTTGCAGTGCA
>Ga0134099_1003187_pt1 | contig 12402 bp, 13 predicted proteins | sample 10_taG_2_FD_105482 | JGI IMG/M metagenome (GOLD analysis project Ga0134099, IMG submission 105482) | Switchgrass degrading microbial communities from high solid loading bioreactors in New Hampshire, USA - 10_41_5_180_A2 metaG | ecosystem: Engineered > Bioreactor > Semi-continuous > Anaerobic >...
ATTATACTCAGCCATATTTTCTATTATTTAGTATTTCCCCGAGAACTCAAAACAAATAAAAACTAGGTAATTTATTGCAATGACATGTCCTTTGCCTCTTGGTTGCAGTAATAGCGGCAGTTAAGTCCAGTTGACATTAAACTCCATAATTGGCTATACTTAAATAAGTTTGATTTGAGCCTCGAATTTAAGGGAGGAAAAAGATGTATAGCGGTAATCAATTGAGGGAAATGTTTCTAAAATTTTTCGAGGAAAGAGGACATAGTATTCAGCCCAGCGCTTCCTTAATTCCTAAGGATGATCCGACTTTGTTATTGACTGTTGCGGGTATGGTTCCTTTCAAACCATATTTTATGGGACAGGTTGAACCTCCCTTTGCCCGAGCCGCAACCGCGCAGAAATGTGTGCGGACTCCCGATTTGGAATCTGTGGGAAAAACAGCAAGGCATCATACCTTTTTTGAGATGCTTGGCAATTTTTCCTTTGGCGCTTATTTTAAAAAAGAAGCGATAAGCTGGGCCTGGGAATATATTACCGAAGTATTGAAAATTCCGAAGAGCAAGCTATGGGTGACAATACATCCGGAAGACGAAGAAGCAAGAAATTATTGGATACAAGAAGCAGGAATAGATCCGGACAGAATTGTGGTGGATGAGAGCAATTTTTGGGCCGCCGGTCCGGTCGGACCCTGTGGGCCTTGTTCGGAAATCTATGTTGATTTAGGTGATACTCGAGGCTGCGGTAAGCCGGACTGCGCTATTGGCTGTGATTGCGACCGATTTCTTGAAATCTGGAATCTGGTTTTTATGCAGTATTACCGGGATGAAGAGGGAAAATTAACCCTGCTTCCCAAACGAAATATTGATACCGGCATGGGTTTGGAGCGCATTGCTTCCGTTATGCAAGGAGTAGATTCCAATTTTGATACCGATCTTTTTTTACCTATCATTAATAAGGCTGCTGAAATAGCGGGAACAACTTACAAAAAAGACCCTCAAGCTGATATTGCATTAAAAGTGGTGGCCGATCACGCCCGGGCGGTATGCTTTATGTTGGCTGACGGAATTCGTCCCAGCAGTGAAGGAAGAGGGTATGTTTTACGGCGCATTCTGCGTAGGGCGGTGCGTTATGCACGGCTTTTGGGAATCGAAAAGCCGTTTTTGGAACAATTGTTTATGGTTATCCAAGAGCATTATGCTCATTATTATCCCGAACTTAAAGAGAATGAGAACTTTGTATTAAATCATTTGCGTTTGGAGGAAAAGAATTTCCTGTCCACTTTGGAACAGGGGACTTTAATTTTGCAGGAAAAAGTCAATTCTTTAAAAAATGCAGGATTGTCAACCTTAAGCGGCCAGGACGCTTTTCATCTCTATGAAACCTATGGTTTTCCAGTGGAATTGACCGAAGAGATGCTGCAGGAAGAAGGCATGACAGTTGATCTGGACGGTTTTAAACTAGCCTATGAGGAACATAGGCGATTGGCCAAAGAGCAGTCCAAGCAAATGAAAGCAAATTTGGAAAAAACCGCTTTATTCGAAAAAGCCAAGCAAATTGGGCCTACCGAATTCAGCGGCTATAGAGAAATTGCTACCGAGGCGGAAATCCTGGCTTTATTTGTAGAAGACGAGGAAACCGACAGTGTGGGAGAAGGGGAAGAAGTAGTTTGTATTTTAGATAAAACCCCATTTTATGTGGAAAGCGGCGGACAGGTAAGTGATGAGGGAATAATACGATCGGCCAAAGCTTTGGCCCAGGTTACTGAATTAAGAAAACTACCCAATGGAACTGTTTTACACAAGCTTTTGGTTAAAACAGGAGTACTGAAAAAAGGAGAAAAGATAGAGGCTGTGGTTGATGCTGATGGCAGAAAGGCAATTGCCCGCCATCATAGTGCAACCCACTTATTGCACAAGGCGCTGCGCCGAGTATTGGGCCAACATGTCCAACAGGCCGGTTCGTTAGTAACTAAAGAACGCCTGAGATTTGATTTCTCTCATTTTTCGGCTTTAACCCCGGAACAGATTACGGCCGTGGAAAATGAAATAAATGAGCATGTCCTGGCCAATTTGCAAGTCAAAGTCAGTGAGATGAGCATTGATGAGGCCCGGGAAAAAGGTGCCATGGCTTTATTCGGAGAAAAGTACGGTCAAATTGTGCGTGTGGTGGAAATGGGCGATTACAGCATGGAACTTTGCGGAGGAACCCATGTCCAAGCAACAGGAGAAATCGGGCTGGTTAAAATCATTGCCGAGGGCGGCATTGGAGCCGGTTTAAGAAGAATTGAAGCTGTTGCCGGCCGGGAAGCTTTAAACCATTTAAGAAAAATGGAGGACCAGCTTGCGGAAATAAATCATTTGCTAAAAGGCCAGGGCCAGGATACAGTAAAAAGGGTTCAGGCTTTAATCTCTCAGGTTAAGGATATGGAAAAAGAAATTCATAGCTTAAACAGCAAATTATCAAAATATGAAGCAGACCAGATATTATCCAAAGTACAGGATGTATCCGGAATTAAAGTGCTTGCGGCCAAAGTTCAGGCCGCTGATATGGAAACCCTTCGTCAAACGGCAGATATGCTCCGAGACAAGTTAAAAGAAGGGGTAATCGTTTTGGGGGCCGTGGCCGAAGGCAAAGTAAATCTGGTCACCGTGGTTACCCCTCCGGGTTTGCGAGGACTCCATGCAGGAAAAATCATTAAGGAAATAGCCGCTATCACCGGCGGTGGCGGAGGCGGAAGAGCTGATATGGCCCAGGCCGGAGGCAAGGATCCTTCCAAACTGGGAGAAGCATTGTCCAAAGCTGTGGTTATTATTAATAACTATTTGGGTTAGGCTATTTATTAACAGGTAAATTTTTAGGAATGAAGAATAGTTAAGGAGAATAATATATACAAAAACTGGTAAGAAAGGAGGTATAAACCTTGAGCAATAAGATAGAGGAAACTATGACCTTCAAATCCCAGCCCGGTGATAATTCAGCAAGAGAAATACTACAGCAGGTTTATGCTGCTTTGCAGGAGAAAGGATATGATCCTATAAACCAGTTGGTTGGCTATCTTATGTCGGGAGATCCTGTTTATATTACCAGTCATAATCAAGCCAGAACTAAAATACGAAAATTGGAAAGATATGAATTGTTAGAGGAACTTGTGGGATTTTATCTAAAAAATTTATAAGAGCATCCTTGGTTATAGATGACCCTCACTTAAAGTGGGGGTTTTGTACAATTAAGATTTTTTGAATTCTACATATTGGAGGATAAATATTGCGCAGGGTGAAACTGGGACTTAAGGGACCTGTAGTTTCGGAAATATGTTTTGGCAGTTTGGCTATTTCTCCGCTTCAGGGCCGTGTTTCCTTGGAAGAAGGGAGAAATGTTTTGGAATATGCTTTCGCTTCCGGCATAGACTGGGTTGACACGGCCGAAATCTATGATAATTATGAGCAATTAAGGCCGGTACTGGATAAATATCCCGAGGTTAAAGTTGTAAGCAAATCTTACGCTGTGACAGCCACGGAACTTCGGCAAAGCCTGGAAAAAGCCAGAAAAGGTTTGAATCGCGATGTTATCGATATTTTTATGTTGCATGAACAGGAAAGCCATTTAACTCTTAAAGGCCATGCCCAGGCCTGGCAAGCCCTTCTGGAAGCCAAAGCGAACGGTTTAGTTAATTATATTGGGATATCAACTCATGCTGTACAGGGTGTCAAGGCCGGGGCTCTGCAACCAGGACTTGATATTATCCATCCGCTGGTTAATTACCAAGGTCTTGGCATAATCGACGGGACTTTGGAAGAAATGTTGGCAAGTATCGCCTTTGCCGCCGAATTAGGTATAGGCATATATGCCATGAAAGTATTTGGCGGGGGGCATTTAGCTAATAATCCGGAGAAAGCTTTGCAATTTGTAAGATCGGTGCCGGGTATTCAAGCCATGGCCTTAGGAATGTCTTCCCGGCAGGAAGTGGATTTCAATCTGGCCCTGGTATCCAATCAGGAAATCCCGGAAAAACTTCGCCAAAGTGTTTTATATCGGGATAAGAAGCTTTATATTGCCGATTGGTGCCAGGGATGCGGGAAATGTTTGGCCGCCTGCCCTCAAAAAGCCTTGTACCTGAAAAACGGTAAAGCCGAAGTGCGGGCTGAACGCTGTGTTTTGTGCGGCTATTGCGGTCGGGAATGTATTCATTTTTGTCTTAAAATCGTGTAAGTTGGGTAGAATGGAAAGTAGGAGGTAGAGGAGCACTGAGAATAATAGGGCTTGATTTGGGGGAAAAAACAATCGGGGTTGCCATCAGCGATCCTTTGGCTTTGACCGCCCAAGGGATAACGGTAATTAAAAGATCTCCAAAAGAATTGGAAGAACTTGAACGCTTGATTAAGGAATACGAAGTAACAGAAATAGTTATTGGGTTACCCCGTCACATGAATGGCAATTTAGGGGATAGAGCGCTTATCACCCAAGAGTTTGCCTCCCTGTTGGAGCAAACCTTTCAACTTCCGGTAACGTTTTGGGATGAACGTTTAAGCACAATAGGAGCGGAAAGAGTTTTATTGGAAGCGGATCTTTCCCGGGCCAAAAGAAAAAAAATTATTGACAAAATGGCGGCCGTATTTATTTTACAGGGATACTTGGACAGTAGAAAAAAATTTGACAATCATTACCTGTAATAGTAGAATTACAATATCTATTTGGAGAGGTGAATAAAATGACTGACGATATCAATAACTTGGAAGAAATGGATGAAGCTTATGACATTATTGTTTTAAATGACGATGAAGGCAATGAGCATGAATTTATGCATTTGGAGACCCTTGAAGTCGATGGCAATACTTACTATGTACTCCTGCCGGTGGAGGAAGCTGAGCAAGAAGATGAAGATGCTGAAGCCATTATTCTGAAACTCAGCAAAGATGAAAACGGTGAGGAAATACTTATAGACATTGAAGACGATGAAGAGTGGGAAAAAGTTGCCGATGCCTGGGAAGAGATGGACGATTTGGAAGATGAGGATGAAGAATAACATTTTATAATTTAATGGTTCGAAAAAATAGATAAAAAGAAACTCAAGAATAAAATCTTGAGTTTCTTCTTTTATTAAAAAGGGTTATAATAAAAATCTAGCAGCAAGGATATAAAATTGAGAAAGAAGAGGGAAAAATGCGATCCAAACGTGGCAATAATATGAATTTAATAAGAAAAGGTTTGGGCATGGCTATCCTAATCGTATTGCTGGTGTTAGCCGGAGCAGGATGCTGGTTTTCTTACAGCCTCAAACCGGTCTCTTCCGAGGGTCAAACCATGTCGTTTGTAATTGAGCAAGGTATGTCGGCTTCCCAGATAGCCGAAGAATTAGAAAATCGGAAGCTTATAAAAAGCGCAAAAGCTTTTAGACAGCTATGCCGTTGGCAGAAAGCCGATTCCAAACTGATGGCCGGGACTTACTATCTTTCTCCTGCCATGAGTAGCCGTGAAATACTTGACTCTTTGCTTAAGGGCTCGAAGCCGGAAGTGGTTAAAATCACTATTCCAGAAGGCTATACGGTGGAGCAAATTGTCGATACTTTGGTAAATGAAGGTTTAGGAACAGAAAAAGATTTTTACCGGGCCATGGACTCTTTCAGTACTAGAGATTATGATTTCCTGGATGGGATTCGAGACGGTGATAATCGCCTGGAAGGCTTTCTTTTCCCCGATACCTATTTTTTTGACAAAGAAGCTAAACCCAGAGAAATTATTGACCGTTTCCTGCAGCGCTTTAGCCAAGAGTTGACTCCGGAGACCAGAGCAAGATTAAAGCAATTGGATCTTTCGATTTTTGACTGGGTAATCCATGCTTCCATTGTGGAGAGGGAGGCGCAAAAAGAGGAAGAAAGACCAATTATTGCCGGAGTTTTCGCCAATCGTCTTCAAGCCGGTATGCCTTTACAATCTTGTGCCACAGTACAGTACGCCTTAGGTGAAGTTAAACCGGTACTAAGCATCGAGGACACGAAAATTGATTCCCCATATAACACTTATAAATACCTGGGGCTCCCTCCGGGACCCATTGCCAATCCCGGACATGCTTCTTTGCAGGCAGTACTTTACCCTGAAAAAACCGAATACTTGTATTTTGTAGCCAAGCAGGATGGCAGTCATGCTTTTGCTGTAACTTATGAGCAGCATCTTAGTAATATTGCCAAATACCAGTAGAGATTGCTAAAACCCTTGACTGCGGTCGGGGGGATCTTTATTCTCCAGGAGGTATTATGAAAAAACCAGAATTGCTTGCTCCTGCCGGAGACCTGGAAAAACTTAAATTTGCTTTGGAGTATGGAGCCGATGCGGTTTATGCCGGGGGAAAATCCTTCGGTCTAAGAGCTTATGCCGGCAATTTGGACGACAGGGACTTGCAGTTGGCTGTTGATTATACCCATAAACTGGGTCGGAAAATTTATATTACCGTTAACATCTTTGCCCATGAACCGGATTTTGCTTATCTTAGTGATTATTTAAAGCAATTAAGTGCTTTACAGGTGGACGGCATTATTGTCTCTGATCCGGGGGTCATTAAGGTGGCTAAGGAGGTAGCGCCTGAACTACAGCTTCACTTAAGCACCCAGGCCAACTGTACAAACTCGGCCAGCGCCAACTTCTGGTTTAGCCAGGGGATAAAAAGGGTGGTATTGGCCAGGGAACTTACCTTGCAGGAAATAAAAGAGGTTCGGCAACGAGCCCAGGGAGAGCTGGAAATGTTTGTGCACGGTGCCATGTGCATGTCCTACTCGGGTCGCTGCTTGCTTAGCAATTACTTGACCGGTCGAGACGCCAACCGAGGAGAATGCACTCACCCTTGCCGCTGGGGTTATGCCCTGGTGGAAGAAAAGAGACCCGGCCAGTTTTTCCCTATCGAGGAGGACAGTAGAGGCAGTTATATTTTTAACTCTCACGATCTGTGCCTTTTGCCTTACCTGTCCTTGCTTAAAGATCTGGAACTGGACAGCTTCAAAATCGAAGGCCGTATGAAAAGCCTTTATTATGTAGCCAGTACGGTTAAAGTCTATCGCCAGGCTATAGATACTTTATGGGAACAAGGGGAAGATGAATTCCGGCGCCGTCTTGATTCCTGGTTTCAGGAATTGGACAAGGTCAGTCACAGGGACTACTCGTCGGGTTTTCTTTTTGGTAAGCCGGGAGCGGAAGCTCATAATATCAAAACTTCCAATTATATTCGTGAATATACCTTTGTGGGCAGAGTATTGGCTCCGGAAGAGTACGCCGGGCTGGGAGGAGAAAAAACGGAGCCGGAAAGGGAAGGCGTGTCTTGGATTGAACAGCGTAATAATTTTCGGGTCGGAGAAGAACTGGAAGTGCTTTCCCCCCATGAGGATCCTTGGACTTTTGTGGTAAAAGACCTCTGGGATGAGGAAGGAGCGGAGGTGGAAGTAGCCCGCCACCCCCAGCAGAAATTAAAAATTGCCGTTCCCAGAAATCTAAGCCCCTTTTCCATCCTGCGTCGCAAAAAAAATCAAGCCCAGAATTAAATCTTTTGGCTTGGCTATAACTTGCTTCGGGAAAGCTTTTTAGAGTTAGATATTTGGAGAATGATTGAGATGGATACAAAAGAGACAAAAGGAACAGACTGGAAAAATTGCGATTGGTTGGTAAAGGCCAGAGTATCGAAATCAGACATCCAGATGCTGTGCAAATTAGTGGAAGGCATGGGGCATTTGGGAGTGGTCACTACAATTGACCGTGAGGCCGGAGAAGTATTAATCCAAACCACCAAATCCTGCTGGCCGGAGCTTAAACTTTTGCTCCAGAAAACAAGTTTAAATATTGAATTTTTAACATCATGACTTCTATTACCGGTAATTTAAGTCCGGAACTAAGAAAAGACGGTTGGGACTGGATTGCTAAGTCAAACCCAACCGATCATAAATATAGTAGGTAAAGCTATGTTTTATTGAAAACTGCTACTAGAACTTGTATGGCAACCATTGTCAGTTTTATTAAAATATTGTAGAATAATTGTGATATTGAGAATGAGGTTTAGCACAAACACGAGAAGGGGACAAGCCAGGGATGGGAAAACAATGGCTGGCGGCGATTGATGACAATAACCTGATTGTTGCTCATATAGCTATAAAGAAAAACAAAATCCTGAAAATATTTTTTTTGGATACTATTAAATTGCCATTAGCGCAAAGCGATAACAATTCGGAAGATAATCCTGGCGGTCTTGACTATATAAAAGATTGGTTTCAGGCCAATAAAATTCCTTGTAAAAAACTCAAATTTACCGTATCCAGCTTGGGGTTAATTACTAAAGTGATTTCCTTACCCTCAAGGCCGAAAGTTGATTTGGAAAAGCTGGTTAATAATCAAATTAGCCAGTATTTTGCTGTTGATGTCCATGATTATATTATAGATTACAAAATTATTAATAAGTATTACGAACAGAAAAAGCCGATGATAGATGTTCTCTTGGCGGCTTTGCCAAAACAAAATTTGGCCAGGATTTGGTCTTTGTGTCAATACATAGGGTTTGAACCCAAGATAATCGATTTGTCGATAGATTGTTTAACCAGGCTTTATTCTACCTTAGCCGCCCGCAATAATCTTTCCGGGAACATGGCCATCGTCAATCTTTCCGAAAACAGAGTGGAATTTATCTTTTTGGACCAAGGGGTTTTCTTTTTATATTCCGACTTGAAAATAAATTTAAAAGCCATCGCTTCTTGCTTGGCAAAGCCAACTGCCGGCCTAGAAGCAAAAAAGGAATTAGCTGACGGATGGTTACCCGCCGGGAAATTGCTTAACAGGATCCCGGTTCAAGATCAAGTGGAATCTGATTCGGATGAGGTTAAACCCGATTTAGCTGAGGTAGGGAGCCACCAAATAAAATGCAATAATCTGGACGATTTAACCCTAAATGATGATTCTTTCTGGCGAGAGGTTGCGGCAACAATACTCACGAAGGAAAGGTCGGCTAAGGAAGAAATTTTCACTGTAGCATCGGAGCCGCACAGTTCTAAGGATAAGGGAGAATCGGAACAAACTGCGTTAATAAATAATAATAGGCCTATGGCAGTTTCTAAAGAGTTTTTACTTGAGGATTTATATATTCCCAAGGAAAAAGTGCCTTGTCTCCAACTAGCGGAAACCGATCTGGGGAAATCTCAGGAAATAGATGATTGTCAGCAGTGGAGGTCGGAGGATGTTTCAGCCCGCGTTAATAATTCTTTTCAGCAGGCGGAATCCTTATTAAACCCCTTAGTTTCCGTCTTGGCGGAACTTTTGGATTCCTACGCGGACAGCCACTACGGAAACAAGGTGGGCAATATTTATTTAACTGGGGAGTACTGTTTGTTGCCTCATTTGCCTGAGATTATATCCCGGAAATTAGGAATAGACAGTGTAGTCGGTTTTCCCGGCTGGGAACCTAAAGTAAAAGCTAAAGATGAAAAATTTAACTTGGACTGGCCAAAGTATGGCTGTTTATACGGGCTTGCCTTAAGGGAGGATTAGATGAAGGGTCGAAAACAGTTTAATTATGCCCAAAGGTGGAAAATTGTACAGCAAAAATTATCCCCGTTGGCAGACGGCAAGCGGTTAGATCTAACGCTTATGGTCTGCTTTTTGTTGATTGTTGTTTTAGCTTCGGTACCTTGGTTATGGCAATACAAGCTTGATTATCAATTAAAAGAGCTGGAGAGGAGAATAGCCGATTATAACGATGTTGCCGCTTTAGATCAGCAGGTGACTGAGCTGCAGGCCCAGGCCTCCAATATGAAAGCTTTCATTCAAATGATGGTTGATAACCAAAAAGATCCTCAAGCTATTATTGCTCAAATTATACGGCTTTTGCCTCCCGCCTCCCAGATGCTTTCTTTTACGTTGGCAGAAGACAACACCATTGAGATGACAATAACCAGCGATAAACCTGTTGATTTAATTCAACTTAGGGATAATCTTAAAAATTCGGGTCTGTTTAAAGAATTTGACATCCGCTCTGTTTTCCTGCATAAGCAGCAACAAAGGCTGGAGTTATTTTTGCGATTAAAATGACAGGAGAAAAAGCCAAGATGGTTAAAAAACAAAACACTCATTGGCAGACAGTATTGACAATTATTTTAGGGGTAACCTTATTGGCCTTGTATGTGGTTTTCCTTTTTGTCCCTCAGTTAAGGGTTCTTGAGGAAAAAAAAGACCGTATAGAAGAAAGAACTGCCTTTTTGGTTAAAATGGAGAAAGGTTATCGCCATTATGCCCAACTGGAAGAACAGGATGCTGCTCTAAGGGCTCAAATTTTATCCTTAAGCGAAAAAGTTCCAAAATCAATGGACAAGCCGGAAATCATTGTTGCAGTTTACAACAAGGCAAAAAAGAATGAGGTTGTGCCGATCAGCCTGAATTTCGAAGATGTTCAGGATAAAGGCCTTTATAAGCTGTTGCCGTTGGACTTCCAATGTGAAGGTTCGTATAACAATGTAATGGCTCTTATTAGTGAATTACAGCAAGACCCGGCGTATTATTTTACTCTGAGCGGCATTAGTTTTCAGCAAGAGGAAGATCAAATAAACGCTAAAATGCGGCTGTTTTGTTATTCCTATAATGATTAAGCGTAAAACCTTTCAGGCAGGCTTGATTTGAGCCTGCCATTTTCGTAAAATTTCCAACCCCGCCGGGGAGTATTTTTTTCTCCGGCGCATAGTTATTTACTAGACGTGCGAAAGGGGTTGGCAAAAAATGATTATTGAAGCTTTTCTGGTGGGTTTGGCCTTATCAATAATTAAAGGGGTCACCCTGCTTGTTTCATATATCAACAACAACGCTTTCCCTCAACCCTTGGGGGAGCAGGAAGAAAGCGAATATTTGAAAATATTGGCCGATTACAAAAACCCGGAGGCGGAGCCTCCCGATGAGCTATTGGTGGAAAATGCCAGGAATAAGTTGATTGAGCATAATCTGAGGCTTGTTGCTCATCTGGTTAAAAAGTATGATGGAACGGGAGAAGATAGCGACGATCTTATTTCTATCGGCACAATCGGCCTAATTAAAGGGATCAATACTTATAATGTTGATAAAGGCACCCGGTTGGCGACCTATGCCGCCCGCTGTATTGAAAATGAAATTTTGATGTATCTTCGTTCTCTTAAGAAGTCCAGGGGCGAGGTATCAATGTATGATCCGATCGGTACAGATAAGGAAGGCAATACCATAAATCTCATCGATGTTTTAGGAACTGATCCTGATGCCATTTCTGATCAGGTGGAGAACGAATTTGAACAAAAAGCCGTTTTGGAAAAACTGAAGTGTTTGTCTCAGCGGGAACGCTTGGTACTTCAGCTGCGCTTCGGCCTATTAAATGCGCCTAAAAAAACACAGCGAGAGATAGCAAAAATCCTCGGCATATCAAGATCTTATGTTTCCAGGATTGAAAAAAAAGCGGTGCAGAAGTTAATGGAAGAAATGAAGAACCATCACTCCAACTAGAGGACAAAATTCCTTTAATTGCTAATATTTGACAATATTGGACAAATAATTTATGATTTAGTTGAAAATGTGTATTAATGTTATTTTTTTTATTTATAGGAAATAATAGGAGGAACATCGATGAAATGGTATTTGAATATGAAGACGAGAAATAAACTTTTACTTTGTTTTCTCCTGATGGCTGTTATTATTGCCGTAACCGGAGTGTTGGGGCTTGCTAGTTTGGCCGAAGTAAACAATAATGTGGATAGTATACGGAAGAACGCCATAGCCCGACTTAGTCTGTTGGATAATATAAACAATAATTTCCTGGAAATAAAAAACAACGTTAAAACTATTGCCTGGAAAGCAAATGCTTACCAAGGTGATTTATTTTCGATTGATCAATACGTACAAAAAATTGATGAATTGGCTGAAAACAACAAGACCTTACTCCAAGACTACGAGTCTTTTGCTTTAACGGATAGAGAAAAGGAATTTGTTAATTCCTATACTACCAATTACGCCGCTTTGGCGGGCAGTATCAATGAGTTAATCCAAGCGAGCAGAGCCGGGGATTTAGCCGGAGTCAATCTAATCACTACAAAAATCGATTCTCAAGGAAACGTTGTTCAGAGCGCAATTGAAGTTCTTAAGCAGGAAGCTGTAACCAGTGTTGACAACTTAGTCTATTCTTCACATGAAACGTACGATACTACCCGTTGGCAAACAATTGTCAGGATTGCAATTGCCTTGGTTTTGGCCATTATTATTAGTTTCTTCATCGGGCGGATTATCAGCCAGCCTATAGGTGCTATGGTCAGCCATGCCCGGCTTTTGGCGGTGGGGGACTTTTCCGCCGAGATACCGAAGAAATATTTGCAGCGCAAGGATGAAATAGGGGTTTTGAGTAAGGCTTTTGCCGAGATTAGCCAGAATTTG
>Ga0134099_1003200_pt1 | contig 12361 bp, 10 predicted proteins | sample 10_taG_2_FD_105482 | JGI IMG/M metagenome (GOLD analysis project Ga0134099, IMG submission 105482) | Switchgrass degrading microbial communities from high solid loading bioreactors in New Hampshire, USA - 10_41_5_180_A2 metaG | ecosystem: Engineered > Bioreactor > Semi-continuous > Anaerobic >...
AAGGCCGTACCAATTTGGTTAACAAATGTGTGGGCATCTATGCCTATAAGATGATAGAAGACAGTGGCTGGACGCCGCAAATGTCTTTTAATACGCCTCAAAATGACTATGCCGGCTGCCGCTTTATTTCCGGTGACGGTTTTACACCCGATCTTAGCGATCCGGCCATTAAAGAAGGCTTTTTGGAACGCCGCCTGGGCGACATCGTCAATTACTGGGACGGGGATTATGACCGGGGAAATGTTATTAACCACCTTTGCACCCAGTACGGAATTGACAGATGGGACGTTATTATCTGGTATATGTCCTGGCTGGCCATGGCCAAAAAGGAAGGTGTGCTGGACGACATCGATTTTGGTTTGGGTATGGAAGTGGATCCGTCTTCCGAAGAGTTTATGAAGCGTTTTCTGGAAATGATTGTTTATCGTAAAGGTTATTATGGCAATATCTTTGCCGAAGGAATGGCCAGGGCGATCCGGACTTTGGGTATGGAGAAATACGGAAAAACTATCTATACCGGCAGAATATCCCAGCGCACCGGTAAACAACAGATTATTCCGATCAGCCTGGAGTCAGCTTGGGGACACTGCTGTCACTGGGCGGGACGAGGATTCCAGGGTTCCAACGATATTACCTGTTGGCTGCCCATTGCCATAGAACTCATGACTTCGACCCGTGACGCCAGACCAATACTCATCATCATGACTCTTTTGACTATTATCTTGAAGTGAGAGATGATCCCTGCCATAATCCGCGGGTGGCTTCATCTATTATCTTTAACGAGCATTGTGCCGAATTGAAAGAATCGCTGATGAGTTGTGAATTCCAGCTTCCTCAGATTTTTGACAAAGACATTGAGAGTGAGATGTTTGAAGCGGCCACCGGGATCAAGATGACTCACGAAGAGATTTATCAGGCGGCTGAGCGCATCAAGAACCTTTTCCGTGCCATTTTAATCCGCAACCATGGCAGAACCAGGGATATGGAGGTCAATGAGGTTTATCCGATTCTCACTTATCCCGACGCAGACGGTAAAACTGTCTCTTGGGAAGACTTCAACTATCTGGTGGATATGTACTATGAACAAAGAGGATGGGATAAGAAAACAGGTTGGCCGACGAGGGAAACCTATGAAAGGCTGGGTCTAAAAGAAGTGGCGGATGAACTGGAGACTATCGGGAAACTGCCTAAAAGTGATTAAGACCTGTTAATTAAGGTATTCATGCCGCTAAACAGTAAATAATAAAGAGGAAAGCGGAAGGGCGAGAATAGAAAATGCTATTAGAGCTTGGTAAACTTTTAGAATCCATTAAATATGACCAATTGACGGAAAGGACAATCATAAAGGCGAAAACGGTTATTTTAAACTTTTTTGGCGGTTGCCTGGCAGGGGCCGATGATCCGTTAACCATGGCGGAAAAAGCGGTCTGGGAGAGTCAACATGTCAGCGGAGATTGTGTAATTTTAGGCCATAAAGGCAAAACATCCCCCATGGCTGCAGCTTCTGTCAATGCTCTTATGGGACAGATATACCTGCTGGAAGATTGCCATGAAAATACTATAAGCCATCCCGGGGTAGTGGTCATTCCCATTGTCATGGCGCTCGGGCAGAGTTTAAAGGCCGGCGGCCGGCAAATCATTGAAGCCATCGTTGTTGGTTATGAGAGTATCGGGCGGATCGGAAGCGTTCTTATCGCTCCCGGTTTTCCGGAATTTGGCTTGCGGCCGGCCAGCACCATGGCTCCTTTTGGCGGGGCGGCGGCCGCGGCCAAAATTATGGGCTTAAAAGCGGAAGGGATCAGCAACTCTTTGTCCATTGTCGGCAATACGGCATCGGGTGTGATGGAATTTGTCAATTCCGGGACGGTGGATATCTGTCTCCAAAATTGCTTTGCGGCCAAAAACTCTCTGATGGCGGTGATGTTGGCCGCCAATGGGATCAAAGGCGCGCCGACGATTCTGGAAGGTCAATTTGGTTTAGGCCGGGCTTTAAATCAAAGAGAGTTGGATTGGAGCCCTGTTTTGGCTGAACGACCGGGCCATTACATGATAGATGAATCCTTTATTAAGAGATTCCCCGGTTGCGGCCATGTATTGGCAACGGCCCAAGCTGCAACATCATTGGTAAAACGATTTGCAATTGATCCGCAAAATGTGGAAAAGGTAATAGTCGGTGTTTCCAGACGGGCCAAAGAGTTCCCCGGAGTGGACTATGCCGGACCCTATTCGGGTCCCATCTCGGCCATGATGAGTCACCAATTTATGGTTTCTTCAACCCTGGTTCACGGGGAAATCAGTGTGAATACGGTAAAAATGTATGATCATCCTGAAGTGGCTCGAGTTGCCAAGAAGGTGTTTGTTGAGGTTGATGAGGATATTGATCGCGCCTTTCCGCATAAAACGGGTGCCCGTCTTACCGTCCATCTGAAAACCGGCGAAACAATCAGTGATTATCAAGAAGACTTAAATCCCTTGAATTTGGATGAAGTGATCCAACGCTTTAGAAACAATGCCAAAGGCTTTTTAAGTGACCACAGGATTGATGAGATTATCGATAAAACATTAAATATTGAATCCTTGGATTCAATCAACAGTCTCATGGATTTATTGGAACCTGACAAATAGTGCCCATTATTCAGCTAAATATTTAATAACTAAATAAAGCGATTCAAATTATTATATGGAGGTAAAAGTATGGACAGACTTAAAGGTAAAATTGCAATTATTACAGGTGCGGGCTCCGGTATGGGCAGAGCCACGGCAATAAAATTTGCCCAGGAAGGTGCGAAGGTCGTAGTTGCCGATATTGACGGAAAGAAGGCCGAAGCTGTTGTTGCCGAAATAAAAGAAGCCGGCGGCGAAGCTGTAGCCTGCCAGGCCGACATCTCCAAAAGCGAGGATTGCCAGAAGATGGTTGATACCGCCGTTAAGGCTTTCGGCGGACTCAATGTTCTCTACAACAATGCCGCTTTACCTCAAAAAGAAGTCGAGTTTCATAAATGTTCCGACGAGGAATTTGAACGAATTATGCGCGTTAACGTCCAGGGCGCTTTTATGGCTTGCAAAGCCGCCTATCCTGAATTTTTAAAAGCCGGCGGCGGCGTTTTCCTGGCTACCGCTTCGCTGGGAGCCATTATGCCTCGTGGCAAGAGTATTGCCTATTCTCCCTCCAAGGCTGCCATTATCTGCATGTATAAAGTTCTGGCCAGTGAATTGGCCAAAGACAACATTCGCGCCAATGTAATCCTGCCCGGCCCGACAGCCAGCCCCATGTTGAAGCAGTTTATGGCCGGCGACCGTGAAAACATGTCGGATGAAGAAATTGCCAAGATTGTCAGCACTTCCATTCCTCTCGGCCGTTGCGTAGAGCCGACGGACATAGCCGATGCCGCCGTGTTCCTGGCTTCCGATGAAGCAAAGATGATCACGGGCGAAACCCTTCTGGTGGATGGCGGCCGCAGTGTAGCTCGCGGCAGAGACTAAATTGAACATAAAATAAAAGGGGACGCTTCGAAACTCAGAGTCGTTGCGTCCCCAACAATTTATGATTATTCATTTGATTTTAAGTGCTTTCCCGGACAATCAATTCCGGGGTAACGGATAACAGTCTGGTGGTCTCCTTGCCCTCAATTACTGTTTGGAGAAGTTTAACCGAAAGGTTTCCCATGATATCAGTTTTATTGTCCACAGTGGTCAGCTGTGGGTCGCAGCATATGGAGGACGGAGAGTTATTGTAACCGATAATGGCAACATCCTGGGGTACTTTATAACCTGCTTTCTTTAAAGCAAACAGTCCGCCGGCGGCAGTAATATCGTCTCCGAAAATAATGGCGGAGAAACGGGCGCCGGAGGCAAGGATCTCTTTCACTACTGCAATTCCACCCTCAAAGCTGCGGTAGGTATTAAATATGGATTTGTCGGTAATCGGCAGTCCCAACCGTGCCATATTTTCTTTAAAGGCCGCTTTCTTTCTTTCGCCGCTATAGGTATCGGCATCCTTGACATAAAGAATGTCTTTATGGCCTTTCTCCTTCAGGTGTTCAACGCAGAGCTGCACTCCATGCATTTCATCGATGACAACCGAATAAGTATTGTCGGCCGGGATTTGGCAATGGCTGAGCACAAAAGGAACGTGGGAAAATTCTGACAACATCAGGGTTTCCTGTAGAGTGTTCTTAAAGACAGAACCAATACAGATAATGCCGCAAACGCCAAGATTAACAAGCATTTGAAGATATGTTTTATTATTTTCTATGCTGCCACCGGTATTACACAGGATTGCATTGTAGCCAATTTGAAAGAGTTCCCTTTCCATGGCACAGGCAGTTCTGGCATAGTTTGGAGCAGTGATGTCTGTCGCAAGGATCCCCACAGTCTTGGTGTGCTTTAATACGAGGCCCCTGGCTATGGCGCTGGGCCTGTAATTAAGCTGTTTAATGGCCTCTTGAACTTTGCGTCTGGTTTCAGGTGAAACACTAGACTGGTTATTGAGTACACGAGATACGGTGGCAGTGGAGACGTTGGCGATGCGTGCCACATCATAAATATTGATCTTCTTTTTTGCTATCATAATCACAATCTCTACTATCTTTTATTTTATAAAATATTATTAGTTCAGTTACGGTAGCATCGGCTCCATGCCGTTTTGACCGTAAATAATACAGTAATTATAGAGGCTTAAGCTTTTATTGTCAACATATAGATTGTATCTGTTACATTCTTTTTATTGAGATGTTTTAAGGATATATCTTTGAGAATTATTTAGCGAATGCGTCAGGATAAACAGATTGACATATTTCCTGGATACGTGTAGTATGAATGTAAGTAAAGGGAAACGCTTACATAAAAGTATCATAATAGTTACATTATTATTTCTATTATAACCTAATAATTATATCCGGCCAAGTAAATTTACCGAATTTACTTTTATGATAAGCGTAAACCAAGCTATATATAATAATGGGGAGAAAAAATTAAAAAAATTAAAATTATTGGGAGGCAGAAAAAAATGAGTAAAGAAACGCAGGAAATTTTATTCGAAAAGCCGATTGCTCAGCAGATTGCTGAAATCAGCACCAAGCTTAAGCTGGAGGACATCGATCAGAGAACAATCGATAACGCTAAAATCTTTCTGCTGGACTGCTTAGGCTGCATCCTTTCAGGTAGCCAGATTGAATCCGCCAAGTCAGTCAGGGCGGCCGTGGCCAATATCGACAGCGACGGCGAATGTACGATTATTGGGACCAACCAGAGAACCAATCCCATGCTGGCGGCACTGATCAACGGCACAGCCGGCCACAGCCAGGATTACGATGACGATCATCGCGAAGGAACTCAGCATTCCTCTGTAGTGGTTTTACCGGCAGTACTGGCCTTGGCCGAAAAGTACGGCAAGAGCGGAAAAGACGCCCTTTTGGCTTATATAGTAGGTTCTGATGTGACAATACGCGCCGGAGAAGCCTTCAACGGAACATCCTATTATGCGGGATGGCATCTTACCGGTACCTGCGGCGTTTTTGGTTCGGCGGCCGCCGCTTCTCTCCTGTTGGGCTTGAACGTCGACCAGATGGTTAATGCCCTCGGCGTTGCCGGTAGCACATCGGCCGGTATCGGCGAATTTAACTCCTGCGGTGCCTGGACCAAGAGATTCCATGCCGGTCGCGCTTCCATGGACGGGATACTTGCCGCTTATATGGGTAAAAGCAACTATTTCGCTCCGCCGACAGTATTTGAAGGCAAGGAAGGCTTCCTCGTCTGCTTCTCCTTTAAAGGCACACCGGAAAATCCAAATCCTAAAGGAGATTTCGATGCCAATAAATTGATCAAAGACTTTGGCAAGAAATGGGAAATGGCAGACAATAGTATCAAGTTGCACGCCTGCTGCCGCTTCACCAACAACTTTGCCGATTGCGCCATCGATATTCATAGACAAGGCTGCGATGTATCCAAGATCAAATCCATCCACGCCGAATGCAACAAGTTTACCGATACCAAACTGTGCAGACCGGAAGATATCAAACGCCATCCTAGAAATGTTGTCAATGCCCAGTTTTCACTCTTTTATGAAATTGCCTGCGGTTTGCTTAGAGGCAGCTGCCTACCGGATTCATTTACTGAAGAAGCGATTAAGGATCCGGAAATTCATCGTTTGTGCGACCTGATTACCTGGGAAATCAATCCTGAGTTTGAAGCAGTTTATCCCAAAAAGTATCCTGCCCGGGTTACAGTAACCATGGAAGATGGAACCAAGTATGTAGCAGAAGTAGAATATCCCAAAGGAGACCCCGAGTACCCGGCTACTAAAGAAGAAGTTCTTACCAAGTTCCGCGCCAATGCCGCCAATACCATCGGCAAAGTGAAGGCTGAACGGATTATCGAACTGGTGGATAAATTCGAAACTCTGGAAAACTTAAATGAACTGTTTGAGTGCCTGAAATAATTGTTCCATTTCTATACGTTTCAACAAGCTGGGAGATGAAAAGATATGGGGATGACCATGTCGGAAAAAATCCTGGCACGCCACGCAGGAGTGCCCGCCGCCAAGGCGGGCGACATCCTGACCTGCCAGGTGGATGTGGCTGCTTGCCACGATATGTTCTTTACGGTTGCCGGACAAATTGATTTCGAAAGGGTAAACAGGATTGCAGATCCGGATAAATGTGTAATTCTTCTTGACCATGCGGTTCCGGCTCCTACTGCTAAAGATGCCCATGGCGCCGTTAAAGCCAGGGCTTTTGTTGAAAAACATGGGATTAAAAACTTCTTTGATGTGGGCGAACATGGTGTTATCCACCAACTGCTGGTGGAAAAAGGATTTGCGGCACCAGGGAAGTTAATAGCCGCCGGTGATTCCCATACCTGCGCTGCCGGCGCTATGAACGCAGCAGCCCGCGGATTCGGACCTGCGGAAATGGTGTATGTCTGGTGCAAAGGGGAAACATGGTATCAAGTAAGTCCGACCATCCTTTACAGGCTGCACGGGCGTTTTGCCAGCCAGGCCGTGACCGGCAAGGACTTGTTCCTGTATATTGCCGGAGTTTACGGCGATGCTACCAATATGAACGTGGAATTTGGCGGCGAAGGTGTGGGAAACATGACAATTTCCCAACGTCAAAGCGTAGCCACCATGTGCGCCGAGATTAACGCTGAATTTGCAATTTTCCCTTGTGATGATGTTTTGTGCGAATTTTTGAAAGAACGCGGTGACCAGGAGATCAACGCTGTTGATCCGGATCCGGACGCCGACTACCATGACGTTCGGGACATCGATTTGGGAAAACTTACTCCATATGTTGCTTTACCGCATTATATACCGAATAATTGCCGCCCGGTTAAGGAAGTTGAAGGCACCGAGGTCCATCAAGTTCTTCTCGGCTCCTGTTCCAATGGTCGCCTGGAAGATATTGCTCTGGCGGCCTCTATTGTCAAAGGCAAGCGTGTGGCCAAGGGAGTTCGCTTTATTGTGACTCCGGCTTCGCAAAAAGTATATCTTGAAGCACTGAAGGCTGGATACCTTGAAACGCTGGCAGAATCGGGCGCTGTGATAACCAACGCCACCTGCGGTGCTTGCTACGGCGGACATATGGGGCTTTTAGGTCCCGGGGAACGTTGCCTTTCGACGACGACAAGAAACTTTAAAGGAAGAATGGGAGATGCAGACAGCGAAGTAATGCTCTGTTCTCCGGCTACAGCCGCCGCGTCTGCACTGACAGGCAAAATTACCGATCCCAGAGAGTTTTTGGGGGGTTAACTATGAAATTTAAAGGTAGAGTTTGGGTATTTGGCGATGAAATCAATACCGATCTTATTTTTCCTCACAGCGCCTTTCGGGTTTCTCCTGAAGAACAGGTTAAATTGGTTTTCAGCGATAACAGGCCCGGTTGGTCTTCGCTGGTGCAAAAGGGAGACATCTTAATTGCCGGCAAAAACTTCGGTACGGGATCCAGCCGCCCGGGTGCGGTACTGCTTAAGAGACTGGGCCTGGCATGTCTGGTTGCCGACAGCATAAACGGGCTCTTCTACCGTAACTCAATCAGCTATGGTTTTCCTGCGCTCCAGTGTCCCGGTGTCAGCACCATGTTTGAAGAAGGAGATATTGCGGAAGTGGACCTGTTGGAAGGAACAGTCACCAACTTAAGAACCGGTGAGACCCGTCAGGGGAACAAACTTTCGCAATCTATGGCCGATATTTTAGAGGCCGGCGGTATTGAAGAGCTGTTGATTAAGGAAGGGTATATGGATTAGTAGAAAAGGAGAGGGTCAAATGCTGAAGAACCCAGGAAAAGTGCTTCGTGAATTGCTAAAACAGCCTGGCATCCTTATGGCGCCGGGTGTTTACGATGGTATTTCGGCCCGCATCACGGAACAGGCCGGTTTTAAACTAGGTTATTTGACGGGTGCCGGTGTGGCTGTAAGCAGAATAGGCGAACCGGATATCGGCTTGACTACCATGACCGATGTTGTGGATCTCGCCCGTGCTTTGACCATCAAAGCGGAGATCCCTTATATCTGCGATGCGGATACCGGTTACGGTAATCCACTCAATGTTATCCGGACAGTGCATGAATTGGAAGCTGCGGGTGTGGCTTGCATTCAGTTGGAGGACCAGGTTGCCCCAAAACGCTGCGGGCATTTGGCCGGCAAGTCTTGTGTTCCCGCCGAGGAGTTTGTTCAAAAAATCCGTGCTGCCAGCAGGGAAAAATTTTATGAAGATACACTTATCATGGCCCGGACCGATGCGCGAGCCGTATACAGTCTTGAGGAAGCAATTGAACGCGGCAAAATGTACATGGAGGCGGGCGCCGATATTCTCTTTATTGAAGCGCCTCAAACCATAGATGAAGTTGAAAAAATAGGCAAAATATTCGGGCATCAGATACCGCTGTTGGCCAACCAGGTAATCGGCGGCAAAACACCGCGTTTGACGGCCAAAGAACTGGAACAGTTGGGTTATAAAATCGTAATATTCCCCGATGTCTTGCCCTTTGCGGCCAGTGTGCTGTTAAGAAGAATCCTGGACAAGGTTATGGCTGAAGGGTGCAGTTGGGATGCCGTTCCTGATGCTCCGGACAGCCGTGAGCTGTTCAACACCATGGGTATGGCCGCCTGGCGGGAAACGGAGCAGCTTTATAAAGAAGGCTGCAGGTAAACCTAAAGTTCCAAGAGGAGGAATACCATGTCATTATATAAAATAACACCTCTTCATCTGGGCGATATTACTCGGCCGAAATCCAATATGATCTATGGCTATCAAGGAACGGAGGTTCAAGATTTTCCTTTAATAGCCTATTACCTGGAGGGCGAACATAAGATCCTGGTGGATACCGGCGGAAGCCATCCTGAAAGCGCCCAGGGAAAAAAAGCGGCTCCTTACAAAAGGTCCCCTGAACAGGAACTGGATGCCGCTCTTCTGAGTATCGGCGTTAAGCCGGAAGATATTGAATATGTAATATTTACCCATTTGCATTGGGATCATGCGGCCAACAATCACTTTTTCCCAAAGGCCAAGCTGCTCTGCCAAAGAAAAGAGTGGGAAAGCCTGCATGACCCCAAATATTCCAGCAAAGGCTATGAACTGGATAATGTCCTGCAATACAAATACGAGCTGCTGGACGGCGATCAGGAGGTTGTGAAGGGTGTCTCCGTGATCCTTACCCCCGGCCACACACTCGGTATGCAGTCTGTTGTAGTTGACACCGAAATAGGCAAAGTGATTTGTACGGGAGACCTTGTCACTTTAAGACAAAGCCTCACTTACGACCCGCCTAGATTCAACGCTTTGCTTTATGATGATTCCGCCCGGGAAGAGATGCAGCAGAGTCTAAACAAGGTTCTGGCCATCTCCCGGTATATACTACCCGGCCACGATCCGGAAGTTTTTACTCCGGGCATGGGTCTTAAGGGATAATAAAAATTCTATCCGGTGCCGCGAGGCACCTTTAGGCGAAAGCGAAACTTCTGGAGGAGAATACTGCCATGAATGAAAAAAAACAAGGAATCAAAGAACGGCCGGCAGAAGAATTGGGGAGACACATAATTCAATGGGATCCCGATATTTCTCTCTGCGCAGGTTGCGGTGCCTGTGAAATAGTTTGCAGTTTGATTCACGAAGGGGTCAGTGGCTCGCGTTCGCGCCGGATCTTTTTTGAGCATGACAGCGTTCAACTTATGCACAAGGTTTACACTTGCCAGCAATGTTTGGATCATCCCTGTTATAACGCTTGTCCTTTAAAGGACAAGGCCATGGTTATCGACCCCGAAACAAACATTGTTTATGTTGAGGAAAAAGAGTGCATAGGTTGTGCCCGGTGCGTTAAAGCCTGTCCCTTTGAGCCCAAACGAATTCAGATTAATAGAAATAAAAAAGCCATTAAATGCGATCTATGCCGCGGAAGAGAGAACGGCCCGGCATGTATAGAGTACTGTCAGTGCCTCGCTATCGGCATGAGCGATGACTCACCGCCTGTTCCCGGCGTCGTTGTAAAGGTATGAGGAGGGATTGCCGTATGCCAGAACAAAATCAGTTGCCGCAATACGGTTATGTGGGCAAAATTGCTTGGATTGACTTGACCGACCAATCAGTAAAAATAATACCGACCAGCAACTACGCACCAAAGTTTATCGGCGGCCGTGCCATCGCAACCAAAATTTATTGGGATGTCACTAAACCCGGCATGAAAGCTTTCGATCCGGAAAACCCGCTTATGTTTATGACCGGTCCCACCACTGCCACCGGCATTCCAACCGGCGGACGGACCTCGGTCTGTGCCATGGCTCCCAATAACCTGCCGGAGCAGTTTTGCTGGGGAAATATCGGCGGCTGGTTCGGCGCCAAATTGAAATTTGCCGGATTTGACGGAATTGTTATAGTCGGCCGCTCGCAATTGCCCGTTTACATTAAGATAGACGACGGGGAAATTACCTTCCATGATGCCAGAAATCTTTGGGGAACGCTCACCCATGATTGTCAGGAAAAACTGAGAGCGCTTCACGGTAAAGACGCTGTAAGCGCCGTAATCGGCCCGGCCGGAGAAAACCTCTGCCGCAATGCCAGCATCAATACCAGTAACGATAACGTGGCAGCCAAAGCAGGCTTTGGTGCAGTAATGGGTTCTAAAAACTTAAAAGCGATCGTTGTCAAAGGGACGGGTGACGTCCGGCCTTACAGTGTGGATATGGTGCTCAAATTGCGTAAAACTATGGGTAATCCCCAGCGTAAGGCCAATCCTGTTGAATATCTGGATCGCTGTGCCTTTAGAGCCCATATTAATTTTAAAACAAAACCCGGTGAGGTTAAAAAAACCAATGTGGCCTGCAGCCACGGTTGTAACATGCGTTGCAACCTGTTTGTACTGGATGCCAAGTCCGCATTCCCGCGTAAAGTAACAAATCAGGTCCATAAATGTATCGGCGTCTACGCCTTTCAGATGACAGAAGACTGCGGCATGTTCCCGGGTATGTTTTTCCATACGGAAAAAAATCATAACCAAGCCTGCCTGAGCCAGGGAGCCCAGGTGCCTCCACCCCCGGATACTTCCGATCCTCACCTGGAAGAACTGATGAAGCGCCGTCCGGGTAGCACCTTAAATTTCTGGGACGGAGATTATGACAGGGGAAACGTGATCAACGATCTCTGCACCCAGTATGGTATCGATAAATGGGATGTTATTGTCTGGCTCATGACCTGGCTGGTGATGGGCAAGCGAACGGGAGTGCTTGATGATATCGACCTGGGCATGGAGATTGATCCGGGTAACGAAGAGTTCATGAAACACTTATTGGACATGATCGTATATCGCAAGGGATATTGGGGTAATCTGTTTGCGGAAGGAATGGCCCGCGCCATTCGTACTCTAGGAAAGGAAAAGTACGGCGATACGATTTACAAGGGCATTATTTCCAACGTTGTTCCGGGACTTCAGTTGGATATTCCAATCAGCTTTGAATCCTCTTGGGGACATTGCTTCCATTGGCAAGGGCGCGGTTTCCAGGGCAGCCCACCACCGGGCTACTATTTGTCAGCGACCTTGATGCTCATGACCAACACCCGTGATGCGCAAACAAATTCCCATGTCCACGATACGCTTGATTATATGAAAGAAACCATGGATGCCCATAAAGCCTGCCTTAACCGTAAGGTCGCCGAAAACGCTTTTATGGGCGAAATCAAGGCAGAAATGAAAGAATGCATAACCTGCTGTGACCTCCAAAGCCCACAGATCTACTGGCCCGATATGGAATGCCAGATGCTTGAGGCGGCGACCGGCATCAAAATGTCGGTGGAAGAGCTTTATCTGGCCTGTGAACGCTCCAAAAACCTTTTCCGGGCGATCCTGATGCGGGATTCGGGACGCTGCAGAGC
>Ga0134099_1003207_pt1 | contig 12338 bp, 12 predicted proteins | sample 10_taG_2_FD_105482 | JGI IMG/M metagenome (GOLD analysis project Ga0134099, IMG submission 105482) | Switchgrass degrading microbial communities from high solid loading bioreactors in New Hampshire, USA - 10_41_5_180_A2 metaG | ecosystem: Engineered > Bioreactor > Semi-continuous > Anaerobic >...
CAGCTCGATGCCCAGCACGACGTTCGAGAACATCTGGATGAACCGACGATAAGAATCCCAGGCGAACCGCTCGTTGCCGGTGAGCTCCGCCATGGCCAGCACGGTCTCGTCGTTCAGGCCCAGGTTGAGGACCGTGTCCATCATACCCGGCATGGAGACCGGCGCGCCGGAGCGTACCGACACCAGCAGGGGATTGCGCGCGTCGCCGAACTTCTTGCCCGTCTTCTGCTCCAGTGCAGCCAGGGCGGCTTCAACCTGCTCGATCACCTCGGGGTCCAGCTTCTTCGTCTTCTGGTACTCGAGGCAGGCCTCCGTGGTGATGGTGAAGCCGGGAGGAACCGGCAGCCCGATGTTCGTCATCTCGGCCAGGTTGGCGCCCTTGCCACCCAGGAGCATGCGCATGTCTGCCCGTCCCTCGTGGAACAGATACACCCACTTCCTAGTCACCGAAATTCACCCCTCGGTTGATGATTTCCAGGACCCGGACTGCCGTCTCTTCGACCGCCTTGTTCGTGACATCAATCACCGCGCACCCGACCTTCTTGAAGACCGATTCGGCGTAGTCCAACTCCTGGAGAATTCTTTCCATGCTGGAATAATTGGCGTCTGATCTGAGGCCGATGGTCTTGAGACGCTCCTCGCGGATCTGATGCAGCTTCTCGGGGCTGACCCGCAGGCCAACCACCTTGTGGGGCGGGACGAGGAAGAGCTCCTTGGGCAGGCTGACCTCTGGCACCAGCGGCAGATTCGCCACCTTGTACCGCCGGTGAGCGAGGTACATCGACACCGGAGTCTTGGAAGAACGGGAAACACCGATCAGCACGGCATCGGCCCGCAAGAAGCCGCGGGGATCCTTGCCGTCGTCGTACTTCACGGCGAACTCCACCGCCTCGATCCGGCGGAAATAGTCATCATCCAAGCGGTGCATACGTCCGGGCTCCAGCTTTTCGGGCGCCCCGAGCAACCGGGTCATCCCTTCCAGCATGGGCCCCATGATGTCCACAGCGGGTATATCCCACATGTCAACCAGCCGCTGGAGCTCGCTTCGGATCTCAGGGACGATAATGGTGTAGACGATCAGGGTCGGCTGCTGCCGAGCAGCATCGATCACCTCCCGGAGTGAACGGGCATCGTCGATCATGGGGAACCTGCGTATTTCCACGCCCTTCTGGCCGTACTGGGCCAGCGCGGCACGGGTGACCAGATCGGCGGTCTCGCCGACGGAGTCGGAGACGATGAAGATGACCGGCTTGGCGCCCATCTGAGCCCTCCCTGCTTGTTCCCGAATGCACATCCGACGCCGCTTCTGTACATTCGTGTACGGATTTCGCCCGCCATCGCAGTCAATCCTGCCCAATGGCAGATCGCCGTAGGGCTCGCGGGCTCTTGATGTTTTCAATCGGAGTTCAAGAGGAAGTCTATTGCACCCGTACCCGACCCGCCCCCGTGACCGGAGGGCGGGCGCCGCATATGCTGGGGCAGCAGCCCGCGTGCGAGGGGAGGAGTTCCGGTGCAGCTGCTTGCGAGTCTCTCACCCGGTGCGCCGGCCGGCCTCACGGTGCCCGGGGGCACCCCTGACAACCCCCTGGCCATGGGGGGACCGCCGTTTCCCCCCGTCGTCACCCTGCCCCTGAACCAGATCCGCCGCGTCTCCATGCTCAACCTGGAGCATGCCCAGCGGACCACCGCACCCGTCACCGTGGTGGCCGAGGCCGACGTGACGGGGCTCGTCTCGGTGCGGGAGTCGCTGAAGCCCCTGGCGGAGCGCCACCTGGGCATGCCGCTTACCTACCTGCCCTTCTTCGCCATGGCGACCATCCGGGCGCTGAAGGCCTTTCCGATCATGAATGCGATGCTCACCCCGCAGGGGTTCATCATCCCCAGGTACATCAACCTCGGCATCGCGACCAGCGTACCGGGGGGCGTCCTGCTGCCCGTGGTCCCGCAGGCCGAGCGGATGGGCTTCTGGGACCTCGCCCGGGCGATCTACATACAGACGCAGAAGGCCAGGGCGGGACTCCTGACGCCGCAGGAGCTCTCCGGCCACACGTTCGTGATCACCAACACGGGCCGGTGGGGGGCCACCCTCTTCGGCACGCCCATCATCCAGCCGCCCAACGTGGGGATCCTCGCCTTCGAGGCCATTCAGAAGCGGCCCGTCGTCACCGAGGACGACCAGCTGGCGATCCGGCCGATGATGTACCTCTCCCTCACGGCCGACCACCGCGCGATGGACGGGGCGGAGATGATCGGGTTCCTTGCGACGGTCAGGCAGGCCCTGGAGCAGGTGGCGATGTGACCCCCTCCAGGGCTTCCTCGCCCCGGGGCAGGGGCGCCGCCCGGGCCTGCTCCTCCGCCGCGTCGATCTCGGCCGCGACGGCGCGCTCCAGCTCCGCCTCGCGGGCCTCGGGCAGGAGCCCGGCCCGACGCAGATAGTCTGCCACCGCCGGCAGCGGATCGCGCTCGCGCGCCTCAGCCAGTTCCGCCGCGCTGCGATAGGTGACGTGGTTGTCGTCGCAGGTGTGGGGCTCCAGCCGCAGCACCCGGGCCTCGATCAGCGTGGGTCCCCCGCCGGCCAGCGCCCGCGCGACGGCCCGCCGCGCCGCGGCGTACACCGCGAACGGGTCCGTCCCGTCGAGGCTGACCCCCTCCATCCCGTATCCGGCCGCCCGCGCCGCGACGCTGCCGCCCGCCATCTGCCGCTCCGCCGGCACCGAGATCGCCCAGCCGTTGTTCTGGCACAGGAAGAGCACGGGCAGGCGGTACAGTGCCGCCCAGTTCATCCCCTCGTGGAAGTCGCCCTGCGAGGCCGCCCCCTCGCCGAAGCTGCAGTAGACCACGAACCGGTCGCCCCGGCGGGTCGCGGCCTGTGCGACCCCCACCGCCTGCGGGATCTGCACCCCCACGGGCGCCGAGCGCGCGACGATGTTGTGGCGCCGGTCGCCCCAGTTGTACGGCGTCTGGCGTCCCCCCGAGGAGGGGTCGGCCGCGCGGCCGAAGGAGGACAGCATCACGTCCAGCGGCGTGGTACCGGCCACCAGCACGGCGCCCAGGTCGCGGTAATAGGGGAACCACCAGTCCACGCCCCGCGTGAGGGCCAGGGCGGCGCCCACCTGGGCCGCCTCGTGCCCCCGGCTGGAGAGCGCCAGCGGAATGGCGCCCGAACGCTGGAGCACCGCCAGCCGCTCGTCCAGCCGGCGCGCAAGGAGCATCCAGCGATAGACTTCCACCGCCTGTTCATCCGTAAGCCCCGCCGTGCGATGATCCAGCACGTCATCACGCCCCCCGGCACGTTCGTCGGCACGCCTCACCCGACCCGGCCTCCCGACACGCCACGGCCCGCCCGGCGCCGTCTCAGAGCGGCTTGACCAGCGACAGCCGGTCGACCCGGCAGCCCTCCCGCAGCGCGTGGCGGAGGGATCGCTCGTTGCCGGGATCGACATACCGCCGGACCAGGCGGGCGCCGTGCGCCCGGCAGTGCGCCTCGCCGGCGGCGGTCAGCGCGTGGCTGACCCCGGTGCCCCGGTGCGCCGGCTCCACGAAGATGTCATAGAAGAGCCCGACCGGCAGGCCCGTCAGCTCGTCGGGCGCCAGCGCCACCACCAGGTAGCCGGCGGCGGCGCCCGCTGCGCGCGCCACAAGCGCCGCGCTGCCGGGCGCGGCCAGCAGCCCGCGCAGGTTCAGCTCGACCCGCGCGGCCACCGCCTGCGGGCTGACCCACGTCCGCAGGGCGGGATCCACGTGGGCCCAGGCCGTCGCCGCAGAGCAAGCCAGCAGCCAGGGCCACTCCGCCGGGGTCAGGTAACCCACCTGCACCGCCATCGCGCCGCCCCCTCTCTCCTCCGACATGGATATGCGCGGGACCGGGGCCGTCGCACCTGCATAGTATGGCGAGCGGCCCGCCCGGGCCGCCCCGGACCACTGCTGACCGTGAAGGAGGTGGACCCCCTGCGGATCATCGACCTGACACTGGGCTACAGCCACGGCATGCCGGCCTACGGCACCTCCTGGTACAAGGAGGTGGAGATCCGCCCGCTGATGACGCCCGAGACCGACCCCACCGGCCACGGGCGCCGCTTCAGCCAGTTCGTGTTCAACCCCCATAACGCCACCCACGTGGACGCCCCCAGCCATTTCGTCCCCGGGGGCAAGAACGTCGACGACCTGGAGCCGGAGCGCTTCATCGGGCCCGCGCTGGTGCTGGACCTGACGCACCGCGGCCTGTACGAGCCCGTCACCGCCGACGACCTGGAACGGGCCGCCCGGGGGATGATGCGCCCCGGCCTCAGGCTGCTGCTGCGCACCGACTACGTCGACCGCCACTGGGGCGACCCCGACTTCTGGCAGAAGCCGCCCTACCTGGCCCCCAGCGCGGCCGACTGGCTGGTGGAGAAGGGCGCTGCGCTGGTGGGGCTGGACTTCCTCACCGAGGAGCCCGGCGACCGGGCGTTCCCGGTGCACCGCCGGCTGCTGGAAGCCGGAGTACCCATCCTGGAGTACCTGCGCAACCTGAGCGCCCTCACCGGGCCCATCGTCTGGCTCATGGCCGCGCCCGTGCTGGTCGCCGGCGCCGAGGCGGCGCCGGTCCGGGCCCTGGCCATCGAAGGGGGCGGCCCGCATGGCAACATATGAACCCGTCCGCCGCCTGCCGCTGCCCCGCTGGGGGCCGGCTGAACTCGCCGCGGCCCTGGGCCCCGGGCCGGTGGCTCTGCTGGACGGGCTGACCTGGTCGGGCCGCAGGGTGGCGTTGGTGGCCTGGGCGCCCGCGGCGCACGCCCACGGCATCGGCGAGGCGTGCGATGCCGCCGGCCGGGCGGCGCTGCCGCCGGAGGCCCCGCCGCTCCTGGGCGCGGCGGTGGGCCGGCTGGACTGGGACGGCGGCGGCCGCTTCTGGCTCCCCGGCGCTGCGGCGCTCTTCGACCGGGAGGCCGGCGACCTCTGGGTGCGGGGCGACCTGCCCGCCGTCACCGCGCGGGAGCGCCGGAGCGCCCCCGCCGGTGCGGCGCAGCCCCCTGAACGGGCCGTCCCGCTGTGGACTTACGAGGGTTACGCCGCCGCCGTGCGCCAGGCCCTCGACGCCATGGCCGCCGGCCGGGTGACGAAGGTGATCCTCTCCGTGCCCTTCGCCGCCCCGTGCTCCCTGTCCCCTCCGGCGGTCTACCGGCGGCTGACGGCCGGTAACCCGCCCGGGCTGGGGTTCCTGCTGCACGGCGAGACCGGGGCCGGGACGCTCATCGGCCTCTCGCCCGAGCCGCTGGTCTTCCTGGAGGGCCGCCGGGCCCGCATGCACCTGCTGGCGGGCACGCGACCGGCCGGCCGTGGGGCCGAGCTCGCCGCGAGCGCGAAGGACCGGGAGGAGCACGCGGTGGCCGTGGAGCAGGCGCGCCGGGACCTGGAGGCGGTCTGCGCCCCCGGGACCGTCGCCGTGGACGCCTTCATGGAGCTGGAGAGGCACCCCGGCCTGGTCCACCTGGCCTCCCGGCTTTCGGGCACGCTGCGGCAGGACGCCGGTCCGGCCGACCTCGTGGCCGCCTGCTTCCCCGCCGGGACCGTGGGGGGCATCCCCCGGGGCGAGGCCCGGGCCCTCATCGAGCGGCTGGAGCCGGTCCCGCGCGGTTGGTACGCCGGGGCCGTGGGCGCGGTGCTCCCCGGCGGCGACCTTCAGCTCTGGCTCACCATCCGCAGCCTGGCCCTGGTGGACGGCACCGCGCTGGTCCGGGCCGGCGCCGGGCTCGTGCCGGGCAGCGACCCGGCGGCGGAGTGGCGCGAGTGCATGGCGAAGGCGCAGCGGGCCCTGGCGGCCGCCGGTGCGGCGCTCCCGCCGCCGGAGGAGCTGATGCGCGGCGCGGACGCCGCACACGGAGGTGATGCACCGTGATGACGCCGGCGGAGCTTGACGCCCACGTCCGGGAGACCGTGCGCTGGCACTTCAGCCCCGACACCGGCTCGCCCTACTGGCTGCGCAAGGCGGCGGAACTCGGCTTCGATCCCCTCACGGAGGTGCGGGGGTTCGACGACCTGGCCCGCTCCCCCGCCGTGGCCGGGGAGTGGCGGTACATCCCCGCCGGCGACCTGATCCCCCGGGGGTGCCGGGCTGCGTTCGACGTGTGGGAGACCGGCGGCACAACCGGGCCGCCCACCCGCATCGTCGACGCGGAGGAGCGCACGCGGGGGATCCGGCGGGTCAACCGGATGCTGGACGAACACGGCTTTCCGCGCGGCCCGGCCGGGTCCCCGCCGGACTCCGACCAGGCGGGCGCCGCAGGGTCCATCGGTCCTGCCGGCAGCACAGCCGCCCCGGGAGACACCGCCGCCGGGCCAACAGACGCCGTGCACCGTCCGGCCTGGCTCCACTTGGGCCCCACCGGCCCCCACCTCGTGGGCACCAACGTCGCCCGGCTCGCCCGGATGCGCGGCATGCTGTTCCACACCGTCGACCTGGATCCCCGGTGGGTGAAGCGGCTCTACCGGGAGGGTCGCGCCGACGAGGCCCGGCGCTACACCGCCCACCTGGTGGAGCAGGCCCTGGCGGTCCTCCGGACCCAGCCGGTGCAGGTCCTCTCCGCCACCCCGCCCCTCCTCCAGGCCCTCTGCGAGCACCCGGAGGCCTACGCCGAGCTGGCCGCGCGGGTGAAGGGCGTCATCTGGTTCGGCACCTCCCTCTCCGCCGAGGGGCTGCGGCTTCTGGAGGAGGAGCTGCTGCCGGATGCGCGCCTTGTCGGCTGGTACGGCAACACCCTCATGGGCATCGCCTGCCAGCGCCCCCGCCGGGAGCGCGACGCCCACCGCTGCGTCTTCTCCCCGCCCGGGCCGGCGGCGGTGGTCCGGGTGGTCGATCCGCAGGACCCGAGCCGCCGGGTGCCGCCCGGCGAAGCCGGACAGGTGCGGATCAGCCTGCTCAACCGGGAACTCTTCCTGCCCTGGCACCTGGAGCGGGACCGGGCGGTCCGGGTCGCCTGGGCGGGGTCGGAGCTGTGGGATGAGCTGGCGGAGGTCGCGCCCCTGGACGGGGGCGGCGTGCGGGTCGAGGGGGTGTACTGAGGTGCGGCAGATCCCCATCTGGCGGGGCGGGCGTGAGCACGCCAGCCTGGACCTGCGCGTCCTCCGCGACTACCGGGGCGCTCCCCTGGCCGGCGTGGCCGCCGCGCCGTCGCTCCTGGTGCACCGGGCCGTGGCCCAGCTGCGCGCGGCGGCGGAGCCGGGCGCAGACCTCCACGCCCTCTGGGACGCCATCGAAGCGGCCGGCCGCCTGCTGGACACCGCCGAGCTGGGCGGCTGCTCGCCGGAGGAGCACGCCCGGCTGGTCACCCTGGCCACCGGCGCGCCCATAAGCGACAGCCGTCAGGCCCTGGCCGAACTGGCCCGGGGCATGGCGAACGTGCGGGATGCGCTCCGGTGGCAGGTGCCCGGGGGTACGCTGGAGCCCTTCCTCACCTGCCGGATCGAGCCCGCCCCGGGCAAGTCGTGCGGCTGGGTCCCGGTGGGGCGGGTGCTGGGGTTCATCGCCCCGTCCAACCACCCGGCGGTGCACCTCACCTGGGTGCTGGCCCTGGCGATGGGCTGGGTGGTGGCCGTGCGCCCCGGCGCCGACGACCCCTTCACCCCGTGGCGGGTGCTGCTGGCCCTGCAGGCGGCGGGCTTCCCGGCGGAGCGGATCGCCCTCCTGCCGGGGGGCCACGACCTGGTGCCCGCCCTGGTGGAGCACTGCGACCGGACGGTGGCTTACGGCGGGCCTGCGCTGGAGTCCCTGCTGGGCCGGGACCCGCGGGTGCTCTTCAACGGGCCGGGCCGCTCCAAGGTGCTGGTGGATGCAGATGCAGTCGGGACCGCGGGGGCGAACCCGGCCACGACCGGAGACGTTGTGTCGTTCCTGGCGGAGTGCATCCTCCACGACGGGGGGCGCAAGTGCACCTGCGCCAGCGGCCTCCTGCTGCGGGGCGAGGTCCCGGGCCTCCTGGAGGCGGTGGCGGACCGGCTGAGCCGGCTGCCGCTGCTGGACCCGCTGGACCCGGCGGCCCGGGTGCCCGCGTGGAAGGATCCCGCGGCGGCCCGCCAGACCCCCGCCGAGGTCGTGGAGGCGGACGGCCTCACGTTCGTCCGCCCCGCGCTGGTGCTGGACGTCGATCCGGCCGACCCCCGCTTCGGCGTGGAGTTGCCGGCGCCGTGGGCCACGGCGACCAGGCTGCCCGCCGAGGCCGACCCGCTGCCGTTGCTGCGGGGATCGCTGGCGGTGACCCTGCTGACGAAAGAGGCAGCGCTCGTCCGGCGCTGCCTGCGGGACACGACGATTCAAAAACTGTTCGCCGGCCCGATTCCGCCCTGGCACACTGAGCCCGGGGCGCCGCACAAGGGCCGGCTGGCGGACTTCCTGTTCACGGCCAAGGCCTACCGGGAGGCGGTGATTCCGTGGAGCTGAGCGGCAAGCGGGCCCTGGTGACCGGGGCCTCGAAGGGGCTGGGGGCGGCGGTGGCCCGACGCCTCGCGGAGGCCGGGGCCGACGTGGCGGTCCACTGTCACCGGGACCGGCCCGGGGCGGAGCAGACGGCCGCCGCCGTGGTCGCCTCCGGTCGGCGGGCGCTGGTGCTCGCCGCCGACCTCGCAGCGCCAGCGGAGGCCGAGCACCTGGTCGCACAGGTGCACGACGCCTGGGGCGGGCTGGACCTGCTGGTCAACAACGCCGGCGTGGCCCCGGTGCTCCCCTGGGACCGGATCGGACCGGACGAATGGGCGCAGGTGCTGGCGGCGAACCTGGGCGGTCCCTTCCACGTGATGCGGGCGGCCCTGCCGCTGCTCCGGGAGGGGCGGGAGCCGGCCGTCGTCAACGTCGGCTCGGTGGTGAGCTTCAACGGCGGCGCGTTCGGCCCCGCCTACGCGGCCGCGAAAGCGGGGCTGATCGGGCTCACCCGGTCGGCAGCCCGGGAGTGGGGGCCGCTGGGGATCCGCGTCAACTGCGTGGCACCGGGGCCCATCGAGTCGCCGCTGGCCCGGGCGCTGCCGGCGCCGGCCCTGGAGGCGATGAAGGCGCAGACGCCGCTGCGGCGCCTGGGCACCTTCGCCGAGGTGGCCGAGGTCGTGGTCTGGCTGCTCTCGCCGGCCTCCAGGTTCGTCACGGGCCAGACCGTCGTGGTGGACGGGGGCCGGGTGATGAACTAGGTCGCCGGCTCCACCGGCTGCCGCAGGATGGTCTTCAGCTTCTCCGGCGGGGTGCGCCGGAAGTCGGAGAGGTAGACCTCGTGGTGACGGCCCCGCAGCCGGTACCCCCGCTCGGCGATGAAGGCGTGCAGCCGCTGGATCACCGGCCCCTCCTCGGAGAAGGGGCCCACGTGCAGCACCTGCGCGGCGGTGCCCTCGACGAAGCGCTCGAACCGCACGTCCAGGATCCGCGGATTCTTCTTCTTGGCCGCCGCCTGTTCGCGGGCGGCGGCCACCTGCGCTTCGGGGATCCCGTCCGGCATGCGGATGAGCAGCTGCCACTGCCACTGGTCGCGCGGGGTCTCTGCGAACGCCTCCGGCCGCTCGGTCCACCACAGCCCCTCCAGGGGCGGCACCTTGAAGTCCCGCCCGGCCGCCTTCTGCTGGAACTTGAGGGTGTAGGCCAGGCCGTAGAGCGCCTCGACGGCCTGCTGGAACTCCGGGCTCTCGGGCGCGCCGGTGCCGCTCAGCGTCAGGCACCAGGTATCGGGCACTTCGACGATCTCCGGCTCCTTCCGGGCCTTGAAGAGGACGGGCGGGAAACTGACGGGTTCGGTCATGGCGGAAGCCTCCTCCTGGACGTACTGAGCCTCGAACTGCGAAAGCCACACCAACTCGGCCCTGATCAGCGCGAGGGAACGATCGAACATGGCCGTGACGAAAAACGGGGCATCGGGCCCGGCCTTCGACCGCCGGGCCGCCAGCTCGGCCTGCTTGGTCTCCAGCGCCCTCCGGTAATCATCGAGCGCCGCCCGGACCTCCTCCGGCGCGAGGAGCGGCAGGTTGGAGAGCCCGAGGAGAAACGGGGCGTCGCCCGGCTGCGGCACGGACAGGGCTTCGATCGTCGCGGCCCGCAGTGCCGCCACGCCTGCCTCCGTGGCGCGGTAGACAACCCGCGCCGGGCCCCGGCTGCCCTCGCTGCAGGTCGTGCGCACCACGAACCCCCGGTCCTCCAGCTTCTTAAGCAGGTAGTAGATCGAGGAGAAGCCCACCTCGGTCCAGTCCCGCATGCCCCGCTCCGCGATGACGGCCTCGATCTCGTATCCGTGCCGGGGCTGCTCCACCACGAGAGAGAGAATCGCTGCTTCCGCGTTGGTCAACGGCCCCACCTCTATTCTAGTACTAGAATAGAGGTGGGGCCGGGGGTTGTCAATCGCGTTGCCGCTGCTGGAAGCCGTGAAGCGGACAGGAGCCAATGAGAGCGTTTGTTCTCATAAGCTGATGTGTTCTGCTCCCCGGTTGGAGGAATCGGCTGAGCCTATGGCGAAAACACGTTCGCAGAACAAGCGCCGCAAGGCACAGTCCTGGAGGGAACCCCGTGCTGCCGGAGCTGCCCGCGCCCGACGACGCGGTCCTCGACGAAGTCGCGGACGAGCTTCAACAGAAGCCTGTGAGAGCCGTCCTCCTGGGCGGATCGGCCGCCAGCGGACGGCTGGTCCCCATGACGAGTGACCTGGATGTGCTGGTGGTGGACGACGGTCCCTGGGCCATTCGGCGCGAGACCCGCACAAGGAGGTGATGGGGCTGCTCGCCCGGACCAACCCCGGCCTGTGCGCGGCCGTCGACCGCGCCCTCAGGGAGCACAGCCTTCAGGCGTATGATGAGTTGCGGAGGCAGGTCCGTATCCTGCTTGAGCCGGTCGGGGGCTGGGCAGGCCCGCTGGCGCATGCCGGCGGGCCTGCGCAGGGTAGTTGAACCCTGAAGAACCCAGGCCCACGGCCGAAGCTGCGACCGAAACTCAATCCCCCCGGACCCGCGGCCCGGGGGGATTCGCAATCGCCTATCCTGCCAGCTTGCTCAGGTCGGCCGGCGCAGACAGCAGGTCGCCGAGCGCCTGGAGCAGGGCGTAGCGGTTCGCCCGCACCTTCCCGTCCTCCACGTTCACCCGCACGGTGTCGAGGAAGGCGTCCACGGGCGCCTTCAGGCGGGTGGCCAGCCGGTAGAAGCCCCGGTAGTCCCCGGCGTGCAGGGCCCGCTTCATCTCGGGCCGCAGGTCCACGAAGGCGCCGTAGAGATCCCGCTCCGCCGGCTCGCTGAACAGCTCGGGATTGATCTCCGCATCCACCACGCCGGCCTCGTGCGCCTTCCCGGCGAGGTTGGCGACACGCTTGAAGGCGCCGGTCACGGCGGCGAACTCGGGCTCGCCCATCACGGCCACCAGGGCGTCGGCCCGGACCACGGCGTCGGTGACGTCCCGGTAGCCGGCGGCCAGCACGGCGTCGATCACGTCGTAGCGGACCTCCCGCTGCTCCAGCAGCACCTTCACCCGGGCCCGGAAGAACTCCATCAGGTCGCTGTGGGTCCTCCGCGCGTCCTCGCCCGACAGCCTGTACTGCTCGATGGCCATCGACACCAGCGCCGCCAGGTCGACGCGCAGGCCGTTCTCCACCAGGGTCTGCACCACGCCCTGGGCGGCGCGCCGCAGGGCGAAGGGATCCTGCGACCCGGTGGGGATCATGCCGATCGAGAAGTAGCCCGCCAGGGTGTCGAGTTTGTCCGCCAGGGCGACCACGATGCCCGGGCCGGTCCGGGGCAGGTCGTCGCCGGCCCCCCGGGGCAGGTAGTGCTCGTAGATCGCCTCGGCCACGGCCGGGTCGCCGCCCTGGTGCAGCAGGTACTGCTTGCCCATGTACCCCTGGACCTCGGGGAACTCGAAGACCATGCGGGTCATGAGGTCCGCCTTGCAGAGCCAGGCGGCCTTCGCGGCCTGCTCCTGCTCGGCGGGCGGCAGCCCCAGGGCCTGCGCGATCGGCCGGGCCAGCGCCACCAGCCGCTCGACGCGGGCGAACTGCGTGCCCAGCTTCTCCTGGAACACGGCCTCCTTCAGCCGGGCGTTGAACGACTCCAGCGGCTGGCGGCGGTCCTCGTCCCAGAAGAAGCGCGCGTCGGCCAGCCGAGCGGCCAGCACCTTCTCATTGCCGGCCCGGACGATGTCCATGTGATCCTCGCCGCCGTTGCGGATGCCGATGAAGTAAGGCATGAGCTCGTCGGAGCCCTCGGACTTGTACACCGGGAAGTAGCGCTGGTTCTCCTTCATCGTGGTCACCAGCACCTGGGCGGGGACCTCCAGGAACGCCGGATCGAAAGAGCCCGTGAAGGCGGTGGGCTGCTCCACCAGCCAGGTCAGCTCCTCCAGCAGGTCCTCG
>Ga0134099_1003217_pt1 | contig 12324 bp, 7 predicted proteins | sample 10_taG_2_FD_105482 | JGI IMG/M metagenome (GOLD analysis project Ga0134099, IMG submission 105482) | Switchgrass degrading microbial communities from high solid loading bioreactors in New Hampshire, USA - 10_41_5_180_A2 metaG | ecosystem: Engineered > Bioreactor > Semi-continuous > Anaerobic >...
ACTTTAAGTTTATCTAAAACCGCAACAGGTAATTTCCCGGTCAAGACTTGTCCTGCCCTGATCATTAATATTTGCAGAACTGCAACAAAAACTATCACATAAAAAGTAATTCCTGCCATACTGGCGGCTATCCCGGCTGCAAAGCTGTCCAGAGCCAAAGCAATACCCAACAATATGCTTTCTTTAAGGTTGATTGTACCGGATCTGTCTAGGTCTGCAGTATCCGGAGTTTTAAGTACCTGAATTACTAAGCCAAAAATGCTTAGGTTAATGCTAAAGAGAGTTTTATAAGCATTAATTCCGTAAGCATTCGGAGAAGAACAAGAAGCCATAGCAGGAACGGTTTTTGCCGTTCTTCCATTGCGAAAAACCGATATTAAATGATAAATACCTAGAGCAAGCAAAATACTAGCGCCTAAAGAACCGGCTGAGATTATTGAAACTTGTGACAACAAAAGATGACCAAATAACATAGAGACGGTCATAGCCAGGGCGGTACATAAGCCAATGATGCTCATAGGTCCAAAAGGTATCCTAATCCTTTTTAAGCCGTAAGCCATACCGACCCCTAATCCGTCAAAACTTAAGGCCAAGGCAGTAAATAGTGCTAATCCCATATCCTTACCCCTTATGCATTTTACTCTCAGGTTAATATATGGGATCAGCAAGCTATTGGTGAGTTAATCGGCTAGCTCTAGCCATTCTTGTAACAAATCATCGTATTTTATTTTTAACTCATTGTATTTGTCATTTAGAATCAAGACCTGTTCGTAATTACCGTAGATTGATCCTAATTCTGTTTCCAATTCCCTTAACGCTGTTTCCACTTGAGCAATCTCTTGTTCTAAATTCTTTAATTTCTTTTCCTTCCGCCTACTAGCCTTTGATTTTTCCTGATAGATTCTCGCAAATGTTTCATCTTTATTTTGTTTATCTTCCAGTTGGCCATTAACATTTTTTTGTTCTTTGAATTCAAGATAATCTGTATAATCGCCTTCAAATATTTCCACAGCATTAGCTGTTAGTATTGCTACTTTGTTAATAATTTTGTTTAAAAAGTAACGATCATGAGAAACAACAAGAACTGTCCCTTCGTAATCCAGTAAAGCTTCTTCTAACATATCCCTGGTTTTTATATCAAGATGGTTAGTTGGTTCGTCGAGCAATAAAAGATTACCATTGGTTAAAAATAGCTTACAAAGTGCTAATCTACTTTTTTCACCGCCACTCAAAGTTTTTAAATTCTTGAAAACATCGTCTCCTCGAAAACCATATCTCGCTAATAATTTACGTATTTGCTGCTCATCCAGTTTCGAAGAATACCTAATCTCGTCTATTACCGTATCTTTTATGCCTATATCCTCATGTTCCTGAGAATAATAGCCCACCGAAACATTTGCCCCTAAAACGATAGTCCCGCTATAAGGAATCTTTCCAATTATAGCTTTAAGCAAACTGGTCTTACCGACTCCGTTATGTCCAAGCAAAGCGATACGCTCGCCCCGTCTGATGGAAAAATTGATATTTTTAAAAATTACTTTTTTCCCATAGGTAACTGATACATTCCGGACATCAAGAACCAAATTCCCACTTCTATTTACCGTACCGAAGTTTAGATTTAAAGTCTTGAAAGCTTTAGGTACAGGAACAGGCTTTATTTTTTGAAGTTGTTTTTCTCTGCCTTTAGCCTGTTTTGCTTTGATACCAGCTCCATGTCTTCTTATATATTCTTCCAATAAAGCTATTTTCGTATTGATTTTTTGAGCTTCTCTAAGCAGAGATTTTTCCTCCAAAGCTCGTTGAAGTTCGTAAGCCGAATAATTACCAGCATATTGCTTTATGTTTCCATCTTGAATAAACAGTATTCTATTCACAACTCGGTCCAAAAAATATCTGTCATGAGACACTACTATTAAAGAGCCCGGATAACTTTGCAAAAACTTTTCGAGCCACTCCAACGCATCAATGTCCAAATGGTTGGTCGGTTCATCCAAAATTAATAATTCTGGCTGTATAAGCAAAAGTTTACTCAAAGCTAAACGAGTTTTTTGGCCGCCGCTTAATTCGGAGACTTTTTTAGTATAATCTTCTCCCAGACCAAGACCCGATAGAATCCTTCTTATTTGCGCTTCTAATGCATATCCCCCTGAACGTTCATATCTTTCTATTAAATTACCATATTGTTCCAGTATTTTCTCATTAGTACTTTCTGCCATCAGAACTTCCAGACGACTTATAGCGTCTCTCATTTCAAGAATCTCTTTTTTCTCTGAAAGCATCACATCAAATACGGTACCAGTAGCATAATCATCAGCAGGAGTTTGAGGAAGGTAGCCAATAGTTGAGGCCCTATCTAAACTTCCCTTTGCCAAAGGCAGTTCACCGACAATTGCTTTCAATAATGTAGTCTTCCCTGCCCCATTTTCTCCAATTAGCCCTATTTTTTCACCACGCTCAACCCGAAATGATACATTTTGTAAAAGTAAAGTTCCTCCCACTTCAATGTCTAAACTATTGCAAATAAGAATACTCATTTAAATCTTAAGCTCCTCAAAAATATTATGTCTCAAACTATTAGAGCTACTTTTGACAACCTGGGCAATACACAGTGGTTCTTCCCGCAACCTTCACTTTTGAAAGCTTCTGGCCACAAATTTTGCAGTCTTGCCCAGCTCTTCCGTAAACCATCAAGCTTTCCTGAAATAAACCTTTATTGCCGTCTGCGTCTCTATAGTCTCGAAAAGATGTTCCTCCGGCTTTTATTCCCTCTTTTAAAACCTCACATATGGAATCGTACAATAATATTATTTCCGATACTTTAAGGGACTCAACATTCCGCTGAGGTAATATTCCGGCTTTAAACAAAGCTTCATCCGTATAAATATTGCCCAAGCCTGCAAGCACTGTTTGATCGAGCAATGCTGCCTTAATATTACCTCTTTTTTTGGCCAACTGCTGTCCTAAAACAATGAAATTGAATGTTTCATCTAAAGGCTCAGGGCCAAGTTTGGCCAAAAAAGGTACGGCATGAATATTTGGGGTTGAAACAACTTGGATTCTGCCAAATTTTCTAATGTCGGAATAATGTAATTCCCCTTGTTCCAGATAAAACACTACATGTGTATGCTTATCAACCGCACCTTTTTCTTTATAATAGATTAAACGCCCAGTCATTCTGAAATGCACTATTAAGGAATAATTATTGTCTAAGTGTAGTAAAAGATATTTCCCGCGTCTGCCTAAATCCTCTATTGTCCTATTTTTTATTAATTCAATAAAATTTTTACCCGGAACGGATATTACGGCAGAAGGCCAAATTACTTTGGCATCCGCTATCCTTTTACCTAAAACATTTTTGGCAAGGGTCCTTTTTATGCTCTCGACTTCTGGTAATTCCGGCATAGGCTTTAACTCCTTTTTTTATTGTACGGAAAGCAACTCTTCTATCTATTGATTTTATAAGGCTCCATTTCATACCAGTTTTTGCCCACTTTACAGTCTACAATCAAAGGAACCGAAAGGGAATACGCATTTTCCATGGAATCTACCACTATTTGAGCCACCCTATCCAAACTGTCCGGAGCGACTTGAAGCAGCAACTCGTCATGAACCTGTAGCAAAATATCGGCTTCCTCATTTTTTAAATTAGTGGCAACCTTAAGCATTGCTATTTTCATAATATCGGCAGCGGTCCCCTGAATCGGTGTATTTTTGGCTACTCTCTCTCCGAACTGCCGGATACTCCTATTGGAATGGTTCAATTCAGGAATTCTTCTAAGGCGGTTTAATAAGGTTCTTACCTCACCTGTCTCTTTGGCCTTTTGAACAGCTTCTTCCAAATAGCGTTGAACTCCACTATATCTTTCAAAATACTTTGTGATATAATATTTTGCTTCTTTGCGAGAAATAGATAAGTCACGTCCAAGACCATAATCCGTTAAACCATAAATAAGTCCAAAATTAACCGCTTTAGCTTTTCTTCTCATCTCCGGAGTCACTTGTTCCATTGGAACTCCAAATACTTCTGACGCTGTCCGTCTATGCACATCTTCGCCTCGTAAGAAAGATTCGCAAAGAAGCGGATCCCGCGAGTAATGAGCCAAAATCCGCAATTCAATTTGAGAATAATCGGCGGCAAGTAATAGCCAACCTTCTTTGGTAGGTTTAAAGATCTTTCGTAGTTTTCTGCCTTCTTCCATCCTAATAGGTATATTTTGCAGATTGGGCTCTACACTGGAAAGCCTTCCGGTAGCTGTTACAGTCTGTTGATAAGTAGTATGGATCTTACCTTCGACTAATTGACTCAGAATTCCTTTAACATATGTCGAATTTAGTTTAACAAGTAGCCGATATTCTAATATTTTTTCTATAATCGGGTGTTCAGAATGCAGTTCCTCCAGGGTTTCAGCGTCAGTGGAATAGCCGGTCTTAGTTTTTTTCAAAGGCGGTAGCCCAAGATCCTCAAATAGCACTTTTCCAAGTTGCTGAGGAGAATTAATATTAAACTTAGAACCGGCAAGTTCGTAAATCTCCTTTTCCAGTTGGAGGATTTTGTTTTCAAGCTCTTGCTCATATTCAACCAACAATGTTTGATCCACTGCTATGCCTGTTTTTTCCATTTCAGCCAATACCAGACTGAGAGGCTGCTCAATTCGATACAATAGATGCTCAAGATTTTGCTCTGCCAAGTTTTCTGCGTATTTTTCCGCAAGTTCTTTAAGCAAATATGCTTCTTGGGCTACAGTAAGGTTAAGGGGATCATTTACATATTCCTTGAGAAGTTCCATGGAACCATAGCTTGAGCGGCCAGGATTTAATAAATATGCCGCTAAGCTTAAATCCAGGTCAACACCGGCCAAGGACTTGTTTTCATTCAATAATAAAGTATGGAGCGTTTTACTGTCAGCCACTATTTTTAAAATGCTGTCATCCGCCAACAATTCACTCCACTTTTCCAGCACAACCAAAGCTTGAGAATCCCGGTTTAAAGAATAAACATACTTTCCGTCATAAATCCCCATTTTGGTCCATTTAGCCCAGTGTACATTTGACCCTTCATATCTATAACTTATCGCTAAGCCGGTTTTGTTATCTTGCCAGCTATTCATCTGCTCTATCCAAGAAGCTCCATCCAGTTCTTTTTCTATTACGGAAAAATCCGTTTCCATTGTTAATTGACCTTGATCTTGCCTGGCAGGCTCACTGTTAATGCTTTGCTCCGCTAAACTTTTTTCAAAAAGTCTGGCAACAGTATGTAGACTATAACGGTTTAAAACCTCAAAGGTTCGTGCCAAATCAGGTTCCCGCCATTTCAATTCTTCGAGGGTAAAGTCAATTGGAACATTGTGAATCATAGTTGCCAATTGTTTGCTTAATATGGCCTGTTCGGCATATTCCTGAAGCAGGTTCCGGATTTTGTTCCCTTTAATGTTACTCTTGTTCGCAAGGACATTTTCTACCGTACCATATTCGTGCAAAAGCTTCAGCGCAGTTTTTTCCCCAATTCCGGGAATCCCCGGAATATTATCCGAAGCATCGCCCATTAAGCCTTTTAAATCTATTATTTGGTAAGGCTTAAGTCCATAACGTTCAAATACCTTATTTTCATCATAACACTGAACTTCGGTAATACCTTTGACCGTTAAGTAAACATTGGTGTTTGAAGAAACAAGCTGTAAAGCATCACGGTCCCCGGTAAAAATACTTACTTCTAAGCCATTCTGAACGGCTATATCGTTTACCGTGGCTATTATATCGTCCGCTTCATATCCTTCCAGTTCCAAGACGGGAACGGACATGGCTTTAAGTATTTCCTTGAGGTAAGAAAACTGAGGTTTTAAAGTATCGGGAGTTTCTTTCCTTTGAGCTTTATATTCGCTAAATCTTTCTATTCTTACCGTAGGCTTTGACTTATCAAAAATAACAGCCCAATAATCCGGCTTCATGTTCTTTTGCAGTCTGATAAGCATTGTTAAAAAACCGTGTACTGCATTTGTCGGCAAGCCGTCAGCCGAGGTAAGCGGTGGCAGAGCGTAAAAGGCTCTGAACATAAGGCTATTGCCATCAACAAGCATTATCTTAGCCATTAAATTGCTCCTTTCACATTTATCCCGAAAAACTTTTAATTTTTATTTAATATTAACATATTTAACATACTTATTATAACATTTACTCTAGCTCCAGCATTAGCATCCAGGCTTTTGTACTCTGGTAAAGTAAAATAAAAAGATCTGAGTCAATCTCAGATCCTCTCAAGCCAATACTAAACAAAAAAGGCTCTATGAGCCTTTACCATATCTAATTCTGGTGCCGAAGGCCGGGGTCGAACCGGCACGTCCGCGAGGACATCGGTTTTTGAGACCGACGCGTCTGCCAATTCCGCCACTTCGGCAACTGCTCTAATATACTATCATGTTCGGCTTTAAGAGTCAAGAATAATTTTATAACAGAAATTTCCGAGAAATATCATTTTGAATAGCTCCTGAAGAGTAATTGTATATTATATTACCTTGCTTCCAATAATATCAGTTAAAATTTCATGGGCTTCTTCTGCTTCAGATTCTAGAACAAGTACTTCAGTAGCTACATTGTTTGAATTTGACGATGAACTTATCGGTCTAAGTTTAGTAAGGATACCTTCGGCTGCCAAAGCCTTTTGATACTTCTCCGCCTCATTTTTATTAGCAGCAATATAGATTACCGTCCACATAAGATATCCTCCTACTTTCTTTTAAATAAATAAATGTTATATTGATTTATTAAACTTTGCATACAACGCCTTTTCAACATTTAAAGGAACAAACTCACTTACGCTTCCGTTTAGACTTGCCGCCCATTTAATAGCACTTGAACTAATAAACGAATAATCGCTTTTAGTCATTAAGAAGACAGTCTCGATATCGGGTGCCAGCTTTTTATTCATTAAGGCTAATTGGAATTCATACTCAAAATCCGTCATCGCCCTTAAGCCTCTTATCAAGGCCACAGCACCGCATTGGCGAGCAAAATTGACTGTCAATCCGCTGAATGTTCTTACTTCGACTTGTTCAAATTCTTTCACTTCGTTCTCCAATAGCTGTTTGCGTTCTTCCAACGTAAAAAGAGTCTTTTTATTGTTATCGTAGGCTATAGCAATAATCACTTTATCAAATAGTTTTACCGCTCTGCTAAGTATGTCGAGATGCCCATTGGTAACCGGATCAAATGTTCCTGGGTATACTGCAATCCTCATTTATTTTCCCCCATTTGCTTTTTCTTTGTCTGACTGTTTTATTATCTATTGCAACAACAAAACTATTAAGACTTCGCTTTAATAACCAATAATCCTTCAAAGGATAGAAAATTTCTGAATAATCATTGCCATTTTACATTATCTTTTCCAAGCAGAGCCTGCAATTTTCTTTCTACATCCGAACAATATCTGACACCGTGGCAATTGTTGATTTTAAATACTTTTTTACTTTCTGCAATATAAAAATATACAGGAATAGGACCTTTAAAATCATTGAGCACAAGCATAAGATTGTCAATTAAGTTTTTAGTGTTATCATTTTCCAATTTGATAAACAATCTACTGTACTCCGCATTATCCTCAGGTATTTGTTTTTCGGCTGCAGCAGACAATTGTTCGCTCGCTATATATTCGTCCAAAGGCACAATTTTTTCGGCAAATACCTTTTTTTCATCTTCATTTACATAAAACCTTCCATAGACAATGACAATCAAATCATTGTGAAGATTGGCAGTTTCCGCAAATACCCTCGGAAAAACCAATACTTCGACCGAACCGGCCAAGTCTTCCAACACAAAGCTGGCCATCATTTCCCCTTTTTTAGTTATTGTAGTACGATAAGAGTTAATAATCCCACCTAGAATAACCTGTCTTTCACGGGCTTCTTCTAAACAAGTGGCTATATCCGAGCTTACAATACTCTTTAAATAGCTGTTTACTGAAAGCAACGGATGTGTAGTCAGATAAGCGCCGATGTATTCCTTTTCCATTTTCAGAATTTGATCTTCCTCAAACTCGGGAATATCCGGCATTACTAAATCATCTTCCATATCGGTTTGTTCAGTCAAATCAAAAAAGGAAATTTGTCCAAGTTCAGAATCTCTTCTTCTGCTGTGAGCAAGCTCCAAAGCCTGATCCAAAACTCTCATGGCCTGAGCTCTATTACAAAGGGAATTGAAAGCTCCTGCTTTAATCAGGCTTTCTAAAGACCGTCTATTCATTACTTTAGGATCAATACGTAAAACAAAGTCAAAAAAAGACTTAAATTTACGTTTTTTTCTTTCAGAAATAATATTACTAACCAATTGGCTGCCTACATTTCGAATAGCCTCCAGGCCAAAACGAATGGCGTTCCCTTCGACAGTAAAGTCTCTATCACTATACTGGACATCAGGAGGAAGTATTTCTATTCCACCGGCCCGTGCTTCTTGAATATAGAATGAGAGCTTATCAGAGGAACCGATAGCCGAACTTAACAAAGAAGCGGTGAACTCCAAAGGATAATTCGCTTTTAGGTAAGCCGTTTGGTAGGAAATTATGGCATAGGCAGTGGCGTGTCCTTTATTAAAACCATACTCAGCAAATTTAGCCATCAACTCAAAGATTTCCTGCGCTTCTTTTTCACTAACACCTAAGCGAATTGCTCCAGGAATAATCCAATTTCCGTTTTGGTCTTGTAACCCATATATAAAATATTGCCTTTCTTCGTCCATTATTTTTTTATCTTTTTTGCCCATTGCTCTACGGAGCAAATCGGCACGGCCCAGAGAATATCCAGCCAATTTTTGAGCAATCTGCATTACCTGCTCCTGGTAAACAATAATTCCATAGGTGGAGCTTAAAATTTCCTCCAGTTTCGGATGAATATAAGTAATCTTCCCTCCGTGTTTTCTTTTTATAAATTCCGGGATTTGCTCCATTGGTCCCGGTCTGAATAGAGCCAAAACAGCAATAATGTCGTCGAAACAGCTTGGTTTTAATTCTTTAAGTATTGCTCTCATCCCACCGCTTTCCAGCTGAAACACTCCGGTACTGTTTCCCTCAGCCAAAAGATTATATGTCCTTTTATCATCCAAAGGAATATTTTCTAAATCCAATTCGACTCCTTTGGTTTCTTTAATTTTTTGTAAAGTTTTATTAATAATTGTCAGATTTCTTAACCCTAAGAAATCCATCTTTAATAAGCCTATTTCCTCGACCGTTTTCATCGGGAATTGAGTCATTAAAAAACCTTCTGTAGTCTTTTGCAAAGGAAGATAGTTGGTCAAAGGCTCCCGGGCAATTACTACACCCGCAGCATGGGTGGAAGCGTGTCTTGGCATACCTTCTATTGCTTTGGCTATCATAAAGAGATTCCTAATATCTTCTTCTTCAAGTAAACGGTTCAATTCCGGCGATATTTGCTGAGCTCTGTCCAAAGTAATCCCCAACTCATTAGGAATGGCTTTGGCAACTTTATCGACTTTACTCAATGGAATATTTAACACACGGCCAACATCTCTAATAGCAGCCTTTGCACCCATAGTACCAAAAGTTATTATTTGGCATACCTTATCTTCTCCATATTTTTCTGTTACATATTTGATAACTTTCTCCCGACCTTCCGGATCAAAGTCAATATCTATATCCGGCATAGTGACTCTTTCCGGATTTAAAAACCTTTCAAAAAGCAAATCATGGCGCAAAGGCTCCACCGAAGTAATACCTAACAAATAGGCCACCATACTGGCTGCCGCCGATCCGCGCCCAGGTCCGACCATTATCCCTTGCTCCCGGGCATAGCGGCAGAAGTCCGAAACAATTAAAAAATAGCCTGAAAAACCGGTTTGGATAATAACATCGAGCTCATATTTTAGCCGCTCTCGCTCAGCCTCCGTTGCCCTAGGGTAATACTTAGGAAATGCTTTCCAACACAGTTCACATAGATATTCATCTAAAGTATAACCCTCAGGCACATCGTAAACAGGTAAAAAATGCCTGCCGAAATTAAACTCGACATGGCACCTATTGGCAATTTCATTGGTAATGGATAATACTTCAGGAGTTTCCCCGAAAAGCAAAGCCATCTCCCGCTCGCTTTTTAAATAAAACTCCTTAGTTTCGAAGCTCATTCTATTAGTATCGGCCAACGTCTTGCCGGTCTGAATACAGAGTAACACATCTTGAATGAAGGCATCTTCTTTTTGCACATAATGCACATCGTTAGTAGCAACCAGGGGAATATTCGTCTCCTGATGGAGCCTCCATAGTCCATTGTTAACGGTCCTTTGATCATTCAAGCCGTGATCCTGTATCTCCAAGAAAAAGTTATTCTTGCCAAATAATTCAAGGTACTCCAAGGCTGCCCGTTTGGCCCCTGAATAATTATCTTGGAGTAAATATTCCTGTATTTCTCCTGCCAAACAAGCGCTAAGGGCTATCAAACCCTTATTATATTCCTGCAATAACTCTTTATCCGCCCTGGGTTTGTAATAAAACCCGTCAATGTGAGCCTGGGACACTATTTTTATTAAATTACGATAACCCTCATTATTTTCCGCCAGCAAAACCAGATGATAGTTTTTGTCATCCTTATTGGCGACTTTCTCCGTTCTTTTTCCAGGGGCAACATAAATCTCACAACCAATAATAGGGTTTATTCCGTACTTTTTGCAGGCTTTATAAAAGTCCACGACTCCGTACATAACTCCATGATCCGTAATGGCTAGGGAAGTCATGCCCAATTCTGCCGCTTTTTGTACGAGGGATTCGATCTTAGCGGCACCGTCCAATAAGCTGTACTCCGTATGCACATGAAGATGAGTAAACATAAGCTATTTATTATCTCCTATCCGAGCCGACATAAGTCCTTTAACAAATATACCTTGTTCATTATAAACTTCTATTTCTATATTACAATGTTTTCTGGTTACCAGTAACAACTTGGCGGTAATACTAATTTCCGTACCGACCGGCACAGGATGCAATTGATAAAAAGTAAAATTCTCGGTTATGGAATCCAGACGATATTTTTTTCGCAGGGCTATATATCCGGCTGTATTCATTAATGTCACAAGCACTCCACTGCTGGCTGAGCCAAATTCGTTGGACATAAACTGGGTGATTTCCCCTCTTATAGTTAAATTCTCCGGATCGTCGACATAACGAAAACCGCTTAGAACCAAATTGTCCACCGTTTCGCCATATTGGGGTTGTTTTTGAATTTGTTGCAAAGCTTCCAATACATCAGGTAAACCTACAATTCCGATTAATTTGTTGTCCTCTACTACTGCCGCTAATTCTATTCCTTCCCAAACCATTTTTCTGGAAACATGAGTCACCGAATCATCTCTGCTTACAGTAAAAGGATTCTTGCTCATGACCTCATTAATTAATACTCCTTGGTCAACTCCCGCCACGTCGACAGCCGTTATCATTCCTACAACATTCATATCTTTATCTACTACCGGAAAACGGCTATGGCCGGTCTGATGAGAAAGTCTATACCAATCTCCGACAGTCGCATTTTCATCCAGATATTTGACATCTGTAACCATTATATCTTCAACAAGCAAAAGCTCTTTTTCAATCAGGCGATCAAAAAGAGCTCTATTAATCATGGTAGTGACAACAAAAGTATCATAGGGCGAACTAATAATTACCGAATTGTTTTGTTTGGCTAAATCTATTACCTCTTGTTCCGGTTCCAACCCGCCGGTTATGAGAATCGGCACATTGTTTTTCAAAGCCAATAATTGAACGTCGATTCTGTTCCCTACAATGCATAAGGAGTCTTCCTCCAGAAAACGTTCCAAATCTTTTGTTTCCATCGCCGCAATAATGAATTTATTGGGTCGCTCTTCCAGTCTCTCCTCACCGCAAATTATTATACCTTCGACTATTTGAGCCACTTCATTTAAGGTTAAATCTTCAATTTGTCTTTCCTTGACTCCTTCAATTCTTAAAGTCCCTACTTTGGGAATAGATCTGACTAAACCTTTGTTTTCAGCTTCTTTAATGGCACGATAAGCAGTGCCTTCGCTTACGTCAAGTTCTTTAGCAATGAAGCGAACTGAAACTTTGCTTCCTATGGCTAGATTTTCTATAAAGTTTAATATCTGTTGATGTTTTGTCTTATTCAAGAAACAACGCCCCACCTATTTTTTTTTATATTATATCATAAGGTGGAGCGTAATACTATTTGTTATATAATAAGCTCGGTTTCTCCTTATTTGGTCTTTATTTTTTTTAGGCGTTGGGATATTATCCCGCCTATTTTTCCTGATAATCTGGGGCTTAGCGATGCCCAGCCGTTATCATTTACCTGTTCTATA
>Ga0134099_1003227_pt1 | contig 12295 bp, 5 predicted proteins | sample 10_taG_2_FD_105482 | JGI IMG/M metagenome (GOLD analysis project Ga0134099, IMG submission 105482) | Switchgrass degrading microbial communities from high solid loading bioreactors in New Hampshire, USA - 10_41_5_180_A2 metaG | ecosystem: Engineered > Bioreactor > Semi-continuous > Anaerobic >...
AATGGGCCAGCAGAATTGACCCTCTTGTTGCCGAACAGCTGTCTGTAAACGGCAAGTTGTATGGTATGACATTAAATGATGTTTCGGCATGCTGGGCAATAGTTTATAATAAGACAATTTTTAATGAGTTAGATTTGAAAGTACCTACCACATATGATGAATTCAAGGATATATGTCAGAGAATACTGGATTCAGGCGTGATACCCATCTATGAATGTGTTTCGGACGGATGGCATCATGTGTTGTGGTTCCCGGAACTTGGAGGCAGGTATGAGGAGCTTAATCCTGGCCTGGCTGAAAAGTTGAATAACAATGAGACTACATTTGCAGAAAATGAAACCATGCTGAAGGCGCTTACACAGCTAAAGGAACTTGTAGAACTGGGCTACTTTGGCGATAACTATATGTCAAATACTTATGCGGATACGGAAAAGAACATGGCAAGCGGCAAGTATGCCATGACCGTTTACAATCAAGGTCTACCGGAACAAATAGAAAATGCTTTCCCGGATGTGAAAGCCGAAAATTTTGGCTTCTTTGTAATACCTCTTGTTGATAATCAAGTACTGAATGTCAATCCTGCAGGACCGTCAATTTTTGTATATTCAGGTTCGAAAAATATTGATGCTGCTAAAAAGTATTTAGCGTATATTGCCAAGCCAGAAAACTTGCAATATCTTATAGACAATACACCCAAGTTTAATACACTGCCTTTCTCAGGATTAAAAGATAAATATTCCGAAGAAGCAAAGAAATTCTACAGCTCTTATGAAAAGCGCGGTACAGTTTATCAAACACAAATAAAATATCTGAATCCCCAGTGGATGGAAATGGGTAAGGATTTGGCAGCTATATTTACCGATGCAATGGAGCCTTTGGATATGCTCAAGAGCATAGACAAGAGGAGAACAGATGCCGCAAAGGCCGCCAAAGATCCAGCATGGTCCGAATAAAGCTGACAAAGCGCAGTATTATTCTTTGGTAATAGCCCAGTATTGACATACCGGGCTATTACCAAAGCGGACATATCAATGCACATATCAATTGCTAATAGAGGAGAGAAAGCCTAAATGAAGAATAAAATTTATCCATTCTATTTTGTAATAGGAACCCTTGGTTTGTATCTCCTGTTGTTTGTTATTCCGGGCATAATGGGTTTATTGTATTCGTTTACGGATTGGAACAGCTACAGTGAGGAAGTAAATTACATCGGACTTGATAACTTCAAAATCATATTCTCACCAGACGAACACTATTTCTCGGCTTTGTCTAACACAGTGTGGTTTACGGTCGCCACAACTGTTTTAAAAACAGTACTTGGTATAGTATTTGCATTACTTCTTAACCGGGGCGTTTTCAACATAAATTTACACAGAGGAATTGTTTTTATGCCTTCAATACTTCCTACAATAATTGTTGGACTTATATTTAAATCCATATTGAACCCTGAAATAGGCCTGTTGAATGTTTTCCTGAATAGAATTGGCTTGGGATTTTTAGCCCAACAATGGCTGGTTGATTTACGTTTTGCTTTCAACTCAATTATTGCTGTAGATACATGGAAAGGTCTTGGCTATATAATGACAATTATACTAGCAGGATTACAATCAATTTCGCCATCGTATTACGAGTCTGCTGAAATTGATGGAGCAAATTATTTGGGAAAACTAAGATATATTACATTACCTTTACTCAGGCCTGCAATTACCGTAACGGTCGTATTAAACATTCTGTATGGACTTAAAGTTTTTGATTCTGTATATGTCCTGACTAATGGCGGTCCCGGTTATGCCACTGAGGTTTTATACACGATGGTATTCAAGGATTTTGGGCTTGGGAGGTATGGTGTAGGAACAGCCATGTCGACAGTCATGTTTGTGATTATGATCATCATTGGATATTTCGTAGTCAGGCTTCTCCAGAGAGAGGAGGTTGAAGTCTGATGGGCGGGAAAAACACTTTTTTGACTATTGTGAAGAATATAGTTGCCTGGATAATCAGCCTCGTTATGTTGGTGCCGCTACTGCTTATTCTTATTAATTCACTGAAGGACAAACATCAGGCAAGTTCTATGGGTATGGACCTGCCCAAGTCGGTCCATTTTGAAAATTATCTGACAGTGATTGTACAGGGGAAGCTCTTGAGGTCATTTTGCAACAGCATGTTTTATGCTGGCACGGCTATAATAATTGCTCTTATCCTGACATCGATGGCAGCATATGTTTTATCGAGGAATAAGACTAAATTAAACAAATTTATATATTTTTTCATTATTCTCGGATTGGCAATGCCCGTAAATTATGTTTCCTTAATGAAGGTGATGCAGATTACACATCTCATAAATACGCGTATAGGTATAGCTCTTTTATATGCAGCATTACAGGTACCTGTTAGTGTATTCTTGATTTACGGCTTTATTGGTACTGTGCCAGTTGAGCTGGACGAAGCGGGAATAATAGATGGTTGCGGCCCGATAAGACTTTATTTTAGCATTGTTATGCCGTTGCTTAAGCCTGTCTTGGTAACGGTGTCAATATTAACTTTCATGGATGCGTGGAACCAATTTATTTTCCCTCTTTACTACTTAAACAGTGCGACTAAATGGCCTATGACTTTGGCAGTGTATAATTTTTTCGGGCAATTTTTTAAAGAATGGAATTTAGTATGTGCGGATATTATTTTAACTAGTCTTCCGGTTCTGATTATCTATTTGCTCGGACAAAAATATATTATTTCGGGTATGACAGCTGGTTCAGTTAAAGGATAATGAAGAGAAAGGCTCTTTAAGATTGTCACAAAATCTCGCAAAGTGATGCGCATAGTAAATGGCAGTATGACAGATGGCATATATATCGGCTGAGAAGCAATACACTGATTATATTCTGAACAGATACAGAAGTACATTTAAAAGCAGTATTGTTCGCAAAGGGTGTAGTCAAAAACGGTAGCTATAATGTAGTGTATCTTAATCAGTCTTACAGTATTATCACATCAAAAATTTAATGGTGATGTGGATTGGATGTATATAGTGTTCAAATAAATGGAGGGCATTACTGATGAGTACGGGCAATTATCTTAATGATACTCCATGGGTTATAACATTTTCTCCAGAAGATACGTTGGAAGATAAGCTTAAAAAGGCAGCACATGTAAAACCGAGCGAGGCACAACTCAATTGGATGGAAAAAGAATACATCGCTTTTATACACTTCGGACCCAATACATTTAGTGGAAGACAGTGGGGAACCGGGAGAGAAGATCCTTCAAACTATGCTCCGGATGCTCTTGATCCAATACAATGGGTGAGGGTATGTGCACAAGCAGGAATGAAAATGGTAATATTCACTTTTAAGCATCATGATGGCTTTTGTCAGTGGTTAACGGATACAACAGATTTTTCAATAAAAAATTCACCAGTAAATACAGACATTGCAGAACTTCTACGCAAAGGCTGCGATGATAATAAAATCGGGTTTGGTGTTTATCTTTCTCCATGGGATATGAATCAGAGAGATAGGGGACTATGGGATACCCAGGAATATAACATATACTTTCTTGCACAGCTGAATGAATTATTAACGCGTTATGGCCGCGTAGAAGAAGTTTGGTTTGATGGAGCATGCGGTGATTATGAAATCTGGAAAGAGGTGCCTTCTTATAGGCCTGAAGCTTGGTATGACTATATAGAGGAGGTTCAGCCCAATGCCGTATTTAGAATGTACGACCCTTATTTTTTTGCAACAGAGGAGAAATGGGAAGAAATCAAGGCAGGCAAAGCAAAACTTGAATGGCGTGGGAAGGCTGTGCGCTGGGTAGGGAATGAAGAGGGAAAAAGCCGGATAGATGAATGGAGTGTTCAGCCTGTATTTGACAGGATAATAGCTGAAAACGCTACTCTGCCTGATTTGGGTCAGGAAAAATACTATCAAAATGCGGTAGGAGCCGTGTGGTATCCTCTGGAAGTGAATACTACGATACTGAACCAATGGTTCTGGAATTCAGAGACATCCTCTGTAAAAAGCTTATCCGAACTAATTGAAATATTCTATAATTCCATTGGCAATAATGGTGTATTACTTCTTAACGTCAGTCCTAACAGCAATGGACTGATACCGCAAGATCAGATACAACGCTTAATGGAATTAAAGGAGTTTATGCAACGCACTTTCAGTACCAACCTGGCGCATGGAGCAACCGTTTATGCGACTTCTGAAGCACCCAGCCATAAGGCAGACTTTATTCTGGATAATGACAAAATGACATATTGGACAACAGATGGAGAGTGGGATATCAACAATAGCAACGCTTCCATCATATTTGACCTGGGACAGGCTAAGACATTTGATAATGTACTTGTACAAGAATATATCAGGGAAGGCCAAAGAGTAGCAGAATGGAGCTTTGAAGCCTGGGTTGACGGCTCATGGAGAGAATTGGTTCATAATAAAGCCATTGGTTATAAGAATATAAAACGATTCGAACCTGTTACTGCCGACAGGGTCCGGCTGAATATTCTGAGAAGCTGGGATAAACCAATGATATGTAACTTTGGATTATACCTTTCAAATATTCCTGAAAGAGTTACTGAAGTGAATGATATTGTACAAAAAGGGCCGGAACCAGAACATGTAGATGTCATGGAATTAAAACCCGGATTAATTTACACATATTATACTGGAGGCATTCAATCAGCGGCATTAATTGAATCCACATCTTCAGTAAAACCCGTACAGACAGGTATAATCGATATATTCAGCATTCAACCTGCTCAGGTACCTATAGGATATTCAATTTCTTACAAAGGGTATATCAAAGTTCCGGTCGACGGCATTTATACGTTTAAACTTGAGAGCGCCGACGGCAGTGTATTGTATATAGGGGAAAAGCTTTGTGTTGACAATGACGAACCACACGAGATAAAAGCTGTCGAAAGGAAGATTGAACTGAAATCAGGTTATTATCCAATAAAAATACTATACACAAGCTTTAGGCAAAAAGGAATGTTAAAAGTAAGCTGGAGTGGCCCAGGTTTTGAAATGAAAGAAGTTGAGGCAGATAATCTCTTTTATAAAGTTTAAAGGTTTTTTATTACAATATCTTCGATAAAATCAAATAACCTATTTATCTAATAATTAAAGGAGGTATCAAGATGGTAAAAAAGCGAATCTTATCAATCTTACCCATTATGCTTGCCTTAATCATGACATTGCAGATGGTTGTAGTTTTTCCAACACGTGCGTATGCGGAAGGAGGAAGTTCAGTAACCCCAATTTTCAATCCGGATTACAGTGAACTGATTGGCCGGTCAGATCTGTATCACAAGGGAAGAATTACAACCGGTACACAGGGAATGCCCGTGGCCAACGGAAGGTTCGGCGGACCTGTCTGGCAGATGAACCAAAATACGCTTAGTATGCAGTTGAACCATACGGATTGTTTTATGTTCAACGATGCATCTGCAGCATCCAATGATCATGCGAATTCAGGCGGCGGCGCTTTAGGACGTGTCCATATAGGATTTGGTACGACGGGTAATGTTTTTAACGACAACACGGAACAGCATTTATCATTATATGACGCAATGCTAAGTATTAAGGGCAGTGGAGTTGACATCAATGTAATCGCAAATATGGATTCAGATGCCATTGCTATCCAAATAACGGACAATCGCTCAACACCTCAACCGATTACCGTAGATTTGGCAATGCTGCGAGCTGCTGAACAAATATGGGGAAATCATTCAGCGATTTCCACACTTACCACTGAACCGGATAATAAAACGATTGTATTGGAACAGGTTATTGAGGAAGAGTGTGACACGGGCATTGAAATTAATGATCATTACTGTAATACGGCTGTTGCTGTAACCGTACAGGGCAGAGATGTTTCATCGGTTACAGACAGCACAGTTGGCAACCGCGCAGCACGCAGATTGAATTTGCCCGCACAAAACGGTACCTTTACCATCATCATCGGTGGGTGTTCGACCATGGATAAAACTGTGAATGCAAAAGCTAATGCAATTGCAAATGCTGTGGAATCTCCGGATTTCGAGAGTATATATACCTCCAGTCAGAAATGGTGGAGCGATTTCTGGCACAGATCATATGTCTATTTCCCTTCGCTGCAAAAATTCGAACAGAGACGTAATTATTACATGTATTTGGCTGCTATTTCAAGCAGAGGCAATTATCCTCAAAAGTATAACGGCGGTATTTGGATTGGAGAGGAGGACCGGAGAGACTGGGGCAGCTATTATTGGAACTGGAACCAGGATTCTTTGTATCATCCTCTGATGGCCGCTGGTCATCTGGATTTGATGGAACCGATGTTTAGAATGCGGGAAGCATGCCTTGAACAGTACAAAACAGCTGCAAGACAAATGTGGGGCGCTGAAGGAATTTTCATCGGTGAGACATCCGGTATCCTTGGCTGGGAAACCTTACCGGAAGAGATTGCCAATTCCATGAGGGAGTATTATACCTTTAAAACTGACACACGCTCACAAGAATTTACAGACATGACCAAAAGGAGAAATAGATATCTTACTCCATGGAACTGGAACGTTTTTGGTTCAGGTAATAATCAGGCAAGTTATACAACCCATACCATGATGGCTACACAGGAAACCGCAGAATATTACTGGCAGTACTATTGCTACACAAAAGATCTTGACTTTCTGCGGGAACGTGCCTATCCCTTTATAAGGGGGGCAGCGGAACTTTACCGCACTTATGATGGATTCAGAAAAGAGGCAGATGGGAAATATCATATTTACAATACCAATCTTCACGAACATATCTGGGCTGGTAAAGACGTAATTGACGATTTGGCTATGGCCAGGGGCGTCTTTGCGGCTGTGGTCGAGGCCTCTAAACTGCTGGGAGTAGATGAGGATATGCGCCCGCTGTGGGAAGATTGCCGCGATAATATTGCTGACTATCCGTTACGCACTGATCCAGGTGCTTTATGGGCAGGAAGTACAAATCAGTCGCTGATTTCAATACTCGCGACAGATGAGCCCGCATGGGCACAGGGGTTGGAACCCGCATACTTTATAAGGGATTTGCACGGAACGGAAAGCCCAATCTTTAAGATGGTTGAAAAGTATGACTTACTAAACTTGGAAACAAGGGATCAGGGACTTGATAATGGCGAATGGGAAATTGCGCTCAATACTTATTTACATTCTCCTGGATATTGGAATCAAGTCAAAAACCAGGTAATAGACAGAAACGGATCCAGCCGCTTCCATATAGACGCTGCCAGGTTTGGACGTGCGGATGATATGGAGATGATTTTAAATACCCAGTTTGGTGTGTTTAGCACATACGGGGAGTATCCTAATCTGATTTTTAACCAGTTGGATTATTATTCGGCAGAAGGCTACGGAACGTATGCAGCAGCTCTTCAAGAAGCGCTTAATCAAAGCCTTAGCCCAACACCTGTCGGAGATCCGGTGATTCGCGTGTTCCCGGCATGGCCCAGAGCATGGGATGCAAAATACAAGCTTCATGCCAAGGACGGTTTTATAGTTTCTTCATCCATGGAGTCAGGTGACATTCAATATGTGGAAATCGAATCACAGCTTGGAGAAGTCTGCCGCATAAGAAACCCATGGGATTCCAATGTAGTTCTGTACCGCAATGGGATCAGGGCAGAAACGATAACCGCTTCGGAAAATGATTTGTTGGAATTTGATACTGATGAGGGTGAAATTATTGTCCTGGTAAGGCCGGGGACAACACCTGATACTTATAGGACATCCACCTTGGCTGAATCGATATATAATGTGGCGAATGATACGAACGGAAATATCGTATACACAGGTTCCTGGGAATATATCGAAGGCAGGCAAGGCGACGATTACGCCAATGACGTACATTATACCGAAACCGATGGTGACTCCGCTGAGTTCACATTTTACGGGGCCGGCATTGATTTTATCACGGAAATAGGTCCTGATATGGGTGAGGTTGAGGTATATGTTGATGATAAGCTCGTTGCAACTGTTAACTGTTACTCGGAGGAATCATTATACCAGCAGACGGCCTATGTCAACGTAGCTTTAGAATTTGGCAGGCATAAGATCAAGCTTGTTAAAAAGTCCGGGAAACGTATGGTAGTTGATGCCTTTGGAATACGATACAAATCCGGCACTAATGTTAGTTTGATAAACGACAACGATCTGGATGTAGTAACATATGTAAATGCGTCAGGAGCAACTACTCAACAACAAGGTGCATGGTTTTACACTACCAACAGATCCGGTGAAGGAGCTTATAAGAGCGACGCACATATTTGTGGCAATAGTTCCCAGGGCGGCATCGGTAACTATTGTGAATTAAAGTTTTATGGAACCGGAGTTGCGTACCTCACCGAAAGATACCGTGATATGGGCGAGGTGGATGTATATATTGACGGTGAATATCAAGCTACGGTAACATGTTATAAAACAGGGTCCAGAGACTCTCAGTACCCGGTTTATCAAAACACCGAACTGCCCCTTGGAGAACACACCCTCAAGCTGGTGAAAAAGTCCGGAGAATATATGATAGTTGATGCGTTTAAGGTTTGGGGTCCAACTGCTGATCCGGAAGTGACATATATCAAAATCGGTAAACAACCTAAGCTATCTTACCATGAAGGAGCAGCATTAGATCTTTCTGATATGGAAATTATAGTGGGTTATTCAGACGGCAGATCAGAGACACTCGCTTATAACGATGCCGGTGTATCGATTTGTCTTACAAGCGGTGAGGCAATCGCAAACGGAGATATTCTTACAAAAAATGAACATGATAGTAAAACACTGATGATCAGCTTTGGAGGAAGGATCGCAAAAACAAAGGCTTTAAGGGTAGGAAGCGCAAGTGAATACAAACCGTTTATTATTACACCGGCCGGAGGACTTGTAATGGAAGGTGGAATTAAGGCTACTGTAAGTGTAAGCCTGAATCCTGAAGCTGAAGCACACTCCGGCACAGAGGCGGTTGTATTCCAGCTGATGAACGGAGATATACCTGTAAGCATTATAGCTCTTGAAAAGGATATTACGGCAACAGAACAGGTGACTGCATTCTTTAATGTAGATCCTGAAGCAGGTGATTATACCGTTGAAGTATATGTATTTGATAAATTTGATAACAGCAACCAAAGCGCACCGGTAATACTGGCGGATAGAATTATTATAGAGTAATTAGACACAAATGTAATAATATGATTATTGAATCTGGGATTACCAGGTTCAATAATCATATTAAACCAATCATATTTATACTATTATGCTTCTGTATAAATTAACTTGTTGTGCTAGTATTTCGATAGCAGGAGTTCCGAGCTTAAGAGCTAATAAGCTCGTTACGGGGCAAATCAATTCGCTTGTGTTAAAGGATACTTCAACTAGCTCTAAAGCTCTCCACAATGCTATCTCATACCTAGCACAACAAGTTAAATTAAGTTTTATGAAGCATCTATGAAATATTGATAAAATGAAGCGAATTCTTCCTGAAGGCTATTACCCTGGATAAAACAGTACTATACATTAGCACAGTATTTAAATGACGACATTTGAGCTTGTAGACATTAACGCTTACATAAATACATGAAAAAGAAAACATGCAATATGCATAGGTTGTATCTGCTACGAATGTATGTAACCGGATATATACCGGTAAGCCAATCAAGGTGTATTTGTAATCTGCGATATAAACGAAAAGACGTAAAATGATTAATTATTTACTTCAAAGGAGGTGTCAATATGAGATTATTGAGATTAGGAGAATCTTCGGCAATTATTGAAAGAGTAATTGTAAGTACGGTTATTATAACTATGCTTTTTGTATCAACTGCAGTACCTGTATTTGCAGGTAATTTACCAGAAATAAACGGTACGGCTTTGCTTGATGACATATCTGACAAGATGCCGGGTGATACAGTAACGATAAGCGGTACCACAACATTTGAAGAGATAACAATAAAGGTGCTTACGCCAAACAGAACCATTCTATATGTAAGCACTGTTGCAGGAGGAAGCTTTACAGATACATTTACACTTCCAGCTGATGCAAAGCCGGGTATATATGAAGTTGTGGCGGGAGTGGGTTCAACAGTGGCAACCACAACATTCGAAGTAGTAGAAATAATTCCTCCTTCGATAATAAGAATAGATGAAGTAAATGTAACAACCAGAGTGGGCACTGCACCCGAGCTTCCGGAAGAGGTGACGGCAAGGTACAGTGACGGAAGCAGCAGGAATGTAGCGGTAGTATGGGATGAGATAGACCCTTCAAAATATGCATCAGCAGGCACATTTACAGTAGAAGGTACAGTTGAGGGAACTGACAAAAGGGCAGTGGCAAAAGTACGGGTTATCTCTACCGGTGCTGTTTATATACCTCCTACACAAACTGAAGATTATTCAACTGAAATTGAAGCTGAACAAAACGTAGGTTTAAAATATACTGCCAGGTTCGGTAAAGGAGCTCTCAGAAAAGCAATAGAAGAAGCAGAGGACGGCATTGCAAGGCTGAAGGTAACGGGCACTGAAGAGGCAGGAGAGGTATTGGTCAGCATACCAACTGAAGATTTAGAGCTGGCAATTGAAAAGGGAATTAAGGAGATTGAAATAGAAGTGGACGATGTTGTATTCTCAATCAATCCTGAAGTGCTTATAAACAGCAAAGGTCAGTATCCATCCAATATTGAGCTTTCGGTTAAGAAAATTGATATATCTTCATTGCCTGAAGAAGTAAGAGATGTAGTAGGAGACAGCACTGTATACGATTTAACCCTGAGAGTAGACGGGGAAAAGATCAGCTTTAATAAAGGGGATGTGACTATATCAATGAAGTATACGTTAAAGCCAGGTGAGGATCCAAACAAGGTAGTAGTGTACTATATAGACGACAATGGCAATATTAAAGTGGTTACAAACGGAAGATACAATCCTGAAACAGGCATGGTAGACTTCAGACCGGAGCACCTGAGCATGTATACTGCAGTATATAATGACGTGACCTTCAGCGATATTTCAAATGTAAAATGGGCAAAGGAAGCTATAGAATATCTTGCAGCAAGAGGAGTAATAAGCGGACCGGGTGATGGTACCTTCAGGCCTAACGGTAATGTGACCAGGGCAGAATTCATAAAAATGCTGATGATGGCACTTGAACTTGAAGATGAAAAAGCAGTATGCACATTCAGCGATGTAAATGAAGGAGCATGGTATTACAAGCCGATAGCCACAGCACAAAAGCTTGGCATAGTAAAAGGCAAGGGAGACGGAACATTTGGAGTAAATGATGAAATACTCAGACAGGATATGACAGTAATGACCTATAGAACAGAACAGCTGTTGGACATAGATCTGGATGATGACGTAAACGTTGAGCCATTCACTGATGAAGCAGAAATATCAAGCTATGCAAAAGAAGCAGTAACAGCAATGCAGAGAGCAGGAATTATAAACGGAATCGGTGACGGCAGTTTTGCACCGAAGAATAGCGTAACAAGAGCTGAAGCAGCTGTGATAATCTACAGACTGTTTGGAAAAGTCATATAAAACAAACTATGTGTTTGTATTCTATGTAACATATGGCAAACACCCTCACATAATTCGGGGGTGTTTGCCAAAATAACTAAAATATAAAAGAAGAAGATATCGCATCTATTTAACATTATTAAAGAAATCGCCATAAAGAGTCCTATAGATGAAAACGTAACACAGAACACCTGAAATTACTGGTTGGATAAGAAAACCCGATATTTTTCCTTGTCCTACCGATAAAATTCCCTTCAGTATATTTTAAGAACACAGTAATATTATCAATGTTAAAAATAAACCTTTCGAAAGGTATTTGTTTGTAGAAAACCGAATATTCAGGAGGTAAATGAAAAAGGTTATCTACATATTCTCTATAATGCTACATTTTATCTTCATCTTTGGCAATGGCTATGGCTATCTTATTTGTTACTTATTGCTTGTTATTTTGTACTATTTACTTATTTTTATAGTGGTTTTATTACTTGCTGCTTAGTAGTTACAGACAAAAAACAGGCATCATATATAGGCACAACTGGCATAAAAGGTGTGCTTATATGGTCTTGTACTTTTCCGATAGCAACAAATTAAATAATAAAGAAAGGGGTTTTTATATGAAGCTAAGAAAAAAAGCTTTGGCATGTTTTGTGACACTGTTAATGGTGCTCAACATGTTCACCTTTACGGCAACGTTTGCTGCTGCCGAGGGTGAAGAAGATGGTTCAGGCAGAAATGTCTATGCGACCATCTATG